>OLQD01003222.1_pt1 | contig 10880 bp, 5 predicted proteins | sample 1672841 | NCBI WGS metagenome assembly OLQD01 (sample SAMEA3136729, study PRJEB25190) | human gut metagenome | biome: human gut; feature: human-associated habitat; material: faeces | place: Austria | collected 2013 | reverse complement strand
CATTTCCAGGTGCATTACCTGTCATCAAAGTAAGACGAAGAGCATCTGCGCCGTATTTATCAATAACTTCCAGAGGATCGATACCGTTTCCAAGAGACTTACTCATCTTACGTCCCTGGGAGTCACGTACCAGACCATGGATCAGTACATGATGGAACGGAACCTGATCAGTCTGCTCCAGAGCAGAGAATACCATACGGATAACCCAGAAGAAAATAATGTCATATCCGGTTACCAGCACATCTGTTGGATAGAAGTACTCCAGTTCCGGTGTCTTATCCGGCCAGCCAAGTGTGGAGAATGGCCACAGAGCAGAGCTGAACCAGGTATCCAGAGTATCCTCGTCCTGATGAAGATGTGTGCATCCGCATTTCGGACATTTTTCCGGCATTTCTCTTGCAACTACAGTCTCACCGCACTCATCGCAGTAGTAAGCCGGGATTCTGTGTCCCCACCACAGCTGACGGGAAATACACCAGTCACGGATGTTCTCCAGCCAGTGAAGGTAAGTCTTGTCAAAACGCTCCGGGACGAATTTCAGATCTCCATCCTCAAGAGTCTTGATAGCAGCTTTTGCCATTTCATCCATCTTTACAAACCACTGAGGCTTGATCATCGGCTCTACAGTTGCATGGCAGCGGTCATGAGTTCCAACGCTGTGATTGTGCGGAACAACCTTTACCAGAAGACCAAGCTTGTCCAGATCCTCTACCATGGCTTTTCTTGCTTCGTAACGATCCATGCCGGCGTATTTACCACCCAGCTCATTGATGGTAGCATCATCATTCATGATGTTAATTTCCGGAAGGTTGTGTCTCTTTCCAACCTCGAAATCGTTAGGGTCATGTGCCGGTGTGATCTTTACGCATCCGGTACCAAATTCTTTATCAACATACTCATCGGCAATAACCGGGATCTCTCTGTCTGTGAGAGGAAGCTTCAGCATTTTGCCAACAATGTCTTTGTAACGGTCATCATCCGGGTTTACTGCAACTGCAGTATCTCCAAGAAGTGTTTCCGGACGTGTTGTTGCGATTTCCACGAATTTTCCTTCTTCTCCAACAACCGGGTAATTGATGTGCCAGAAAAATCCGTCCTGATCCTCATGCTCAACCTCTGCATCGGAAATGGAAGTCTGGCATACCGGACACCAGTTGATGATACGGGAACCTTTGTAGATGTAGCCTTTTTCATATAACTTGATGAAGACTTCCTGTACAGCCTTGGAGCATCCCTCATCCATGGTGAAGCGTTCTCGCTCCCAGTCTGCAGAAGCACCAAGCTTCTTCAGCTGGTTGATAATTTTTCCGCCGTACTCTTCTTTCCACTCCCAGGCATATTCCAGGAATTTCTCACGGCCGATTTCTGCCTTGTCGATGCCTTCTTTTTTCAGTTTCTCAGTAACCTTAACCTCTGTAGCAATAGCTGCATGGTCAGTTCCCGGCTGCCACAGTGCTTCGTAGCCCTGCATTCTCTTGAAACGGATGAGAATGTCCTGCATAGTTTCATCAAGTGCATGTCCCATATGCAGCTGTCCGGTTACGTTTGGCGGCGGCATAACAATGGTAAATGGTTTCTTATCCGGGTTTACTTTTGCATGAAAATATCCGTTGTCCATCCATTTCTGGTAAAGACGTTCCTCGATTCCTTTTGGATCGTAGGTCTTTGCAAGTTCTTTGCTCATGATTTTCCTCCTAAAAAAAGAGCCCCTCACACAATTGTGTGAAGGGCGAAATTAACGCGGTACCACCTTCATTATGTGCAAAATGCAAAGTACTGTTTCCCTGAATGTATTTACAGTCTTCGCTCTGTTGTACACATATCTCTTTCCTGTAACGCTGGAATTGCGTGAAAACTTACTGCAGATATCACTGCTTGTTCAGTTTCCCGGCTCAGAAGCTACCTTCAGTGAATGCGGATCTCAAAATGTCTTCCACCACAGTTATCCCTGGACATTTCTCTCTGGGAGGGCATTTACTTACTCCTCTTCTTCAACGCTTTTCGCTGCAGCGGTCTGATCTCCTTGTAAATATCCGGAAAAAGCCGCCACTTTTATGGATATAACTATAATTGCATTCTTCCGGCTTGTCAAGCTAATTTAAAAATTTCACAATTACAATAATTTTTATTCCACACTCTTTAAGGATTCCACCATATCAATGGTTTTCAGCTTAAAATGCATCACCCCATTCACCACAATGGAAAATATGCTTGTCAGAATTCCACTGTATAAAAAGCTCAACGGCTTAATATTACGTCCAAACATAACTGCATCCACCTCAACCGTAGTAATCACATACCTGTGAATGAGAATTCCAAACACTGCTCCAAACATAATTCCAAGCACTGTCAGGATCACGTTTTCCCGAAGCACATACTGGGAGACCTCTCCGTCATAGAAGCCAAGCACCTTCAAAGTTGCCAGCTCCCTCTGTCTTTCTGTAATATTGATATTATTCAGATTATACAATACCACAAAAGCCAGCATTCCTGCGGAAACGATCAGCACCAGGATCACCGCATCCAGAGTGCTCAGCATACGGTCAACCTGTGATGCCAGACTACTGGTATAACTGATGCTGAGAGCACCAGGATTAGCAAGGATCCGGCTTCCTGCCATTTCCAGATCATCCTTGCAGTCTTCCTGCATAGTAAACACAATGTTCTCATACTCCGGCTTTTCCCCGAACGTCTGCTCATAAACCCTGGGCGTCATATAAAGGTAATGGCTCATATAATTCTCTGTGATCACAGCCACCCTCACCTTATATTCCTTATCTCCCTTTTTTAGGGGAATCATATCTCCCACCTTTAATCCCAGCAGGGATGCTGTTTTCTCGGAAATAGCAGCACCTTCGTCGGTAAGCTCATATGTTTCCCCGGTAATACGGTTCTTTAAGGTTACATCCCTTGCAAACTCACTCAGGCTCTCTGGCACAAACAGATAAATACTGACGCTGGAGCTGCCTTTCGGAGCACTGATCTTCGTCATCTGTACCCGATTGCAATGGGCGATTTGCTCATTTTCCTTCATATATTCAAACAGCTCTGCATGTTCTTCCTCTGTAGCATCGCTGTCCTCAATCACCATTCCGTCATAATGCTGAAGCTCCCGGTACTGAATAGCGGCAATATCACTGATGGAATCCTGAATCCCAAAGCCAACCAGCATCAGTCCCATGCTTCCTGCAATTCCAAAGACCGTCATGATCAGGCGCTTCTTGTAACGGAAAAGATTTCGAATTGTGGACTTCCAGGAAAAGCTTAAATGCTTCCATATAAATGTGAGCCGCTCCAGCAATACCCGCTTGCCCTCTTTCGGAGCCGGTGGGCGCATAAGAGAGGCCGGTGTCTCCTGCAGCTCCTTTCCACTTGCGAAAAGAGTGGCTCCAACTGTACATACAACAGAGGCTGCGGAAGCGATCAGTGCGAAGCCAGGCTGATAATCAATGGAAATGGTATTTGCCACGTTATGATACATAATTCCATAAGCAGTTATAATAATGTATGGAATGATTTTCTCTCCGATCAGCATTCCCAGCACACTGCCAAGAAGAGTTGCAAAAAATGCATAACAGATGTATTTTGCTGCAATAGCAGACTTCTTATATCCCAATGCCTTCAAGGTACCGATCTGGGTTCGCTGCTCCTCCACCATACGAGTCATAGTGGTAAGACTGATCAATGCCGCTACCAGGAAAAAGATGACCGGGAAAACCTGACCGATGTTTCGAAGACGATCTGCATTATCACCGTAATCCGTATATTCCGGAAGAGCCTCCCTATCTGTGACCATCCACTCCGGCATTTCCAGATCTTCCAGCTCCTTTTTCGCATCATCCAGCTTCTGCTGATTCTCGGCAATCTCATCCTCAGCATCTTTTTTGGCGTCTTCGTACTCTTTCTTTCCGTCTGCAAGGTCTTTCTCGCCTTTTTTCAAGTCTTTAGCCGCATCCTGAAGCTTTTTCACATTGTCTGTAATCTCTTTTTCACCGTCTGCAAGCTTCTTCTCATTGTCTGCGATTTCTTTCTCACCATCGGCAAGTTTTGCCTCATTTTCTGCAATCTCTTGCTCACCGGAAGTAAGCTTTGCCTCATTTTCCGCAATTTGCCGGGCACCGGAATTATACTGTTCCAGGCCGGAAGCATACTGCGCTTCGTTGTCATTCAGCTTTGCCACATTGGCATCCAGTTCCGCCTGTCCTGCTGCCAGGGTCTCTGCATTGGAATCAATTTCTTTCTGGGCTTTATTCAGTTTTTTCTTTGCTGCCTTTAACTGCTTCTGACCTTTTTCCAGTTCCTGTTCCCCTGCCTCTATCTCAGCTTTCGAGGCAGCAAGAGTATTCTCCTGTTCCTGAATCTGAATCCATCCGGCATCAATCTGTGCCTGACCTGCTGTTATCTGTTCCAGACCAGCATTCAGCTCGCTTTCTTTCTGCGAAAGCTGGGAAAGTCCATCCTCGACTGTTGCAAGCCCGCTTTCCAACTCACTTCTGTTCGCTGCAAGCTGCTGCCGCTGACTCTCAATCTGCGCTTCACTTGCCTGAATCTGCTGGGTTACCGCCGCCTCCTGTTCTTCCAGTGCAGACACCTGAGCTGCCAGAATATCTATTTCCTCCTGGGAAGCATCCGGATTTTCCAGTGCTGCTTTGTAACTTGCGCGTACTATCTCAAGCTGGCTCTGCAGCTCCATCAGCTGAGCTTTTGCACTTTCCAAAGCACTTATTCCATCCTGAAGCTGGGCTTCTCCTGCTGATACCTGGGAAAGTCCATCTGTAATCTGCTGCTTCTGGGCATTTAACTGGGTTCTGGTACTTTCGATCTGCTGCTGTCCGGCAATGATCTCCGCTTTTGACTGATCCAGTTCACTTTGCTTTGTTGTCAAAGTCTGCTTTGCGGCTTCTAACTGCTGCTCGCCTGCCTCAATCTGGGCTTTTCCATCTGCAAGTTTCGCTTTATTTTCATCTAAAGTCTTCTGATTTTCCTCTAATTCTGCCAGACCACTGGTTACCTGCTTCTGCGCGGAATCAAGCTGAGCCTGTCCGTCAGCAAGCTGGGCTTTTGCTGCATTTACCTGACTCCATCCATCATCCAGCTGGCTTCTGGCAGTGTCAAGCTGGCTTTTGCTGGAGGAAAGCTGACTCCTGGCAGATTCCAGCTGACTTTTTCCATCAGCAAGCTGCGCTTTCGCATCTTCTAACTGGTTTTTCCCATCAGCAAGCTCTGTCTTCGCATCTTCCAGCTGTTTTTTTCCATCGGCAAGCTCTGTTTTTGCGTCTTCTAACTGGGATTTTCCATCTTCATACTCGTTCCTGCCGTCTTCTAAATCCTTTTCACCTTTATCCAGCTCTTCTTTTGCGTCAGCAAGCTTTTCATCTGCCTCTTTTTTCCCATCGTCCAGCTTCTTCTGGGCATCATTGATTTCCTCCTGTGCATCCGCCTTCACAGCTGCAAGGCGGATCTGACAGCGATCATCTGCTATGTTTTCAACACGGTCTTTGATCTTGGCGATCAGATTCTCATAACCGTCTGTATAACTTGTAAGACCCTTTGCTCCATGAACGGTCACATAAATCTGCGTATAAATTTCCTGGTCAAAATCTTCCGGGAGCACATATCCAAATCCATTGACTTCACCAGTTCCAAGGGTGGTATTTCCTCTATTAAAGGAAATATAAAGAGGACTTCTTCCAGTTCCCACTACCGTATATTCTGTGGTCACAAGAACGGGGGAATCTCCTTCTTCACGCAAAGCCACCTTATCTCCTACCTTATATTCATTGGCAGAAGCAAATGTGCTATCCAGAAAAATCTCTCCACTTTTTTCCGGAAGGCGTCCCTCCTGCACATCCAGTTTATTCACTGTGTCATTTATGGATTCAATGTGAAGAACCTTCTGCTTCTGGCCTTCCCCGCACATCACATCGGTAGACCAGGCACCTTCTGCGGACTCGATGCCATCTATACTTTCTATGGAAGAAACATCATCAGATGTCAGGCCCATTGTGCCCACAACCTTGATATCCATCAGGCTGCTTTCGTCATAATAGGCATCTCCGGAATAGCGCATATCCGGCGAGGAAGCCTGAATACCGGAAAAGAAGGCCACTCCAAGAGCCACGATCAGAAGAATGGAGATAAACCTGGATTTGCTTTTTCGGATCTCCATCCAGAATTCTTTTCTTAATGCTTTCATCTCTCACCTACCACTCAATTTCTTCTACCGGGGTTGGGTGGGCATTCAAAGTCATCTGTGCCACCTTGCCGTTTTTTATTTTAATCACGCGATCTGCCATAGGCGTCAATGCAGAGTTATGAGTGATAACCACTACTGTCATCCCCTTCTGGCGGCACATATCCTGTAAAAGCTTGAGAATCGCCTTACCAGTCTGGTAATCCAGAGCGCCTGTTGGCTCATCGCAAAGGAGCATCTTCGGATTCTTGGCAAGAGCTCTTGCAATGGAAACTCTCTGCTGTTCACCGCCTGATAACTGGGCAGGAAAATTTCCAAGTCTGTCTTTCAGCCCCACCTCTTCCAAAACAGTTTTCGGATCCATGGGGTTCTTACAGATCTGTCCTGCCAGTTCTACGTTTTCCAAGGCTGTCAGATTGGGAACCAGATTATAAAACTGAAAAACAAATCCAATATCGTCCCTGCGGTAGCTGGTGAGCTGGCGGTTATTGTATTTCGCTATATTCCTTCCATCTACCCAGATCTGACCGCTGGTGGCAGTATCCATTCCGCCCAGAATATTCAGAACCGTAGTCTTGCCAGCACCACTGGGCCCTACGATCACGGCAAACTCGCCTTTAGCTATGTTAAAGCTGATCTCATCTACTGCGATTATTTTTACTTCTTTCGTTCCATAAATCTTAGAAACCTTTTCAAGGTGAATATAGTTTTCTGTGGTACCCTGCAATTTATCACACTCCTGTTTTTCAAATATATTTCAATTTTAGTATAGCATTGCAGGTTTTTTTGTTCAATCAGAGAAAGTATGAAATTTCTATAAAGATAACTATACGTTACTGGTCACGGAGTAAACAGTAACAATTATACCAATCGCGTAGGATATGAATTCAAGTGTGCAGTTATAAAAATTATAGTTATTTCAAAAACAGCCTCTGACTTTCCCAGTAAAAAAGTCAGAGGCTGTTTTTCTTTCCTGCTCATCAATTGCAGAATATATAATTACAATCTGCATATCCGTATTTCATAAGGCGTGGAGAATATACATACCAGTATTTATCTGAACTGGAATCAATTACTACCACAGTATCACCGGTATTCAGTTCACCAATCTCATTTGCCGCATCATATCCCATAGCGGATCGAAGAGCCAGATATCCGGTAGGCACTTTTACATACAAGGTAGCATATGCATTTCCACCCACCAGATAATCTTTGTTTACAAATCCATTGGTATCATATTTCGGGGAATACACATACCAGTACTGGGAATCACTTGTGTCCAGAAGCTGTACGGTATCGCCGGAATATAATTCCCCGATTTCATTGGAAGCATCATATGCCTTCATATTGCGAAGTGCCAGATAGCCCTTGGCAACACTGACCGTTCTTACTTCGCCAAAATAGCTGGAATCTGTATCCAGTCCCTCTTCTCTGTACAGGTACTCCTGGTTCACATATCCATAGCCGTCCAGTTTCGGGGAATACACATACCAGTACTGAGAATTGCTACTGTCGGAAACCCAGACGGTATCTCCCGAATAGAGCTCACCGATTTCATTAGATGCATCATATTCCGGTGCATTGCGAAGAGCCAGATATCCGGTGGAAACGCTTACGGTCCACATTGTATTATAGGAAGATACGGAAGATGTCACAGAATCCAGATAATCATTATTCACATATCCGAAATCGTCATACTTAGGAGAGTATACATACCAGTAACCAGTGGCGCCAGTATAATCCAGTACCTCCACCAGATCACCACTGTAAAGTTCTCCGATCTCATTACCGCTATTATAGGATGTATCTGTCCGCAGAGCCAGATATCCAGTAACAACATTCACACGGTAAGTATTACAGGAAGCCTCTGCCTCCTGCGTAGTTCCGGGAACTGAAAATGCAAGGGCTGCAGCTGCAAGAACAGGTATGCAAATCTTCTTCATTTTCGTCATAGAAAAATCCCCCTTCATATAGTCGTTGCTGTCCACCCCATGACCAGCAACATACAATTTTCTGAAAAAACACTTTTTTCATGTATTTATATATGAAAATTATAACGGATTAACCATGGCTTTTCAACTCCGTTTTTCTTATTATACACCACCTGACTCTGTTTTTTGTAATGCTTCATTTCCATCTTCTGTGCCATAATTGCGCAGCATAAAACTGTCCTCTACAGCTTCTTTCATATTGGTAGCGTCTGCATAATTATTATTCAGGATTAGCTTATCTAAACCATAGCAGGTCTGCCCTTTAATGTAATGATCAAATTCCAGTTTAAAGCTATACCGATCTGTATCGGGGTCACTTGCAATAGACGAAAGACTAGTACATCGCTTCGTAAATAACTATACCAATCACGTAGGATGTGGATTCGAGTGTGCAGGTATAAAAACGCAGGCGTAGCGGGCTACGCCGAGGCTTTTATACCTGTGCAATCGGATTCACAGACAAGTGAGTGGTATAGTTATTTCGAAAACGATGTACTAGTATTTCCCTTAGAGCGTATAAAAAAGCGCTTATCAGAATTATTTTTTCAGACAACCGTAGCTGCCTGTCTTATCTTTTCCATTGAAATATTTCTTTGAAAATTCCTCCGCCGGACAGGGTCTGGAATAATAGTATCCCTGAAGCAATTCCGGCTTATAAGTCTGGACAACGGAAAGGATTTCCTTATTCTCCACCCCTTCCACACAAACCTTTATTCTGGTCTGCTTACTCAGATTCATAATATATTCCAGAATCGCCTGATCCATCTCATCATCCTGAATGGAACGGACAAAAGTATGATCGATCTTGATCCACTGTGGTTTCAGCTTGCGAAGCAATGCAATGGAAGAGTACTCCGTGCCGAAATCATCCAGTGCCATATTGATCCCCATATTTTTAAAATATTCAAAATCATCCCGAAGGCCGTTGGGATCCGATACCTTACAGCTCTCTGTAAGCTCCAGGATCAGCTGCTTCTCCGGTGTGCCGGATTTTTCCACGATCCGTGTCACCATTTCCCTGAAGCCTTCCTGAAGTATCTGGATATAAGAAACATTCACGGAAATTACAAAATCAGGATTCTCCATGCGCCACAGTGCCGCCTGGGCAAGTGCCTTATTCAAAAGCCACTCTCCCACCTGTCTGATGGTTCCGTCTTCCTCCAGGATCGGAATAAATTCCATTGGGGAAACCAGGGTTCCATCCGGCAGATAAAAACGCATCAGAGTCTCAGCACCATAAACCTCCTGAGTCTCTCCGTTCACCAGAGGCTGATATACCAGTGCAAACCCTCTGCAATTATTGGCAACAGACTCACGGAGCACTTCCTGCAGTCGGAATTTCTCCACCGTTTTTCTGTGCATTTGTCCGGAAAACTGCGCAATGCTGCCACGTCCCACTTTCTTTGCCTGCTCAAGGGCGTATTCCACATTTGCATGCAAAGTCTCGAAATCCTCTGCATCCTGTGGAAAAAAGGCCACTCCGCAGGAAATTGTCAACTGGATCTCCAGATTCATCTCCCTGGGGACTTCCACTGAAAACTTCTGCATTTCCTTGTAGATCCAGTCAAGTGCATTCTCGGATTTCTCAGTGGTAATACAATAGAATTTACCTCCTGGTCCTCGATAAGAAATAACGCCCTCCATACTCTGACATTTCTGTCCCAGACGCTGCAGCACCTCATCTCCTACCAGATACCCAAGAATATCATTGATTCTCTGAAGTCTGTCCACATCAAAAAGAAGAACCGCACCTTCCATTCCATGACTGATAAATGACGGAAGCTGCTTCTTCAGCTCATGAAACGTATATAAACCAGTGGGCTGGTCAAACTTGGCATTCACACCAAGATTCATCATCGTGCCAACAAAAAGGCCAAGGCTTCCATCCGCATTCCGCTCCACAATTCCCTGGCACCTTACCCATACATATTTCCCATATTTATTTAAAGCCCGGTATTCACAATTATGCCGGTTGCTTTTCCCCTCAAAAATACGACCGATATCCTCCAGAAAAATATGCTGGTCTGCAGGATGGATATGCTGTACCCATTCCTTCGCCGTATTCTCTATAAATTCTCCCGGCAGATTGAAGTAATCCACACTTGGCTTAGACCATCTGGAAAAATCGCGTTCCAGGTCTGCTATATAAATGTACATATTATCTGAAGTCTGAGACAGAGCATCAAATATATGGCTGTCAAGATTAGAGATATCTATCACACAAAATCACTGCCTTCCCTTTTCCCCTAATACATCAATATTTTACCATACTTTGCACAATTCTGTCTACCGTTTTTGACAATTCTGCACATAAAATGTTAATAAAGTATAAAAAGAAGAATAAATAATACAAACATTTTTATGATAATCTGTAACCATTCCGTAGATGCCAGAGCCTGTTTGAAAAATCATCCCGCAATCCGCACGTCCCACTTTGCGGCATATTTTGCCCGAATTCGTTTGTTGCAGCCCGTAAAAAAGGTACTATATTTCCATTTCAGGAGATACAGTACCTTTTACAAAAATGAATTTATTTTTTAATTATTTTACTGCCTCGAATGCTGCGTCCAGAGCCGCGATCAGGTCTTCCACTTTCTCAATACCGATGGAAAGACGGATTGTGTTTGGTTTGATTCCCTGGTCAAGAAGCTCTTCCTCTGTGCACTGGCTGTGTGTTGTAGTAGCCGGATGGATAA
>OLQD01003217.1_pt1 | contig 10902 bp, 5 predicted proteins | sample 1672841 | NCBI WGS metagenome assembly OLQD01 (sample SAMEA3136729, study PRJEB25190) | human gut metagenome | biome: human gut; feature: human-associated habitat; material: faeces | place: Austria | collected 2013 | reverse complement strand
TTTTTTACTTGCAGCCGGTCTTGTATTTTTCCTTGCCGGGATTTACCGTGGAGAAGCTGCAACTGTACTCAGTAAGGCAATAAAATTATGTATGGAGTGTGTCGGAATTGGATAAGAAATTAAAATCAAACAAGAACTTCCTGGTTCGTTTCCGCGGATGGTTTCAGGCAGCTGCAACACTGCTGACCAATCTTCATATTCCGAATCTGTTTAAAGGGAAAATTTATCAGGGAAAGGTAAAAACAATATGTGTACCCGGACTGAACTGCTACTCTTGCCCGGCTGCCACAGGTGCCTGTCCGATTGGAGCTTTCCAGGCTGTAGTCGGTTCTTCAAAGTTTAAGTTCACCTATTACATCACAGGCTTTTTTATCTTGCTGGGAGTTCTGCTGGGACGGTTTATCTGTGGTTTTCTCTGCCCGTTCGGATGGTTTCAGGATCTGCTGCATAAGATTCCGGGCAAAAAGTTTTCCACTGCAAAGATGAAACCTCTGCGGTATCTGAAATACGTGATCCTGGTTGTCTTTGTTATACTGCTTCCGGCATTTGTAACAAATTCACTTGGCATGGGAGACCCATTTTTCTGTAAGTACATATGCCCGCAGGGCGTCCTTGAAGGTGCACTTCCGCTCGCCCTTGCAAATTCAGGAATCCGTTCTGCACTTGGACATCTTTTTACATTCAAGTTTACGATCCTTGTGCTTTTCATTGTCCTGAGTATTCTGTTTTACCGTCCGTTCTGTAAATGGATCTGTCCGCTTGGTGCCATCTACTCACTGTTCAACAGAGTATCCTTTCTTAAAATCCAGGTGGATCACAAAAAATGCATAGGCTGCCGGAAATGCATCCGGGCCTGCAAAATGGACGTTAAAGTAACAGAAACACCAAACCATCCGGAGTGTATCCGCTGCGGAGAATGTATGAAAGCCTGTCCGGTGGATGCAGTATGCTATCATTACGGATTTTCAAAGAAAAAACAGGCTGACGATCAACAAGAAAAATCAAATGGAAAAGGAGATTTAAAATCATGAAAAACAAATTCAAAAAAGTAATCGCTGCATCACTTGCAGTATCCGTACTTCTTGCTTTTACAGGCTGTGGCAGCAATCAGGCTCCGTCAGCAGACAATAAAAAACAGGAATCTGCTTCCACGGCAGATACCGCAGACATGGATGAACAAAGCAAAAAAAGAGATGACCTTTATCAGCAGGAAAATCAGATTTTTGCTGACCACAAAGATGCCTGGGACAAGGTATTTGGTCTTATGAACAAGAACAGTGCCGGTGAGAGCCTGAGTGAAAACTATGCAGATGTCCTTGCAGGCATCGTTGAATCTAATAAAGATTCTTTCACGGAAGAAGAATATGATACGCTGTGCAAAGACATTGAGACGATCCGCGGCATTGAAGAAGAGATCGCAGCGATCGAAAAAGAGATTGCAGAAGCGGATTCTGCCAACGGTGGATCCTCAGAATCAGATGAATCTATTAGTTTATTCCAGGATTTCACGGGAAAAGACCTGGATGGAAATGATGTCGATGAAAGCTTTTTCAAAAATAACAAAGTTACCGTTGTAAACTTCTGGTTCAGCGGTTGTAAGCCATGCGTTGAAGAACTTTCCAAACTGAATGAATTAAATGAAACACTTAAGACAATGGGCGGAGAAGTTGTCGGTATCAATACAGACACGTTAGATAACAATCAGGACGGGATCAAAGAAGCACAGGACATTTTAAAAGCACAGGGTGCTTCTTACAAAAACCTGACGGTTGCTTCAGATTCAGCAATTGGAAAATATGCCAGCAGCATTATGGCATTTCCTACAACAGTTCTTGTAGATAAAGACGGAAATATCGTAGGCGAGCCTCTGATGGGAGGAATCGATGATCAGGCAAATTACGATCAGCTGATGGAACAGATCCAGGCTGTCATCAATCAGTAAATGTCAAGGGGGGGGAGACCCCCCTTTTTTTTTGCGTTCGCATACGTTTTGAAACATGAAAAACAGAAAACAATTTTGTGCAAAATATATAAGAATTTAAAACAAAAAATAAAAAAGTGGTGGTAAATCGTATAAAATTACATAGAAAAAATAAATCAAACATGGTAAAATGTATAAACATTGAGAACGAAAATCGGACAGAAAGGCACTGTCGAGTACAAAAGTAAGAAGGAGGGCAGAGAAAAGAATTGCCTATGGAAAGCATGAATCTGATTGAGTCCAGAAGGAGCGAAATTCTGGCAGAAGGGAGAGAAATCATATGAAGATGAGATTCAGAAAGATTATGGCAGCCATTCTTTCGACAGCAATGGTTGCTGCAGCGATACCGGCAGCCGGTATTCTGAATGTACAGGCGAAATCGCCGCAGGAGCATATTGATCTGTCCAGACAGGTGGCAGGTGAAGGTATGGTTCTGATGGAAAATGATGGTGCACTGCCATTGGCACAGGGCGAAAAAGTTGCCATGTTTGGGCGTGCAATGATTGATTATGTACGAGGCGGCGGAGGAAGCGGTGCAACGAATGTGGATTATACGCACAACATTCTCCAGGGGATGCAGATCAAGGAAGAAGAAGGAAAGGTCACCCTCTATCAGCCGCTGGTAGATTTTTATACGGAACAGGTCAGTGAAAAAGGCATTAAAAACGATGCAAATATTACGGTTACCGATGATATGTTAAATGCTGCGGCAGAAAATGCAGACACCGCAATTGTGACGATCGGACGTTATTCTTCGGAGGGAAGCGACCGCAGTGCATCAAAAGGTGACTACTATCTGTCAGATGCAGAGACAGAGCTTCTGACACGAGTGGCAGCGAAATTTAAAAAGACCGTTGTTGTATTGAATGTCGGTGCCGTTCTGGATACGGAATGGATCAAAGACATTCCGGGTATCGATTCTGTGCTGATGGCATGGCAGGCAGGTATGGAAGGTGGACTTGCCACAGCAGACGTGCTGGTTGGAGATGTAAACCCATCCGGTAAATTTGTGGATACATTTGCGAAAGATTATAAGGATTATCCAAGTTCCAATACATTTTATGAATCAAATTCTTATGTAAATTATGAAGAAGATGTGTTTGTCGGATATCGTTTTTTTGAAACTTTTGATCCAGAGTATACGAAAGTGAATTACGATTTTGGATATGGATTATCCTACACAACTTTTAAAACAGACAATGTAAACGTCAAAGTAGACGGAGAAAATATGGTTACGACAGCGACTGTTACGAATACCGGAAAGGTAGCCGGCAAACAGGTCGTGCAGGTTTATTTCTCAGCCCCGCAGGGAGAACTGGGCAAACCTGGAAAAGAGCTGGCAGCGTTTGCAAAGACAAAACTGCTGCAGCCGGGCGAATCGCAGGAGTTGACAATGACGTATGCGATCAGTGATATGTCAAGTTACGATGACACCGGAAAAGTTCAGAAATCCGCATACATTATGGAAGCCGGAGATTACAAGATCTACGTCGGCAATTCCATCAAAGATGCCGGGGAACATGGCGTACGTTATACCTATAAAGTAGAAGATACTGAAGTTACCGAGCAGCTTTCACAGCAGTGTGCACCGGTTCAGTTAAAGAAGAGACTTCTGGCAGACGGCACATACGAAGATCTCAAGACGAATTCAGATGAAATGAATCCGCATTACACGGTTCCGGCAGAAGGAACGACAAAAGTAGAAGCAGAGAATTTCCTGAATTCTTCCGGAAACCTGAGTGTGGAAACATTTTATGATGATAATCTGCAGATGAAAAAATGTCTGGCATTTTTAAATGAAGCAGGCAGATACATGGAATATGAGCTGACCGCAGAAGAGGCCGGCAAATATGAAGTGATCATGTGTATGGCAAATGGCTATACAGAGATCCAAAACTGTTTTACCGTTGCAGTAAACGGTCAGCAGCAGCCGGGTATTTCATTTAATGCACAGCAGACCGGTGATGGAAATGGTGCTTCCGAGTGGTATAATTTTGAAGAATGTGAACCATTTTACATCAATCTTGACAAGGGCGTGAACCTGGTTCGTTTCACGGCAAATAAAAATAATCCAAACTATGATTATATACTGTTCAGACGTGTTGGCGATCAGGAGGAACTGTATAATAAAGTCATCAAAGCAGAAGGTGCGAACAAGATTGAGGCAGAAAAATACGATGCAGCCGGTACGACAGGCAACAACGCAGTACGCACCGAAAACTTTACAAAAGATGATTACACAGGGACTTGCCTGGCTTATATGAATTATGCCGGAAACTATGTGAGCTACTATCTGAATGTTGAAGAAGCCGGAGATTATAATGTGATATTAAATGTGGCAAATGGCCGTGCGGCATTCGATTTTGATCCAGGTATGGAAGTAGACGGAACGAAATTCCCGGCAACGATCAATGCAAAACAGACAGGTGACGGAAGCGGCAAGAGCGAATGGTACAATTTCGAAAATTTGGAACCGGTTACCGTAACCCTTCCGAAAGGACACAGCATTCTCACACTGAGGGCATCCGAAAAGGATAAATACCCGAATATCGATTATATTCTGGTAGAAAAGAAACAGACAGCAACACAGAGCCTGAAGAGTGCGGCAGCAAAAAAAGTCCGTACAGCCGAAGATACACCAGCTTCTGAACCGGCAGACAGCGGCAAGATCATGCTGGTGGATGTTTATAATAATCCGGAACTTATGGATGATTTCCTGGCACAGTTAAGTGATGACCAGCTCTGCGAACTGATGGGTGGTCAGACAAATACCGGTGTTGCAAATACCGGCGGTATGGGAAATCTGATGGAATACGGTATTCCAAATGCGATGACAGCAGACGGTCCGCAGGGTATCCGTATCGGTACAACCTGTACTGCATGGCCGATCTCCACACTTCTTGCAAGTACCTGGGATGTAGATCTGGTGAAGCAGGTAGGAAAAGCGGCAGCAGTGGAAGCACACAACAATGGTATTGATATCTGGCTTGCACCTGGTATGAATATCCACAGAGATCCGCTTTGCGGACGTAACTTTGAATACTATTCCGAAGATCCTCTGATTACCGGAAAAATGGCTGCTGCAATCACAGAAGGCTGCCAGTCAAAAGGCGTTTCCATTACACTGAAGCATTTTACAACAAACAACAAAGAGACAAACCGAAACAGCAGCGATTCCAGAGTCAGTGAACGTGCACTGCGTGAAATCTACCTGAAAGGTTTTGAAATTGCAGTCAAAGAAGCACAGCCTTGGAGCATTATGACTTCTTATAACTTCTTAAACGGAATCGAAACATCTGAAAATAAAGATCTCCTGACAAACATCACCCGCGGTGAATGGGGATATGAAGGAATCTTTATGACAGACTGGGGCAACAACTCCAATCATGCAAGAGAAGTCCTGGCAGGAAATGATGTCAAAATGCCAAGCGGTTCTCCGGCAACTTTAAAAGCGGCCCTGAAGAAAGGCATCCTGAAACGTTCTGATCTGGAAGACTGTGCAGAACGTCTTGTGAAGATGATCATGAAAGTGAACATCTTTAAAGAAAAGATCCTCAATCCGGTGACAGTAGACATCGGTGATGACACATACTTTAAAGCAGCAGAAAATATTCTCTGGTCACAGACGGCAAGGGGCGAAAATACATCTGACGAAGATGGCGGAAAAGACCTCGGTTACTGTGATGCAGGAGCATGGACACAGTATCAGATCAACGTTGCCAAGAGCGGAACTTACAGCCTGTCTGCACGTTCTGCATCCAATGCAGGCGGCGGAGCATTTGATATTCTGGCAGACGGCACAAAGATTGCAAGTTTCAAGGCAGTCAACACCGGCGGATGGCAGAAATGGACCACACTGGAAGCACAGCAGATCAAACTGGAAGCAGGAGTTCATACACTCCGTATCGAGTTCACAGAGAGCGGTTCCAACCTGAACTGGCTGCATTTTGTAAGACAGTCTGAATACATTGAAAATCTGGAAAAACTGTACAAGGCATGGGCAAGTCAGGATCTTTCTGAATACACAGCAGAAAGTGCAGAAACCATGAGAACAGCCCTTGCAGCAGCAAAAGCAGTTCTGGATAAAGAAAATGCAACGGATTCTGAGATCCAGGCAGCCATCATTCAGATGACACAGGCGATCAATGCTATGGAATACGGCACAAACAAGGTACATCTGGAAGCGATCATTGAAGTAGCAGAAAAGACTCTGGCAAATCCGGGAGATTATGCAGATGTTTCCGCACTGGAAGCAGCAGTAAAAGCCGGAAAAGAAATTCTGGCAAAAGCAGATGCAACTCAGGAAGAAGCAAATGCAGCAGCAAATGCGATCGCAGACAGCATGCAGGCACTGATGGAAAGAGCAGATATCCGTTCCTTAAGAGAACTGACAGATGCAGCAAACGAGCTTCTGGAAAAGAACAGCGGCAAGTATACCGATGACACTGCAAAAGCATTGCAGGATGCAGTTGCCCATGCAGAAGAAATCCTGGGTAAAGACGGAAAATCCGATGCAGAGATCAATGAAGCTTACAATCAGATCATGGATGCTATTGTCGGACTTAAGATGAAAGGCAACAAGGCAGCTCTGGAAGCAATGATCAAAAAAGCAGAAAGCATTCTGGCGGAAAACAGCAGATATGTAGCGGCTACGATCGAAGGTCTGGATGAAGAACTTGCAGCAGCAAAAGCAGTTTATGAAAACAATCAGGCACTGCAGAGTGAAGTCAATGAAGCTGTTAAGAGCCTCACTTTCAAGATTGCAGAAGCAAGACTTCTGGGTGATGTAGACGGTGACGGTCAGATCACAACAAATGATACCGTGGAAATCCTGCTTGCGGCAGCTGAGATTGCCACACTTTCTGCAGAAGATGCAGCAAGTGCAGATGTAAACGGTGATGGTGTGGCAGATACCGCTGATGCAGTACTGGTTCTTCAGTACGCATCCGAAGCAGTCAGTGGATTCTGATTTTTTGAACGCAGAGAAGCATTCCCCCGCTTCAAGTGTGCAGAGCACTAAGCGGTGGGTGAGGGGGATGCTTATGTCAGTGGGAGTTGAAAGCTCCCACTGACAGGTCGCGAAGCGACTGCGTTCATGAGCAAGTAGCGAAGCGGATTGCGAATGTCCGCTTTATGCAATGAGCGATTCTGAAAATAAAAAAGCAGCGGGAGTCTGATAAACTCCCGCTGTTTTTGTTTGACTGCCAAAAAATCAGAGCGTATAATGAAAAAGTAACCAGGTCGATGGATGCAATATTCTAAAGGAGAAGAACAATTATGAAAAGTGCAGCAAAAACCCCGGGCAAGTTGCTTGCAGGCTTGTGCCTGATACTGTTTTTCTGTCTGATGCCGGTCCGGTCTTATGCAGCAGAGCAGCAGCTTTCTGAGATCACAAAACTGTATGTAACGGGAATTTATGGCAGCGAAACACTGCCGCAGCAGAAAGTCAACTGGCAGTATGCAGATAAGGGGTATTATCTGTGTATGCCTTCCGGAGCAGATTTAAGCAATGTACAGCTTCATTTCACAGAAAACAGTGACGGAAATGAAAATGCCGACAGTTATGTTATGATCGGCGGACAAAAAATAAACTGCGGAGATTCTACAGATCTCTCAGGAACAAGCAAATTGCAGATTTCACTCGCCGGAGGCAAAAGTGTTAGCGTAAATATTGTAAAATCGGCAGAGATTCCGGCAATGTTTATCCAGACAGCATCCGGTACGCTCGATAAGGTTCATGCAAGCAAAGACAATAAAGAAAAAGGTACAATGGCACTTGTCAAAGCAGACCGCAGCGTAGATTTTGAAGGAAACTTAAAGCAGATCAAAGGCCGTGGAAATTCCACCTGGGGATTTGCGAAAAAACCATATAATATCAAACTGGAAAATTCGTCAGATCTGCTTGGAATGGGCAAGGGAAAAGGCTGGTGTCTGCTTGCTAATTATGCGGATCGTTCTCTTCTTCGAAATCGGATCGTGTACAATCTGGCAGAAGAGACCGGGATTCCATTCACCATGGACAGCCGAAACATCGATCTTTATATCAATGGCGATTACATGGGATCTTATCTTATCACAGAAAAAATCGAAATCGGAAAAACGAGAGTCAACATTACGGATCTGGAAGAGGCCACAAGTAAGGCAAATGATAATGCAGATCTGGGAACCTATGAGCAGAAAGGAACAAATGATTATAAAGCAGGCACACAGAAATGGGTAGATATTCCAAACGATCCGGAAGATATCACGGGCGGATATCTGCTTGAACTTGAGCTTGGAGAGCGTTACAAAGATGAAACAAGTGGTTTTGTGACAACAGGCGGACAGGCAGTCACTATGAAATGTCCGGAATGTGTATCGGAAAATCAGATCAAATACATCAGTGAATTTTATCAGAATATGGAAAATGCTCTTTATTCCAAAGATGGCTATACAACGGACAGCAAAGGGGAGCGTCATGCTCTTTCTGATTATATTGATATCGAATCACTGGCACGTATGTACCTGCTCCAGGAATTTTCCATGAACCTGGATTCCGGTATCACAAGCTTTTATCTCTATAAAGACTCTGATCTGACCGGTGATGGAAAGCTTCATGCCGCACCGGTATGGGATTTTGATGTGGCACTTGGAAATTACACCTCCCGAAATGGCACAGACTTTACTGACCCGACACAGTGGTGGGCAAAAATTTCCAGAATGTACGACAACAGCAGTAAATATAATGTCATGGCACAGGCTGTGCAGCACGAAGAAGTGTGGAATAAAGTAAAAGAATTATGGCAGAGTGAATTCATGCCGGCGATCAAGTACATACTGGGAGAGTCCACCGCCTACACAGCAACAAAGATAAAAACACTGGATGCATACAAAGCAGAAGTAAGTGCATCCGCAGCGATGAACTTTATCCAGTGGCGTGACCTGATGGAGAATCCATGGAATCACAGCAGTGAAAGTTTTGTAAATACCGGTCTTACTTATGATGATAATATTGAATATCTGAGAAATTTTATGACGAAAAGATGCGATTTCCTGAACCGTAACCTGGGTGGGGAAAGTACAGGAACAAATCCGGATACATCGCAGAAAGTAACCGTCATAGAAGATGATACCAGATTTTATGCTGCAAAAAATATTTTAAATTCCTCCGGAGATGTCAGGGCAGAAGATACATCAGATGAAGGCGGAGGAGAGAACCTTGGCTATTGCAACCAGGGCAGTTTAACAGAATATAAAATCAATGTAACGACAGCCGGTACTTATAACGTTAAGGCACGTGTTGCTTCGAATGACGGAACAGGAGCATTCAGCATTTATGTCGATAATCAGAAAATTGCAACATACCGTGCAGTCAATACAGGCGGATGGCAGGTTTGGACAACTACAGATGCCCAGGAGATCACACTGGAAGCCGGAGAACATTCATTTGCCATCTACTTTGAAGAAAGCGGCATGAATCTGAACTGGCTGCAGTTCACACGGGAAACGGGTACTGATCCGAAACCAGACCCGAAACCAGACCCGAAACCAGATCCAGACCCGGATCCAACGCCGACTCCAACACCGGACCCGGACCCAGACCCAGATCCAACGCCGACTCCAACGCCGGACCCAGACCCGACTCCAGATCCAAATCCGACTCCAGATCCGACCCCAACACCGGATCAGACCCCGAATCCAACACCAAGTCCGAAACCGGATTCGAGCAAAGATCAAAATACGGTAACGCTGACAAAGGGCAGTATCTGTCAGGACGCAAAAGGTATCCTGAAATATCGGATCACAAAAATGGCAGCCAAAAACGGCACCGCAGAAGTGATCGGAATTCAGAAAAAATCAGGAAAAGTAACAATTCCGTCCACAATTACGGTTCAGGGCATTACCTTTAAAGTAACAGCGATCGCAGAGAAAGCTTTTCGAAATGACAAAAATCTGAAAAGTGTTGTCATCGGATCCAATGTGAAAAAAATCGGAAAACAGGCATTTGAAAAATGCAGAAAACTTTCTTCTGTCACATTCAAAGGAAAGAAAGCACCGACTATTGGCAAGGCAGCATTTAAAGGAATCAAGAAAAAAACAAGTGTCCAGGTTGCGGGCAGTATGAAAAAAAGTCAGGTGAAAAAATTACAGAATCGCATGAAAACAGCAGCACCTTCTGTAAAGATCACCTACAAGAAAAAAATAACCGTTCGTTTTTAGCAGAACACAGTAAAAAGCATGCCATAGCATACAGAAAAACAGTTTCTGAATGTTATGGCTGTTTTTCTTTTGTGAAAAGTATGATAGTATAGTGATGGAACAGACAGATAAATTACAGGAGGAACCGACAATGAAATTATGGACAATCCAGCTCTGACATCTGTTAATCCATTGTTGATCGATCTCAACGATTTTCAGTTCCTTATGCCGCCGATTCAGTATTTTCCGCCGTATACAGAAAAATCGGTAGACCGCATATGTACGGATCTGGAAAAAGGACAGATCCGCCAGTCTGAATTTCCAAGCTATGTAATTCAGGCACATATTCCATATATTGCACCGGGAGATCTGGTAAACGTGTATCCGTTGTTTGAAATAAGGCTACCGCAATCCCACTGGCTTTAGACGGTGGGTTAAGGTAGCCAAAAATCAGAAATTATAGTATACTCATGGCATGGGAACCTGGAAATCTAAAAACAGACACAAATACTTATTACAATATCACATTATTTTCGTCTGCAAATATAGGAAGAAATTACTGGTTTCGAGACAGATATCAGATGATATAAAGCAGTTTTCATATGAGATATGTCAAAGGCACAGTGTTATTATCAGATATATGGAAACAGATAAAGACCATATTCATTACATGATAGAGACAGAACCGACAATGTCTATTAGTAAGATTGTAAACCTGATGAAGAGCTATACAACATACCATA
>OLQD01003211.1_pt1 | contig 10921 bp, 10 predicted proteins | sample 1672841 | NCBI WGS metagenome assembly OLQD01 (sample SAMEA3136729, study PRJEB25190) | human gut metagenome | biome: human gut; feature: human-associated habitat; material: faeces | place: Austria | collected 2013 | reverse complement strand
CGCGGTATACCGCCTGAAGAAGTCCGAAATTGACGAGCTTCTCGAGAAGCGTTATGCGAAATTTAGAAAAATCGGCATGTTTACTGAATAATTTTGTAGAAATTTCTTTGGAAAAAATTCATTCCGGGGCTTGAATATTTGTGTGGTATGTTATATAATATATCATGAAATGTTTCCGGAAGGAACTTATAATTAATTTGGAGGGTATATACAATGGTATTTGACAAGGTTAAGGAGCTTATCTCCGAGCAGCTCGACGTTAAGGCTGACGACATCACCGAGGCTTCCAACATTCAGGACGATCTGGGCGCTGATTCCCTGGACGTTGTTGATCTGGTAATGGCTCTTGAGGACGAGTTCGATGTTGAGATCCCCGAGGATCAGGTCGAGAACATCAAGACTGTCGGCGATATCGTAAAGTTCATCGAGGACAAGCAGTAATTTATAGCACAGATATTCCCGCTGTATCAGGGTCAGCTCTGTACGGCGGGATTTTTGTATCTGTTCCGATGTTTTGCACAATTGCGCATATGGATTCCGCCGATACATAGCATTGACCGCATGCCAACATCATTTTTTATTGTGAAATTCTTGACAGATAATGAAAAGTGGTATATAATATAATTGTATATTTATGTCGGGGACTCCCCGGTGACTCTAAACAAACAAGGAGCAAAGATATGGGACTTACATTGACTGAAAAGATCATCAAGGCGCACATCATCGACGGCGAGATGGTAAAGGGAACAGAGATCGGTCTGAAGATCGACCAGACCCTTACGCAGGACGCAACTGGTACAATGGCTTACCTCCAGTTCGAGGCTATGGGCGTTGACCGCGTAAAGACTGAGCGCTCCGTGGCATACATCGACCACAACACGCTCCAGAGCGGCTTTGAGAATGCCGACGACCACAGATTTATCGGTTCTGTCGCAAAGAAGTACGGTATCTGGTTCTCACGTCCCGGCAACGGTATCTGCCATCAGGTACATCTCGAGCGCTTCGGCAAGCCCGGCAAGACCCTTATCGGCTCCGACAGCCACACCCCGACCGGCGGCGGTATCGGCATGCTGGCAATGGGCGCAGGCGGTCTTGACGTTGCAGTTGCAATGGGCGGCGGCGCTTACTACATAACAATGCCGAAGGTAGTTAAGATCAATCTCACCGGAAAGCTCAACGACTGGGTTTCCGCAAAGGACGTTATCCTGGAAGTTCTCCGTCAGCTCTCCGTTAAGGGCGGCGTTGGCAAGGTAATGGAGTACACCGGCGAGGGCGTAAAGAGCCTGTCCGTTCCGGAGCGCGCTACCATCACCAACATGGGCGCAGAGCTCGGCGCTACTACCTCTATTTTCCCGTCCGACGAGACTACTCTCCAGTTCCTCAAGGCTCAGGGCAGAGAAGAGGACTACGTTCCGATGTCCGCAGACCCCGACGCAGTTTACGACGAGGAAGTAAACATCGACCTCTCCAAGCTGGTTCCGCTTGCAGCTTGTCCCCACAGCCCCGATAACGTTAAGACCGTCGAGGAGATCGGCAAGATCAAGATCGACCAGGTATGTATAGGCTCATGCACCAACTCCTCCCTCCAGGATATGCGCAAGGTTGCCCACATTCTCAAGGGCAAGACCGTTCACCCGGACGTAAGCCTTGCTATCGCTCCCGGCTCCAAGCAGGTGTTCAATCAGATTGCCGAGGACGGCACTCTGTCTATCCTCATCGCGGCTGGCGCGAGAATCCTCGAGAGCGCATGCGGTCCCTGCATAGGCATGGGTCAGTCCCCGAACAGCAAGGGTATCTCCCTGCGTACCTTCAACCGTAACTTCCTCGGCAGAAGCGGCACCAAGGACGCTCAGATCTACCTCGTTTCCCCGGAGACCGCAGCCATCTCCGCTATCACCGGAGTATTCACCGACCCGCGCACCTGCGGCGAAATGCCCGCTTATGTAATGCCCGAGAAGTTCATCATCAACGATAACATGGTGGTACCTCCCGCAGCACCCGAGGAAGCTCCGAACGTTGAGATACTCCGCGGCCCGAACATCAAGCCGTTCCCGGTAAACAAGCCGCTGGCTGAGTCTATCGAGTCCGGCGTTACCCTCAAGGTAGGCGACAACATCACCACCGACCACATCATGCCCGCAGGCGCTAAGATACTGCCCCTGCGCTCCAACATTCCGGCTATCTCCGAGTACTGCTTCACCGTATGCGACGAGACCTTCCCGAAGCGCGCAAAGGAAGCAGGCACAAGCATTATCGTCGGCGGAACCAACTACGGTCAGGGTTCTTCCAGAGAGCACGCGGCGCTTGCTCCGCTGTACCTGGGCGTTAAGGCTATCATCTGCAAGAGCTTTGCAAGAATCCACCGTCAGAACCTCATCAACAATGGAATCCTTCCGCTGGAGTTCGTGAACGAGGCTGACTACGACAGGATCGAGCAGGGCGACGACCTCGTTATCGCAAATATCCGCAATATCGTTGAGAACGGCGGCAAAATCATCGTTGAGGACAAGACAAAGGGCTTCAGCTTCGAAGTCAAGTGCGAGCTTTCCGAGCGCGGCAAGGGCATGATGCTCGCAGGCGGTCTGCTGAACTATACAAAGGCTAACGGCTAAATGAGAACGATATGAAAGGCTGGGCTTGCTTTTTCATGGCTCTTTCAGCTTTTCTTGCCGGAGTACTGGCTGGCGGCAGATTGTTTCCCGCCAGCGGCTCCATCGGCTGAGGAAATAAAATAAGGTAACCTCTAAAAACCGGGACACGAGCAGATTTCGTATATGACTTATATCAGATGCTAGGCGTCAAACCGCAGGAATACTTGATGTATTTCAAGGTTTGACAACGAAGCAGATGATATAAGTCATAGAAATCTGCCGTGAAGGAGGTTTTTAGAGGTGACCTTTTAATGGAGGGCCGCTGCAATGAAGTTCCCGAAAACAGTACTTGCTTCCCTGCTGGGATTTTCAATAATGCTCACCGGCTGCCGTCGTGAGGCTCCATCGCCTGCGCCGGAGAACGTAACTCTGCTCATCGAAGACGAAAACCGCATACTCACACTAGGATTTTCCGAGTACCTCGCCGGCTGCATATTCGCCGCTGCTGACCCGTCATTTCAGGAGGAGACCCTGCTTGCGGCGGGAATCGCGCTTTCAAGCCAGGCGCAGTACTGCATGCAGAACTGCGAAGCTGATTTCGGCGCAGACCTCGCCGACCGCGGCGACATCTACCCGGACTGGCTTTCGCCTGATGAGCTGGAGGAACGCTACGCCGACCAGTATCCCGAGTGGCTGGAGCGCGTTTCCAGAGTTGCGGAGCGCGCGGCTAAGGAGTGCCTCTATTATAACGATGGACCGGCGTACACGCCTTGCTGCCGGGTATCCTCCGGCGTGACCGACGACGGAGGTTTCACCTACCTTCCGGCGCTGAAGCTCAGCCGCGACCCGGATTCACCGGAATACTCCGCCAGCTCAGAATACACCTGCACCGCCGTGCGGAAAATGCTGGCTCCGGTCACCGGAAGCGTAGTGCTCCCCGCAGACAAGGCGGAGTGGTTCTCCGAGCCGCAGTACACAAAAAACGGAACGCTGCGCTGTATCAGGTTCGGCGGCGTGGAACTTACCGGAGAACAGCTCCGGGAAGCGCTCTGTCTGCGCAGCGCGGCTGTTGCAATTACGCAGGAGCACGACTCGTTCATATTCCGCACCCGCGGAAGCGGCGGCGGTGTTGGCATGAGCGTCTACACAGCGGATCTCATGGCGCGCTCCGGTTTGTCAGCTCAGGAAATACTACAGCAGTTCTACCCCGGCACGGAACTAATAGATTAAAATAGGTAATCTGTTTTCTGTTTCATTTCCTTATTATATCACTTTTATCTTCTTTTTCAAAGAGGTTTTTAGAAGTTACCTATAGTTTATCTGCGATTCAAAAAGTACACGTACCCTGGCTTTAACCAGAAATGAAAAAAGTTAAATTTTACAGAGATTTAACATACCCTGTCTTTTGGATTTAACATTCTCCTGATATAATATGCTTGTGACAAGGAAAGATCACAGCATAAGCGTAAATGATTACGCCGTATATTAAAGGAGAACAACATTATGACTACAAGAAAGATCACATTAAGCGCAGCCGCTCTGCTTATGGTAGCAGCACTTGCAGGCTGCTCCGGAAATACCACCAGCGCTTCCTCCAACAGCAGCTCCGCTGCTGAGGCAGGCTCTTCTGCCGCTGATACCTCCGCTGCTGACAGTTCCGCAGCAGATTCCACCGCTTCTGACAGCACCGCTTCCAAGCTTGACACCGACATCACAGTAGTATCCCGCGAGGACGGCTCCGGTACAAGAGGCGCGTTCGTTGAGCTGATGGGCATTGAACAGAAGAACGAAGCAGGCGAGAAGGAAGATATGACCCGCGGCGACGCTGAGATCTCCAACTCCACCAACGGCGTTATGATGAGCGTAGCAGGCAATGTTGACGCGATCGGATACATCTCCCTCGGCTCCCTCAACGACACCGTAAAGGCTCTTGACGTAAACGGCGTTGAGTGCTCCGTAGCCGACATCAAGTCCGGTGATTACGTTGTAGCAAGACCGTTCAACGTATGCTATCAGCAGGCAAAGCTCGACGGCAACGCCGCAGCTAAGGATCTCATCGCCTTCATCGAGTCCGACGACGGTCAGAAGATCATCGCTGACAACGGCTACATCTCCATTGATTCCACCGGCGCATATGCTCCCTCCGGAGTTACCGGCGCGATCTCCCTGAACGGCTCCACTTCCGTAGGTCCGATCATGGAGAAGCTCTGCGAGGCATACAAGGCTCTTAACCCTGATGTTTCCATTGACATTCAGCAGACCGGTTCCGGAGCAGGTATCACATCCGCGACCGAGGGCACATGCGATATCGGTATTTCCTCCCGTGAACTCAAGCAGGAAGAACTTGACGCAGGTCTGACTGAAATGAAGATCGCCGACGATGGTATCGCGGTTATCGTAAACCTTGAGAACCCCATTGAGAACATCACCTCCGACGAGGTAATGAAGATCTACACCGGCGAGATCAACAACTGGAGCGAGCTCGGCTGATTTAAATAATCTCACCTTTATAGGTTTCTCCCCGTTGTCGCTTGAAATCCCGGCGTCCATGCTGTGATTCGGGCGACAACTATGCGGCGTCCTGCCGCACTTAGTTTATAGGTTTCTCCCTTCCCTTACGCGCTGCGCTGCGGCATTCCAGCTAACGTGCAGCGCACTTTTATGAGTATTAGAATGTAAAGTAACATTCTGGAAATTTTACAAAGAGGTATTATTATGCAGAAGGTCAAAGAAGGCATAATGCACGCGCTGTTCCTGATATGCGCATGTGTTTCGATACTGGCAGTGGTGCTGATATGCGTGTACCTGTTCGCTTCCGGCGTTCCGGCGATCGGTGAGATCGGCGTTACCGACTTCCTGTTCGGCACAAAATGGAAGCCCTCCAGCGGATACTACGGGATATTCCCGATGATAATCGGCTCTATCCTCGTTACAGGAATCGCGGTCGTTATCGGAGTTCCCATCGGAATACTCTGCGCCGTGTTCATGTCGCACTACTGCCCGAAGAAGCTCTACCGCTTCGTGAAGCCCGCGATAAACCTCCTCGCCGGGATCCCGTCCATCGTATACGGATTCTTTGGTCTGGTGGTTATAGTTCCCATCATGAAGGAGCTGTTCGGCGGCTCGGGTAAATCACTGCTGACCGCAGGCATACTCCTCGGCATAATGATACTACCGACGGTGATCAAGACCACCGAATCCTCCCTGAACGCAGTTCCGAAGAGCTACTACGAGGGCGCGCTCGCGCTCGGTGCAACGCATGAGCGCAGCGTGTTCTTTGCCTCGCTGCCGGCGGCGAAGTCCGGTATACTTGCAGCGATAATCCTCGGCGTGGGGCGCGCTATCGGCGAAACGATGGCGGTAATTCTCGTAGCGGGCAACCAGACGGTCATTCCGAAGAGCATCACCTCCGGCATACGCACCTTGACCTCCAACATCGTAATGGAAATGGGCTACGCCGGCGGACTTCACCGCGAAGCGCTCATCGCCACCGGAGTAGTGCTGTTCGTGTTCATACTTATAATCAACCTCTGCTTCTCTGCACTTAAAAGGAGGAAAGACTGATGACTGACGCTCCTACAGCAGCTATGACAAACGAAAAGAAAACCACCGCGCCAGAGAACTACATCAACCGCGTGACATTCGGCGCGCGCCTGAAGCAGTACGCCAGAAGCCCGCTTTCGCTGATCCTCATGATCCTTGTAATGCTGGCGGCACTATTCTCGGTCGGAATGCTCATCTTCATTATCGCGTATATTCTTATAAACGGCGTTCCGCACCTCACCGCGGAGCAGTTCGACTGGAACTATACCACGGAAAATGTCAGCATGATGCCGGCGATGATAAACACCCTAATCATGACCGCGCTGACTCTTGTGATCGCCGTTCCGATAGGCGTTTTCGCGGCGGTGTACCTCGTTGAGTACGCCAAGCGCGGCAACAAGCTAGTAAAAATTATCCGCGTGACCACCGAAACGCTTTCCGGAATTCCGTCCATCGTGTTCGGTCTGTTCGGATACCTGATGTTCAATATCTCCTTCGGCTGGGGATTCTCCATGATGGCAGGCGTTATCACCCTCGCAATGATGATCCTTCCGCTGATTATCCGAACCACTGAGGAGGCGCTCCTCGCCGTTCCGGACAGCTACCGCGAAGGAAGCTTCGGGCTCGGCGCGGGCAAGATGCGCACAGTGTTCCGCGTTATCCTTCCCATGGCGGTGCCCGGTATCATGTCCGGCGTTATCCTCTCTATAGGACGTATCGTCGGCGAATCCGCAGCGCTCATCTTTACCTCCGGTTCCGGACACAGCATTCCCGGCTCGCTTGTCGGCTCGGGAAGCTCCGCTGCGACCCTTACCGTTCACATGTACGAAGGCCTGCATGTCAACGAAGCGTTTGCTTCCGCAGTAGTCCTGCTTGCGCTCACATTCTTAATAAACCTCGTTTCCGACCTTATCGAGCGCCGGATAGCGAAAAAGAAAGGATAAACCCATATGAAATTCGATATCAGGAACGCCGAGCTTTACTACGGCGACTTCAGGGCGCTCAAGGGCATCAGCCTTGAGATACCGGAAAACAAGATAACTGCGTTCATAGGGCCGTCCGGCTGCGGAAAATCCACGCTGCTGAAATCCCTCAACCGCATGAACGACCTCGTTGAGGGCTGCCGCATAACCGGCGAATTCCTGCTCGACGGCGAGGACATCTACGGCAAGATGGACGTAAACATCCTGCGCAAGCGCGTGGGAATGGTGTTCCAGAAGCCGAATCCATTCCCGATGAGCGTCTACGACAACATCGCGTTCGGACCCCGCACCCATGGAATTCACTCCAAGGTGAAGCTCGACGACATCGTTGAGAAGTCCCTGCGCGACGCGGCAATCTGGGACGAACTCAAGGACAGGCTGAAAAAATCCGCGCTGGGACTTTCCGGCGGCCAGCAGCAGAGACTCTGCATTGCCAGGGCGCTGGCGGTAGAGCCTGAGGTGCTGCTCATGGACGAACCGACCTCCGCGCTGGATCCTATTTCAACTTCCAAGATAGAAGACCTTGCAATCGAGCTGAAAAAGGAGTATACTATAGTTATGGTAACTCACAATATGCAGCAGGCGGCGAGAATTTCCGACAAGACGGCGTTCTTCCTGCTGGGCGAGGTCGTAGAATACGCAGACACTGACAAGCTGTTCTCGACTCCGCAGGATCAGCGCACCGAGGACTACATAACCGGACGATTCGGCTGATCCAGGGAGGCATAATATGAGAAACCGTTTTGACGAGCAGCTCGAGCAGCTCAACGTAGGACTTATCAAGATGGGCGCGCTGTGCGAAGAGAGCATAGCCTGCGCCGTAAAGGCACTGTTTGACGAAAAGACCTCTGAGATGATAACGAAGGTCAACGACAACGAGGAAGAGACCGACCACATGGAGCACGACATCGAGGCGCTGTGCATGAAGCTGCTGCTTCATCAGCAGCCGGTGGCGAAGGATCTGAGGTGCGTTTCCTCAGCGCTTAAGATGATCTCCGACATGGAGCGTATCGGCGACCAGTCGCAGGATATCGCGGAAATAGCGGGATTCGTGCACTCCACCGAGCTTGCGGGCAAGGTGCATATCTCGGACATGGCAAACGAAGCCATCAGCATGGTGACCATGAGCGTTGATTCCTTCGTCAGAAAAGACGTGAAGCTCGCGAAGGCAGCCATAGAAGCAGACGATAAGGTAGACGCGCGCTTCCTTGAAGTAAAGCGCGAGCTTATCGAGCTGGTGCGCAGCGACTCCGGCGACGCCGAGTACTTCATGGATCTGCTGATGGCGGCAAAGTACCTCGAGCGTATCGCCGACCATGCAACAAATATCGCGGAATGGGTGGTCTACTCCATCACGGGAGAACGCTGAGCCCGGTTCGCTGAAAGAGAGGACAATCTATGATATACATGCTGGAGGACGACGCGAATATCAGGAACTTCGTGCTGTACGCGCTGAACAATTCCGGGCTAGAGGCAAATGGCTTCGAGCGCCCGAGCGAGTTCTGGGCGGCTCTGAAGGAGGAAACGCCGTCTGTCCTGCTGCTGGATATAATGCTCCCCGAGGAGGACGGCATGCAGGTACTGGCGAAGCTGCGCTCCAACCCGGAGTATGCGGGGCTTCCGGTTATAATGCTGACCGCGAAGGGCTCGGAGTATGATAAGGTGAGAGGTCTTGACAGCGGTGCCGACGACTACGTGGCAAAGCCATTCGGCACAATGGAGCTTATCTCCCGCATAAAGGCGCTGCTGCGCCGCACTACCTCGCAGGAAACAAAGGAATATGAGGTAGGCGGGCTTTACGTCAACACCTCGAAGCATATTGTGCGGGTCAATGGTAATGAAGTTCAGCTTACCTTCAAGGAGTTCGAACTGCTGTGCTACCTGCTTGAGAACATCGGCACGGTGCTTTCCCGCGAGAAGATAATCACGAAGGTCTGGGGTTACGATTTCGACGGCGAGAGCCGCACCGTGGACGTACATATCCGCACGCTGCGAATGAAGCTCGGAGACTGCGGCGGCATGATCGAGACTGTCCGCGGAATAGGCTACAAGGCAGTCGACATAACATAAGGAGCGCATATGACGAAACGAATTTTCGGCGGAGCGTTCATCGTTTCGCTGGTCGCTATAATTTCTGCTGTTGCAATGGTGCTCGGTGTAGCCTACACGAAGGAGCAGCAGCTTTTCAAGAGGCAGCTTGAGCAGCAGGCGATGCTTCTCGCGGCAACGATGGAGAACACCTCGCCCGACGACGATGTTGAGAGCCTCCGCAAGCTCAGCCATGATATCCATGGCACATTTGAGAACCGCATAACCTATATCGGTCAGGACGGCACGGTACTTTTCGACAACGAAGCCGACCCAGCGACAATGGAAAACCACCTCGGCCGTGAGGAGGTAGTCGCTGCGAAGCAGTCGGGAACCGGCACTGCAATACGCGAGAGCTACACCATGTCGGAGATGACGGTATACTGCGCCCGTGTCATCGGGTACGACTGCATAGTGCGCGTGGCCGGTACGATGGATACCGTGGCTGCGCGTATCGCAGGCATGTGGTGGGAAGTCCTGCTGGTTGTTATTATAGCGGCGATGGTGTCGCTGGGAGTTGCAGCTATAGTTGCGAGGGTGGTCGTGAAGCCGATAAACAGCATCGACCTCAAGAATCCCGACATCGGCGAGAGCTACAGCGAGATCGCGCCGCTGCTCCACCGCATAAGCGAGCAGAACCACGAGATAGATCAGCAGATCGCGGAGCTTACCCGAAGCCGGAAGGAGTTCTCGCTTATCACAGAGAATATGAGCGAGGGCTTTATAATCATCGACAGCCGAACCGAGGTGCTTTCCTATAACACGGCTGCGCTGAAGATCCTCGGCTCTGACTTTACCGGCTCCAGCCGCAGCGTGCTGGTCCTGAACCGCAGCGAAGCATTCCGCAGCGCTGTCGAGGACGCCCTCGCAGGCAAACGCAGCGAAACCGACCTCACGCTGTCCGAGAAGATATACCAGGTAATTGCAACGCCGGCGTTCACGGGAAGCAGCGTTACCGGCGCAGTCATGATAATCCTTGATATCACTGAAAAGGAAGCCCGCGAGGAACTGCGCCGCGAGTTCACCTCAAATGTTTCCCACGAGCTGAAAACTCCGCTCACCACTATTTACGGGATTTCCGATATGCTGGTCGGCGGTATCGTAAAGCCGGAGGACATTCCGGGCTTTGCGAAGAATATCCGCGACGAAGCCGGCCGCATGATAACCCTGATACAGGATATACTCAAGCTGTCGCAGCTTGACGAGAACACGTTCTCCGACCAACGGGAAAGAGTTGATCTGTACGAGCTGGCTCAGTCCGCCGCAGAGCGGCTCCGCCCGCAGGCAGACGAGAAGCACGTGACTATCTCTGTGACCGGAGAGCGCTCCGAGTTTACCGGTATAGCAACAGTTCTTGAGGAGATGATCTACAACCTGCTAGACAACGCTGTGAAGTACAATAAACAGGGCGGCAGGGTGGACGTAGACGTCTGCAGCAGCGGTGACGATATCGTAGTGACCGTATCAGATACGGGAATAGGGGTTCCTGCGGATAGTATCGACCGAATATTCGAGCGGTTCTATCGTGCGGATAAGAGCCATTCCCGCAAGATAGGCGGAACTGGTCTGGGGCTTTCCATCGTAAAGCATGGAGTTTCGCTCCACGGCGGTTCGATAACTGTCAAAAGCTCCGAGGGCAGCGGAACTACATTCACTATGGCGCTTCCGAAAAATTGACAAAAGGCGCTGTAAAAAAACAAAAGAAAAGGCTGCATC
>OLQD01003210.1_pt1 | contig 10927 bp, 9 predicted proteins | sample 1672841 | NCBI WGS metagenome assembly OLQD01 (sample SAMEA3136729, study PRJEB25190) | human gut metagenome | biome: human gut; feature: human-associated habitat; material: faeces | place: Austria | collected 2013 | reverse complement strand
CAATGGCCAGCTTATCGCCGGAGACCGACTGCATGATGGCGCTGATCATGGGGATATTCATCTGCAGCGGGCACTCCTCCTGTCCCTTGCGGTACTTGACCAGCGGGGTCTTCAGGCTGACCGCCGTGGGCACATTCTCCGCAGAGGAATAGCCGGGGACCAGCAGGTACTCGCCAAAGGTGCGGGAAGGTTCTTCGTAGAAATAAGCCATAATCAAACTCCTTTTCTCTTAACGCATCCGATACAAATCAGCATCAAAATCATTCATGTTTGCTGCCTATAAATTGATTGTATATACTTTACCACAAAGCCCGCAAGAATACAAACCCCTGCCGCGCCAAACTTTATAATTGTCCTTTGCGGAAAAACAGACAAATTGCCAAGCGTTTTCGGGCATTGGTCATACTTTGATTTTTGAAGTATCACTTTTGCGGGCAAAGCAGGGCTTGCAGAATGCAAAAAAGCTCGTCCAGAATACCGGACGAGCCCTTTTGCACACGAAGCGGGACACTGCCTGTGCGGCGCATGGATCATAGCTGTGAAGGAGAACAGCCGGAGGAGGAGGATCCGCGCCCAGTATCCCAAAAACAAGAAGAAAAAGATTTCACACACAGCCTTGGGGCTTTGCCCTTGCTGTAACCATATTGTAACTCTTTTGAAACCATTTTGCAATAGGGTTTTGTAATTTATTTGTAATTTATTTTGTTAACTTTTTATGTCCTGCCCCGCCGGGCTGCTGCAAACATCATTTTCCTTTTTGTACCCGATATGGTATACTGGCTATGAATATGCTGCCACAGGCAGAAAAAAGGAGTTTAGGATACGGTATGAAAACAAAATTGGGTATTGTGGGCTGCGGTTTTCTGGGCAACATCGTGGCTGACGCGTGGAAGAAGGGTCTGCTGCCGGACCACGAGCTGGTGGGCGTGACCAGCCGCACCCGCGCCTCGGCCGAAAAGACCGCCGCCAATGTCGGCTGCGCTGTCTGTGAGGACGTAGACGCGCTGCTGGCGCTTGAGCCTGAGTACATCGTGGAGGCCGCCTCGGTGGAGTCGGTGCGCGCCATGGCCATCCCTGTGCTGAAGCGGGGCGTGAATCTGGTCATTCTGTCCATCGGTGCCTTTGCGGATCTGGATTTCTACGCACAGGTCAAGGCTGCCGCCGTGGAGGGCGGCGCCAAGGTGCATCTGGCCAGCGGTGCCATCGGCGGCTTTGATGTGCTGCAGACCGTCACCCTGATGGCACAGGCGCAGGGCCTGCCGGAGACCGCCGGCATCGAGACCCATACCGGTGCAAAGGGCTTCCGCAACACCCCGGTGTGGGCAGAGCATCTGCTGACCGACACCGAAAAGACCACCGTGTTCACCGGCAATGCAAAGCAGGCCATTGCTACCTTCCCCCGCCGGGTAAACGTGGCGGTAGCTACCTCTCTGGCTACCACCGGCCCCGAGATCACCGGTGTGACCATGCACTCTGTGCCCGGCTGGGTGGGCGACGACCACTGCATCACCGCCGAGATCGAGGGCGTGAAGGCTGTGGTAGATATCTGCTCTTCCACCAGCGCCATTGCGGGCTGGAGCGCCGTCTCTCTGCTGCGCAATCTGGCCTCGCCCGTCTGCTTCTACTAATATAAGGAGGAGTCCGTCATGTTTGAAAAGCTTGTTGCCATTGAGCCGGTCAGCCTGATCCCCTCTGCCGAGGAAGAGCTGCACCGCTACGCCAAAGAGGTGGTGCTGTACCGGGATGTACCCGGCAGCGACGCCGAGATGGTGCGCCGCATCGGGGACGCCGACGCCGTGCTGCTGAGCTACACCTCCCGCATGGGCAAGGAAGTCATTGCGCAGTGCCCCAACATCCGCTATATCGGCATGTGCTGCAGCCTGTACTCTGAGGAGAGCGCCAACGTGGATATTGCCTACGCACGCACCCGGGGCATCCAGGTGCTGGGCATCCGGGATTACGGTGACCGCGGCGTTGTAGAGTATGTTCTGCACGAGCTGACCGGCCTGCTGCACGGCTTTGGGATGCCTATGCTGCGGAACGAGCCGGTAGAGATCACCGGGCTAAAGGTGGGCATCGTGGGGCTGGGCGTTTCCGGCCGGATGATCGCCGAGGCGCTGCAATTTATGGGCGCAGAGATCAGCTACTTTGCCCGCAGCGCAAAGCCGGACGCCGAAGCTGCCGGTATGACCTTTAAGCCCCTGCCCCAGCTGCTGGCGGACAGCGAGGTGGTGTTCACCTGCCTGAACAAGAACGTGCTGCTGCTGGGCGAAACCGAGTTTGCCCAGCTGGGCGCAGGCAAGGTGCTGTTCAACACTTCCATCGGCCCCGGCTTTGACTCCGCTGCACTGGAAAAGTGGCTCGATCTACCCGGCACCCGCTTCTTCTGCGACACCCGTGCCGCCGCAGGCCCCGTTGCAGAGGACTTCTTTGCCCGGGAAAACGTGCGCTGCGCCAATGTGTCCGCAGGCCGCACCAAGCAGGCCTTTGTGCTGCTGAGCAAAAAGGTGCTGGACAACATCCGCACCGCACTGGGCGAGTAAGCGGTGCGTTTTGCGCAGCCTGTTTTTCTTGCATCTTTTCCCCGATTGTGGTATGCTTTCTATTATAAAAAGGGAGCCCGTGCAAGCAGGCTGAGAGTGGGCTGTATTGCCCTGACCTGTGACCTGATTTGGATCATGCCAACGTAGGGAGATAGCGCTTTTATCTGCGGATATGTCTTTGCGGGCATATCCGCATTTTTGCTGCAAAGGAGCATTTTATCCATGAAAACTGCATTGACCATTGCCGGCAGTGATTCCAGCGGCGGCGCCGGGATCCAGGCCGATATCAAGACCATGACCGCCAACGGCGTGTTTGCCATGAGCGCCATTACTGCCCTGACGGCACAGAACACCACCGGTGTGACCGCCATTTTTGACACCACGCCGCAGTTTCTGGCACAGCAGCTTGATGCCGTGTTCATCGACATCTACCCGGATGCGGTAAAGATCGGCATGGTATCCTCTGCCCCGCTCATCGACACCATTGCCGAGCGGCTGCACTTCTACGGCGCAAAGCATATCGTCGTAGACCCTGTGATGGTGGCCACCTCCGGCGCAAAGCTGCTGCAGGACGATGCCGTGCAGGCTCTGACCGAAAAGCTGCTGCCGCTGGCCGAAGTGCTTACCCCCAACATCCCGGAGGCCGAGATCCTGTCCGGCATGAGCATTGCAAACGCCGCCGACATGGAAGCCGCTGCCCGCACCATCAGCGAGCGTTACGGCTGCGCCGTGCTGTGCAAGGGCGGCCACCAGATCAACGATGCCGACGACCTGCTGTGGCGCGGCGGCACCGGCAAGTGGTTCAAGGGCAAGCGCATTGCAAACCCCAACACCCACGGCACCGGCTGCACCCTGTCCAGCGCCATCGCTTCCAATCTGGCCAAGGGGTACGACCTCGACACCGCCGTGGAGCGTGCCAAGGCCTACATTTCCGGCTGTCTGTCTGCCATGCTGGATTTAGGGCACGGCTCCGGCCCCATGGATCACACCTTCAATCTGAAGGGAGATTTTGTCCGTGACTGACCTGCCCTTTGTTTCGGCGCTGGTACAGGCCGACCTGCCCGTGTGGGAACAGTGCTTGCAGACCGAGTTTCTGCAAAAGATGGAAAACGGCACCCTGAGTGAGGACTGCTTTAAAAGCTACCTTGTGGAGGACAGCCTGTATCTGCGGGAGTACGCCAAAATTTTTGCGTGGGGCATGACCAAGGCCACCACCATGGCTGCCATGCGCACCTACTATTCCCTGCTGTCCTTTGTGCAGGAAAACGAGGACCTGACCCGGCTGCAGTATCTGGAAGAGTACGGCCTGCGGGAGGCGGATATCCAAGATCTGCCCCTGCGCCCGGAAAGCCGCGCCTATCTGGACTGCATGATCGATGCTGCCCGTACCGGCGAGGGCGAGGCCGAGTGCCTGATGGCCTGCCTGCCCTGTATGCTGAGCTATGGCTGGATCTTCCAGAAACTGCTGGAAGAAAAGCCTTCCGTGCAGGATACCCTTTATGGTGCACTGGTGGTGGACTATGCTGACAAGGGCTATGAGGCGGCCTGCCGCGACTGGGCCGCGTTTGCAGAAAAAGTCTGCGAAGGCCTGAGCGACGAACGCCTTGCCCGCTGCCGCGAGATCTTCCATGCCTGCTCGGAGCACGAGCTGAACTTCTGGGCCATGGCAGCTTCCCCGCGCAGTGACCTGTAATTTTTCCTAAAATATAAAATGCACCCGGCCTGTGGGCAGAACCGCAGCAACCGGGTGCATTTGTTTTGTTCAGGGTTTCGTGGCCGCAGCCACAGGCATGAGCCTTAGTGCCGGAAACAAGGGAGCCCTAAAACAAAAACTCCCCCGGCTCTTCTGCCGAGGGAGTGGAAAAGAAAAACGCCCCTAACAGAAGAACTCTCTTCTGTCAAGGACGAATAAAATTTGGCCTTTTATCCGCGGTGCCACCCTGACTTCATGGGCATGACCCCATGCACTTGACGAGATGCCAACACATCCCCGGCAACTGACGTATGCCCCCACGTTGCAGAATACTGTGCGGTGAAAGCACCGCAGTTCCCTGCACCCTCAGCGGTCCATTTCGGGAAAAAGTGACGCAAAGTCACGCTTTCCTTGACGAACTGTTTCCGGTCTGCTTCTCAGCTGCGCAGGCTCTCTGTACAGGCATGGTTCGCCGTTATCTCCGCTTCAACGGTTTAGTGTATTGAATTTGGCTATATTAAACCACGGATTTTTCGTTTGTCAATACCTGTTTGCAAATTTTTCAAAATCAGCCTATGTCCACAGTGGGTTCAGCGCTTCCGGCGGCTGTTCGTGCTGGAAAACTTTACCGCTTTTGCCGGCCTGCGGCGGCTGTGCAACGCACTGTAGTAGCCAAAGGCAGTGCCGCATAAGCCGCCCACAATGTGCATGAAGTTTGCTACATTGTCGTGCACAAAAATGATATCGTACACCTGCTGACCAAAGTACAGCGCTGCAACCAGCAGCATGGTGACCGGGATGCCGCCGGAGAAGCCCGCCAGCGACGAAAGCATGATAAGCATGAACACGATGCCGGACGCGCCCAGCAGCCCCGAACGCGGGAACAGCACGCATTGCAGCACGCCGGTGACCAGAGCGGTGAACACCATGCCGCACAAAAGCGGCTTGCTGCCGTACTTTTCTTCCATAGGCGGGCCGATGACGAGAAGCAGCAGCATGTTGTTCAGAAAGTGGTCCCAGTTGGCGTGGCCCAGCACATGACCGAACAGCCGGATATAAAACAGCGGGTCTTTGAGGGACGAGCGGTAGACGCAGAACAGGTGCATGGTGGTCCAGCCGCCAGTCCACCGGTCGAGGAACAGCACCAGAAGTGACAGCAGGAAAAAGGTGAGGATGACCGGGGAGTTGTATTGCAGTTCCAGTTTGAGTTTTACTTTTTTCATCCTCTCGTCTCCACCCAGTATTCGCCCATGCTCTGCCCGGGCTGATTCGTCACTTCATCGTTGAGGTAAGCGCCAAGGCCGCAGCTGTCCGGCTGCCAGGCCAGCGCCGCTTCCACGGTGGGGTACTCCACCTCGGCATACCAGAACTCCGTCGGCTGCCCTTCGTCCACATGGTTCACTTCCAGCACCATGCCGTCCGGCAGCATGTAGCTGCGGCGCAGCTTCGGGATGAGGGGCTTGCCGATGATCTTGTGTTCCAGATCGTCAAACAGCGCTTTGTCGATGCTGCGCTCGATTTCCTCACGGGCAAGACCGCCGCCGGACTTGAAGCAGAGGATATAGTCCGTTTTGCCGCCGGTGAGCGCTTCTTCCCGGATGCGCACAGTGGGCCGCACGCTGATATACCCCTGCCGCATGGCAAATTCTTCCTTCAGCGGCAGACCTTCCGGCCAGCCCTTTACCATCCATTTGCGTTCAATTTCCATGATGCTTCCCTCTTTCGTGCGGAATTTTGGCATTTCTTATTTATAATACCATGATTTTATGCTATTATAAAGGGTAGATTTGCATTGAAGTATTTTCACTTTTCTACTTATATAAGGAGTATCCATGAAAGCAGAACGCACTTACCCCATCTATACCGTCAACAAACACGCCGAGGGCCTTCTGGTGGGCGGCCACCCCTGGGTGTACGAGAACGACATTCTCGCCACCCCGGAGACCGAGCCCGAAAACGGCACCCTGGCCGATGTGGTCAGCACAAAAGGTTCCTACCTCGGCACCGGTTTCGTCTCGCTCAAGAGCAAAATTCGCGTGCGGCTGATCTCCCGCAACGCCAACGATACCTTTGACGCCGCCTTCTGGCGCCGCCGGGTGGAGTACGCCTGGGCCTACCGCAAGACCGTGCTGGAACCGGACGACCTTTCCGCCTGCCGCGTCATTTTTGGCGAAGCAGACCAGTTCCCGGGCCTGACCGTGGACCGGTTCAGCAATATCCTCGTCACCCAGACGTTGAGCGTGGGCATGGAAAAGTTAAAGCCCGTCCTCTTCCCCATTCTGGCAGAAGTCCTGCGCGCCGACGGCCAGACCATCGATGACATCTACGAGCGCAACGACGAAGCCCTGCGCGCCAAGGAAGGGCTCGAGCAGAACAAAGGCTGGTTCGAGCTGCCCGGCGAGACCCACCCGGAAAGCACCCAGACCGAAATTTGCGAAAATGGCGTCTACTACCATGTGGATTTTGAGAACGGCCAAAAGACCGGTTTCTTCCTGGACCAGAAGTATAACCGCCGGGCCGTGGCACGCATTGCCGCCGGGCACACCGTGCTGGACTGCTTTACCCATACCGGCAGCTTTGCGCTGAACGCCGCTGCGGGCGGCGCTGCCCGTGTGACCGCCGCCGACATCAGCGCCGAGGCCATTGCCATGGCGCAGCGCAATGCCCAGCGCAACGGTCTGACCAACATGGACTTCCTCTGTGAAGACACCTTTGAGCTGCTGCCGCGCCTGGAGAAAGAGGGTCACCCCTACGATTTCATCATCCTCGACCCGCCGGCCTTCACCAAGGCGCGCCGCACCGTGGAGAACGCCATGCGCGGCTACAAGGAGATCAACTACCGCGCCATGAAGCTGCTGCCCCGCGGCGGATATCTGGCCACGGCCAGCTGCTCCCACTTTGCCACCGAGGAGCTGTTCATCAAGATGCTGAAAGCAGCAGCGAAGGACGCCCACCGGCAGCTGCGGCAGATCGAGGTGAAGCAGCAGGCCCCGGACCACCCCATCCTGTGGGGCGTGCCGGAGACCAACTACCTGAAGTTCTTCCTCTTTCAGGTTATTTGACGACGATTTAAAAATTGCTCCGCTTCGCTCTGCAATTCATTAAGGTAATTTTATTTTATACTTTCGTGTTTGTCGCGTCCTGCGGGACGCTCCAAACACATTTTCACGAGTAGGGCCCTTGCGGAGAAATGCATTTTTTCGCTTCGACCTTTCTTGTGAAAAAGAGGTTCAGAAAAATCCGCAGATTTTTCTTGAACCTCAAAATAAAAAAGAAAGATTCCTCTGAATATGGCCAGAGTGAAACGGCGGCCATTTCAAATGGTCTCTTCTTCCTCAAAAGTCATACCAAGCTCAGTTGTGCCAAAATTCGCAGAGAGCGTTTGTGCAGAATCGTCAGATTTGTCAATTGCCTTTTTGACCCGCCGGGGCTATAATCAAACCATAGACAGCAACGGCGCTGTGGGTCACCTCCTGACTCGCAGCGCCGTTTTTGTTAAGAAGTCTTTCGTGCTTTGGGGCCCGCTTTCCGGCAGCTCCGGGGCGGGAGCTGGGAAACATAAGATCAAGTAAGGAGTAGGATTTATGGCAGCAAATGTTATGGAGATCTACGGCAGCAAGGTCTTTAACGAGCATGTGATGAAGGAGCGCCTGCCGAGCGCTACTTATAAGAGCCTCAAGAACACCCTGCACAAGGGTGCTCCGCTGGACATCGAGGTGGCCAACGTCGTGGCCAGCGTCATGAAGCGCTGGGCCATGGAGCTGGGTGCCACCCACTACACCCACTGGTTCCAGCCGCTGACCGGCATCACCAGTGAGAAGCACGACGGCTTCGTCTCCCCCGTGGGCGACGGCACCGCCATCATGGAGTTCTCCGGCAAGGAGCTGGTGCGCGGCGAGCCCGACGCTTCCTCCTTCCCCTCCGGCGGCCTGCGCGCCACCTGCGAGGCCCGCGGCTACACCGCATGGGACCCCACCAGCTACGCCTTCGTCAAGGATGACGTGCTGTGCATCCCCACCGCCTTTGTCAGCTACACCGGCGAGGCACTGGACAAAAAGACCCCCCTGCTGCGCTCCATGAACGCCCTGTCCGGCCAGGCTATCCGCATCCTGAAGCTGTTTGGCAAGGATGTGGACTACGTTTCCACCACCGTCGGCCCGGAGCAGGAGTACTTCCTTGTTAAGAAGGAGGACTACGAGGCCCGGCAGGACCTGATCCTTACCGGCCGCACCCTGTTTGGTGCCCCCTCTGCCAAGGGCCAGGAGCTGGAGGAGCACTACTTCGGCGTCATCCGTCCCGAGGTGTCTGCGTTCATGAAGGAGCTGGACGAGGAGCTGTGGAAGCTGGGCGTACCTGCCAAGACCAAGCACAACGAGGTGGCTCCCTGCCAGCATGAGCTGGCCCCCATCTACGATACCACCAATGTGGCCATCGACCACAACCTGCTGACCATGGAGATGATGAAGAAGATCGCTCCCAAGTACGGTCTGGTCTGCCTGCAGCATGAAAAGCCCTTTGAAGGCGTGAACGGCAGCGGCAAGCACAACAACTGGTCCCTGTCCACCACCGAGGAGAACCTGCTGGATCCCGGTGACACCCCCATGGAGAACCTGCAGTTCCTGGTGTTCCTGGCCGCCGTCATCAAGGCTGTGGACGAGTACGCCGACCTGCTGCGGACCTCTGTGGCCACTCCCGGCAACGATCACCGTCTGGGTGCCAACGAGGCACCTCCGGCCATCATCTCCATCTTTGTGGGCGAGGAGCTGGAGGCCGTCATCGACGCCATTGCCTCCGATTCTCCCTACGCAGGCCCCGTCAAGATGAAGATGGACCTGGGCGTGGACGTGCTGCCCAAGTTCAGCAAGGACACCACCGACCGCAACCGCACCTCCCCCTTTGCCTTTACCGGCAACAAGTTCGAGTTCCGGATGCCCGGTTCTGCTCAGAACCTCAGCGACTGCGATACCATCCTGAACACCGCTGTGGCCAAGGAGCTGAAGGGCTACGCCGACGAGCTGGAGGGCGCTGAGGACTTTACCAGTGCCGCCATCGCTCTGGTCAAGCGCACCATCCGGGACCACCGCCGGGTCATCTTCAACGGCAACGGCTACACCGCCGAGTGGGAGGCCGAGGCTGCCAAGCGTGGTCTGCCCAACAAGAAGAACACTCCTGCTGCCCTGCCGGCCCTCATCGACCCCAAGAACATCGCCCTGATGGAGGAGTTCGGCGTGCTGACCAAGGTGGAGATGGAGAGCCGCTACGAAGTCGAGATGGAGCACTACGCCAAGGTCATCAACATCGAGGCCCTGACCATGCTGGAGATGGCCCGCAAGCAGCTGCTGCCCGCCGTCAACGCCTACATGAGCGAAGTGGCCAACACCGCCGCTTCCAAGCTGGCCGTCAGCGAGAGCATCAGCGTGCGCAGTGAGACCAAGACCCTGGGCCGTCTGTCCGCCGACGCCGACGCCATGAGCGACGCCATCGACACCCTGCAGGATGCCGTGGACGCCGCCAAGGCTCTGCCCTCCGAGAGCGAGAAGGCCGTTGCGTTCCACGACAACGTGCTGCCCGCCATGGACACCCTGCGTGCCGCCGCCGACGACGCCGAGACCCTGTGCGGCGAGGACTACTGGCCGCTGCCCAGCTACAGCAAGATGCTCTACTACGTCTGATCGCATCGCGTAAAACAGCATCATCCGTAGGCTGCGGACCATCAATTGAGACATTCTCCTTTTCCTATTTCTTACACCAGCCTGAAGACCTGCTTCCGCAAGGGGGCAGGCCTTTGGGCGTTTTATTTGAAAGGGGATCTTTATGCGGTATTCGACCCAACAGGACGTGCTGGACTTCGTGGAGGACAACAACGTCAAATTCGTGCGCTTTGCCTTCTGCGATATCTTTGGCACCCAGAAGAACATCGCCGTGCTGGCCAGCGACCTGCCCAAGGCCCTGGAGGACGGCGTGTGCTTCGACGGCAGCTCCATTGCCGGTTTCATGAAGGTGGAGGAAAGCGACCTTGTATTGCGCCCCGACCTGCCCACCGTGACCATCCTGCCCTGGCGGCCCACCGAGGGCCGGGTGATGCAGTTCTTCTGCGACGTGGAAAAGCCGGACGGCGCCCCCTTTGGCGGCAACTGCCGGGGCTTTCTGCGGGAGATGAACCGCCGCTTCCGCAAGCTGGGCCTTACCTGCAACGTGGGTGCCGAGTGCGAGTTCTATCTGTTTGAGAACGACGACCGGGGCCGCCCCACCCGCGTCCCCATCGACTTTGGCGGCTACTTCGACGTGGCCCCGCTGGACGCGGGCGAGAACCTGCGCCGGGACATCTGCCTGACCATGGAGCAGATGGGGCTGGCCCCCCAGCACAGCCACCACGAGAGCGGCCACGGCCAGAACGAGATCGACTGCCACCATGCAGGCCCCCTCAAGACCGCCGACAACGTGATGATGTTCAAGCAGATCGTGCGGGCCATTGCCATGCGCAGCGGCATCCACGCCAGCTTCCTGCCCAAGCCCCTGCCGGACCAGGCGGGCAGCGGGCTGCACATCAACCTGTCGCTGTACCTGGACGGCAAGAACCTGTTTGAGGGCGACATTGCCCCGGACAGCATCGCAGGCAGCTTTATGGCGGGCGTGCTGGCCCACAGCCGGGAGCTGACCGTGTTCACCAATCCCCTGCCCAACAGCTACC
>OLQD01003208.1_pt1 | contig 10929 bp, 10 predicted proteins | sample 1672841 | NCBI WGS metagenome assembly OLQD01 (sample SAMEA3136729, study PRJEB25190) | human gut metagenome | biome: human gut; feature: human-associated habitat; material: faeces | place: Austria | collected 2013 | reverse complement strand
TACCACTGGTGTAAATTTTCTCTTTTTGACTAGTCCTATTTATATGCTAACATCAAATGTTCTTCTTTTGGGAGTAAACCGGATGTTTTTTCTTTAAACGATTGATTCCATTTTTCTTTACATTCCATCACCTGTCTGCAATTTAAAAAATCACGAACCCCATCAATATCAGGCTTTTTACATCTTAAAGGTCGCCCCAAACTTGAATAATACACATCACTATACAAAACCTCATTTCTACCCTTTTGTCTACCAAATGACATCAGTTTTACCAATGTCAATCCTGGTAATTCTAATTTATTAATAAGTTCTTTGAAGTGTTTGTTTACAACTCTGTCATCATAAGGAAGACTATTCTTCAAACTGTAAATAGTAGAATCATCACTATGATTTTGTGCATATCTATCCCGCCATTCCATCAACAATTCAATGACCTGGCTATGTAAATACACTTTCTTTTCTTGTTTATTCTTTAGAAGTACTACAACTGTATTTGTATTTTGAAATCCTTTCTTCTTATAAGTTTGAATAATTGAAGATGGATCCATTTCCAAAACAATATTCTTATTCAATCGTCTAATTCTTTTATTCGATACGATATACCCTTCTTCTAAATGATCCAAATTACTCCAGGTAATAGCTCTCACTTCACTTAAAGAAAGACCTGAATCAAAACATAAATGCAATAAAATAAACAACTTTTCATTTGTACAATTAGAAATCAATCTAGTCCAATAAGACAAGTTCCAACTTGGTGACTCTTGATTCTTGGCACTTACTTTTGGCCTATATTCTGTAAAATAATTTAATTTCATTAAATTATGATCAACCAAATAGTCACTGGCCTGGCATAATAAATTTAAGCAGCCTCTTACAGCAGATGCACAAATAACATCATTTGATATTTGATTTCTAAGAGGTACACCTGGCAATAATTGAAGATCATGCATAATTTGTTTTGATGTTTTAGCATTAAGCTCTTTAACCTTTTTATCTTCTACAACTTTACTTAAATAATTGTTGATCAAAGATTGTTTATTCTCATATATTGAAATCGAACAATCATTAAATATAATCACACTTACATATTGATTCAGATAATCAATAAAAAGTGTATTCTTATTTACAATAATCTTATTTCTTTTTCCTCCATCTATTTGTTCTTTACGCTTCAATGCCTGCTCTCGATTGTAGAATGTTTCATATCTTTTCTCTATATCCCCATTCTCATTTTGAATTGTATAAATTACATTGTATGCCTTACGTCTTTTAGTAATTACTACGGCCATTTTTAGTCCTCCCTATTCTTCGCTATAAAACCATTTGTCAAAGGATTCCTTGTTTATGCGAATAGATTTACCAATCTTTATACTTTTAAAAGTATTTTCTTTCACTAATGAATAAGCAGCTCCTTTACTTACACCTAATATCTTTGCGATTTCAGCTACTGTGTAAGTTTTCTTTTCACATAACACCGGTTTCATCTCTTTGTCCTCCTCACTATAACCTTTTAAAAATCTTTATTCCCAGCTACAAAAAAAGGAAGCAGTGCTTTAATACTGCTTCCATAGGGAAAGAGTCCATAACCTGAAGAATCATTTCTTCGGGTTATGTAAACGTAAATCTAAACTAATTTTTATTTTCTTATCAATAATGGCCATTTGCCTTTTATTTAATGTTGCTATCTTTTTAAATAATCTTGATTTATCAATCACTCGAATTTGTTCACACATCACCATAGATTTGTACTTCAATCCTAGTCCATCCGGCAAAATACAATGTGTTGGAAGATGATGTTTTGTATAAATCTTAGAAGAAAGACACGCAACAATCGTAGTTGGACTATGTTTATTTCCACGATTATTTTGAATAATTAATACCGGTCTAACTTTTCCTTGTTCTGATCCTGAGGCATCACTCAGATCTGCTAAATAGATTTCTCCTTTTTTCACTTTCATTTCTATCCACTCCTATAAAATATGTAAAACCAGGACATACCTGGTTGATAATTAATATTAAAATATTCATCACGTCTTCTATTTATCACCTGATTACCTGAAAACAAAGGAATCCTATTAGACAAGATAGTTGCTAATTATCTTTCATTGGCATCGCACCAACCCATATTACGCTTGGGCCTGTCGCTAGAAGTATCATTATCTTATATATTGTCATGGCACAATCAGCAAAATTGTTTATCAATCTAAAGTATCATCGCTCGCTAAAAACATCATCGCGCAGTAGTGAAATAGCTCGAATATATAAGTGTTGTATCTAATAGTTGTTATGTTGTTTTCAAAGAGCTACTAGGAAGATTACATATCTCCCTTCACTAGATAGTCCTTGAAATCGTGAATTATTAGCCTCTCTTTTTACATTTTTTTGAGAATTTTTCGATTCTTTTATAAACTGCGTTATTTGTCATATGTAAATCTTCAGCAATTTCCCATACACAATACTTGTTTTTCAGCATTACAATAATTTTCTGCATGACAGGATCACACTTTTTCAAATGCTTATAAACAACGGCATCGTTTACTCCATTTAGTACGTCTTCCCATGTATATTCACTTATACAATCTTCAGAAGGTTCATTTAGAAAGAATTTTACTTCAGTTGGTGACTCATTACGGTGAAAACTGCGATTTTTGTTGAAATCAAAATCATCTAGTTCTCGAAGGTACTGAATCTTCCATTCAGGAAATCCTAATAATCGTAGTAAGTTTTCTTCTTTTTCTTTTGCCTCTAAATACTTTTTCTTTTCATAACCATAGTTATACATTTAATTATTCCTCCTTTTGTGAAGGAGAAACAATTTCCCCTTCACTTGAAAGTCCACAAAAAAGGCATTTTTTAGCCTTGAAAGGGATAAAAAAAACAGATCAACTGTCTGAAACAGAGATCTGTACCAATTCGTTGTATTCTAAAAATCTATTCTCTTTTCTAAAACGAAAAGAGTTAGGAGGACTTCGATTCTTTACCATTAACATTATTAGAACACTGTATATGCTTTGCAGCAATGGTTATATATTTATAAACTATCAATATAATTTAAAACAATTGATAAAAATCTTTAAAAAAGTGAAGATTTTCTTCAAACTGATTACTAGAAAAGGTATAATGAATTTGTATATGCGAGGTTAACAATATGAAAGTAAGCTACAATAATTTATTTAAGCTTTTGATTGATGCGAATCTAACAAAAACAGAGTTTGCTGAAAAAATAGGATTATCATCTGGAACATTAGCTAAACTATCCAAAGGACAAGCTATTTCTATGGATAAATTGATAGATATTTGTGATTATTTCAATTGCACATTTGACGATGTTGTAGAAATCATTCCTAAAGAAAAACGTGAGGAAAATAAATAAGTACGAATAAACGTAAAAGAGGTGATTACATGCCTATAGTATTGGACAATAATAAAATTGGTGCCGTTGGTGAGTACGTCAAAGAAAATTTACAAGAAGGAGCTGATATAACTATCTCGTCTCCTATCTTTACAATCTATGCTTTTGAAGAATTACGAAAAGTATTAGAAAAAAGTAATAAATTTAAATTTCTGTTCAATGAACCTACATTCATAAAAAGAATTATTGCCAATGATAAAGAAGTAAAAGAATTTGAATTACAGATGCATCAAAGAGAAAGAAATGTTTCTGAATTCAACTTAGAAATCGGGTTAAAAAACAATTTGGATCAAAACCAAATTGCTTCTAAGTGTTATAACTTCATAAAAGAAAAAGGTGAAATTAAATCTGTTGTTAAATCAGGTAGTGTTTCTCCAAGTAACATTCTTGTTGAAAATAAAGAAGGAAGTTATTTGATTCAAGGCAATAATATAGCTTTTTCTAAAGACGGTTTAGGATATACAAATCAAATTCGCTTTGATTTCAATACGGTCAGTGATGATCAACAAATGCTTGATCAATATAAAGCTTTTATTAATCAAATATTTGAAAATGAAGATTTAGTTGCGGATGTTAAAGACGAATTATTAAAACACTTATCCAATTTATACAAAGAAAATTCTCCTGAATTAATTTATTATTTAACTCTATATAACATATTTGGTGAAAAACTGTTAAACATGGATGACATGGCTAGAGTTAAAGAACGTACAGGAATCAATAAAACTAAAATATGGAACGCTTTATATAATTTTCAACATGATGCAGTAGTTGGAGCTATAAAAAAGCTTGAACTATATAATGGATGTATTATTGCGGATTCTGTTGGCTTGGGTAAGACTTTTGAAGCCTTAGCAATCATTAAATATTATGAATTAAGAAATGATCGTGTATTGGTTCTTTGCCCAAAGAAATTACGTAGTAACTGGACTGGTTATAGAGAAAATAGTACGACAAACTTCTTAGCAGAGGATCGCTTTAACTATGATGTATTGAATCATACGGATTTATCTCGTGATAAAGGTAAATCGGGTGATATTAATCTAGAAACAATCAACTGGGGTAACTATGATTTGGTTGTGATTGATGAATCGCATAACTTTAGAAATAATACGGCTTTAAAAGGCAAAGAAACTCGTTATCAGAAATTGATGAATCGTATTATTAAAAGTGGTGTTAAGACAAAAGTATTAATGCTTTCAGCCACACCGGTAAATAATCGATTGGCAGATTTAAAGAACCAGATCATGTTTATTACAGAAGATAAGGATGATGCGTTTAAAGAATCAACGGGTATTAATAGCATTGAAACAACGCTTCGTGTCGCACAAGCTAAGTTTAAGGAATGGTCAAAGCTTCCAGAAGAAAAACAAACGACAGCAAATCTTCTTCCAATGTTGGATTATAATTTCTTTAATTTGTTGAATACAGTAACGATTGCGCGTAGTAGAAAACAAATTCAGACTTATTATGATACAAAAGATATTGGTGAATTTCCAATTCGATTAAAACCCGTTTCGGTTAAGTCGGATATTGATATCAACAATAAATTTCCTGCATTAAGTGTAGTCAATGGAATGATTGCCAAACTGCATCTATCGATTTATTCTCCAATGCTTTATGTACTTCCTAGTAAACTGGCTTATTATGAAGAATTATATGACCAGGAAGTAAAGGATGGTGCTAGCAAGTTTAAACAGGTGGATCGTGAAAAGAATATTGTTAACTTAATGCGAGTCAATATCTTTAAACGCTTGGAGAGTTCTATTAATTCATTTACTTTGACTTTAGAAAGAATTCTAAAACAAATTGAAATTATGATGGATATCCTAGATAAAGGACAAAGTTATGATTTAGATAATGATACATTTTCAGATGTAGAAGATGATGATTTTGATTATGAGGTTGGTGGAAAGATTAAAATTAAGGTAAAAGATTTAGATGCCTTAAGATTAAGAGAAGACCTTGCTGAAGATCGTCAGATATTAGAAGAATTACTATATCAATCTATTGATGTAACTCCGGATAAGGATAGTAAGTTATTGGATTTAAAGAATCATATTTCTAAAAAGATTAAGAATCCAATTAATACTAGTAATAAGAAGATTATTATCTTTACTTCTTTCTCAGATACAGCTGAGTATTTATATGCCAATATACATGATTGGCTATTAAAAGAACATGGATTATATTGTGGCTTGGTTACAGGTGGTAGTGGTGTTAGAACAAATTTAAAGACGGTTTCAAATCAGTTTGAAGAGATCTTAACGCACTTTTCACCTAGATCCAACCATTTGGATGTGAATAAAGAACAAATCGATATATTGATTGCGACAGATTGTATTTCAGAAGGACAAAACTTACAAGACTGTGATTATTTGATTAACTATGACATTCACTGGAATCCAGTAAGAATCGTTCAAAGATTTGGTCGTATTGATCGTATTGGATCTATCAATAAAATCATTCAGTTAGTAAACTTCTGGCCGAACATGGAATTGGATGAATATATTAATCTAGAACATAGAGTTAAAAATCGTATGGTTATGCTAGACTTATCAGCTACTGGTGATGATGACTTGTTGTCAGCAGAAAGTAAGAACCTGGAATATCGTAAGAATCAGTTAAAACAACTTCAAAATGAAGTATTAGATGTAGAAGATTTACAGGGTGGTATTTCTATTACAGACTTAACTTTAGATGATTATATTATGTCTTTGGATCATTTTATGAAAGAAAATCCAAATGTATTAGAGAAATATCCAACTGGTGTTTATGCAGTTACAGATATTCCGGCTAAGAATAAAGAAGAGTGTGTTGAAGGTGTTATTTATTGTTTAAAACAAAAGAAATATACAGATAGCCAGGAATTAGCTACTTCTTTATATCCTTATTATTTAGTGTATGTAAATTCAAATGGTTCGATTCATGTAAAGAATACGAATCCAAAGAAGATATTAGATCTATATAAAGTGTTATGTCAGTCAAAGAGTGAACCGATTGAAAGTCTTGTTAAAAAGTTTAATAAGAAAACAAAGAATGGTTCAGACATGTCTGAATATACGGATTTATTAGAAAAAGCTGTTTATGACATTAAGGGTATTGTAGAGCAAAAAGGAATTCAGTCTTTATTCCAGCTGGGTCAGGCAACCTTATTGGATAATACAGTTAGTGGATTAAATGATTTTGAATTAGTGTCATTCCTGGTGGTGGAATCATGAGCGTATTAGAAGCATTACATATACCAACTCTTACTAAGCAAAGAGTGCCAGTAAAAACATTGGTTGAACAATTACAACCAACACCAGAAAATAAAAGATTGATAGAAAGTCATGTGGCTTCGATTTATCTTGTTAGCTTGTTAAATGAACAAACGATTCATTATAGAGCTTATAGAGATGATGATTATAGTTATCAAGTTATTTATGTGTTGCAAATTACATTAACGAAGAATGACCAATTAACAGATTTAACAAGTCAGTTGAATGCTGCATTTCCAGAACCAACAATATTATTGATGGAACATATGGATAAAGAGTGGATTAGTGTGGCTCCAAAAAGAATTAGTAAAATTGATCAAACGAAAACAGTGTTAGAAGATAATGTTGTTCAAGAGATAAATATGGATTCAATGAATTATTTAAATCTAAGTCAAATAACAGCAACAAATTTAAAAGATTACTACACAAAAATTGTACAAACAGTCTATAAAATTGGTGTATTAAATTTGATTAAGGTATATCCAACAGCTTATCTTGACTATAAATCAATTATCAAAGAATACCAGGTAATACAGACAAACATAAATAACTTAAAAGAACAGTATAAAAGAGCTTCAATGAAGTCAGATAAGATGGATATTGATGATCAGATATATGATGAAGAAATGAAACAAAAGAAATTAATACAAAAATTAAAGGGAGAAACTACAAATGGATAAGATGGATGGATTAAGTTTAGGCTATATTAGCAAAATGGTGAACATATTTTAATATTGTACGAAAATATGGACAGTAACAATAATTAAGCAGCATTATAATGTCAGCACATTCAAGGAGATGACATTATGAAAGATACTGAAATCATTAACTTTTACAACAATCTAGATCAATATGCAAAGGATAAAATCGATAGACAGTTAATCGATTTGACAAATGCAAAGAAAGAATCAAGAAACTACTGTATCAAGGTTTGTCCAAAGTGTGGTGCAGTTAATCCTGGATTTACAAAAGGTGGAAATGCAAACAGTGGAAAACCTATGCTGAAATGTAGCTGCTGTCATAAACGCTTTACTTATGACAATGGTCAGCTTACACACTATTCCCACCAGGACGAATCAAAGTGGGACCAGCTTATCGTAGATACCTTTTCACAGGTACCAGTAGAAAAATCAGCAGCGAATATGAATATAAGCACATATACAGTCTGGCGTATGCGAATGAAGCTGCTTCATATGCTTGAAAAAATGATTGCAGATACAGTTGTCTCTGGAGAAATAGAACTGGATGAAAAGTATGTACTAAATTCACATAAAGGTGAAAAAATAGATAATTTGAAACCAAGAAAACGTGGTGGTTCAGCTTCTAAAAGAGGACTATCAAATGAACAGATCTGTTTACCTACAGCAGTGCAGAGAAATGGCACTGCTGTTTTAAAAGCAACGAACACAGCAGCACCGACAAGTGGAGATCTAATGAAACTGTCAAGTAGCATTGGAGAAAACAGTATGGCATGGATTGACGGAAAAGTTGCTTACAACAGATTACTTTCAACAAAACACTGCGAAATAAGAGTAATGAAGGATCATACAACATATACATCCCTTGATCATTTGAACAATGTGAATGCATTTCACAGACTCATAGAGAAATGGTATAAAGGCTACAATGGTGTAGCGAGCAAGTATATCAATAGATATGCAGCTCTTTTCACACTGGCAAGAGAGTACACAGGCTGTGATACACAGGAAATTCTATTATCAATCAAGAAAAGAATGCATCAGATCACAGATTTCTTCCGTATTGCTGACATGAAGAAAGATGATCTTTTCATTTATTCTATTTCTTGAATTCACCATTTTGCTAATATAGCCAAATTTAAAAAGGAAGCTGTTGAACAAATTCAAAATATGCCGCATATTCGTCCGGACAAGATTGATGCTCAAATCACAAATCTAGATATTACAAAACAAGGTGTAAAAGATGTGGGTAGTCAAGTGAGAGAACTAGGTGCAGTATATGAATTTGATACAATGACATATCCGGATTTTATTCGTAGATTACAGGATTCAACAGACTTATTAAGAAAGACAATTATTGAAATTGTATCTAAGTCTGGCAGATTAAAAGAGTTCTATGAGAATCCAGAGGAGTGGATCAAACAGGTATCTAAGATACTATTGTCAGTGAAGAAAGAAAATTTAACTGAAGGAATCAAATACGAAAAAGTGGATGATTACTATGAACAAGATTTTATATTCAATGATGAAGAATTATATGGATATAAAGATCGAAATATATTAGATGTTTCTTCTGATAAAAATATCTATGATCATGTCATTTATGATTCAGAAATTGAACGTGAATTTGCGATAGATGCAGAAAATGATGACGATGTTCTTCTATATGCAAAATTACCAAGTCGATTTAAGATTGATACACCAATTGGAAATTATAATCCGGATTGGGCAGTTGTATTAAACACGTTTGAAGGAGAAAAATTGTATTTTATAGCTGAAACAAAGGGTACAGAAAATATCAATGATCTTAAGGGTTCTGAAAAGAAAAAGATTCTTTGTGGTAGAAAGCATTTTGAAGTGATTGATACTGGAATTAAGTATGAAGTTGTCAAGGAATTGAAGACTTTGAAAGAAAAGAGTTGATAACATAATGTTAAATTCTAACATTCGAATAGATCTGCATATACATTCATATGCTAGTTTTTATAAAGAACCATCGTATTCAGATGGTTCTTCAATTGTAGAATTTTCAAAAAAAGAGAACGTAGATGTTTTATTAAATAAATTGTTGCAGAATGATATATCATTGTTTTCTATAACAGACCATAATCGATATAACATAACTTTATATAAAACGATAATTGAAAAATTGAATGAACATGAATATAGTTCATTACACTTGCTTCATGGTATTGAATTTGATGTGAAATTTGAAACAGATAAAAAAGTTGCTCATGTAATAGCAATCTTTGATGTGAAAAATGATGATGACATGGATGCAATAAATTTAGCATTAAACAACAATAGAATCCAAGAAAAAAATGGATTTTACTCTAAAGACGAATTTGAAGCTATATTAAGGAAAATAGGGTTAAATACATTATTAATTGTCCATCAGCATTGCAGTTTAGATAGTAATAAAGGAAAACATAATTCATTAAGTGAGAGTACGGCTGATCCATATAAAATTATTAAAATAGGTTATGTAGATGCGTTAGAATATCAAAAGCCTAATGTTGAGGGTATATTAAAAAATAATCTTCGTAATGTTGAATCAAAAGTTGCCTTGGTTACAGGTTCCGATTGTCATGATTGGAAATATTATCCGAAACATGATAGAAATTCAAAAGAAAATGATAGATATTTTTCAAAATGCAAAATATTACCTACTTTTAAAGGGCTTTTGCTGGGTTTGACTTCTACGAAATCAAGATTTAATAGACAAGATAATTCAAACACAAATTATATTGAATCATTTGAAATTAATGATAAAACAATCAGTTTAGATCCGAGTATTAACGTTATTATCGGTGAGAATGGATCCGGGAAAAGTACTTTATTTGATATTTTGAGCGAAAAAAATATTAAAGGATATATAAAGACCTTAAAAGAAAAAAATAATATAAAAGTAAAGTAAGGGAACTTAAAAAATGTACTGAAGCAAAAAAGTTAAACAGTATAAATTAAGTTCCTTTTTGAATTTTAATTTACAACCTATTAAAGCTTAGATTCATTGACAAAATGCCTATTTAAGGGTAAAATATAATAGGTATAAAATATATAAAAGGGAGGAGTATGGTTATAAAACAATAAATAACCATACAAAAAATATATGCAAAATACAAATAGAAAAGTTTTTGATAATTTAGTATCAAGAACAAAAATATATTTAGTAATAATATTTTTATTATTATACAAGAATAATTATGAGAAAAATATGTGTATTAATAGGATGCAGTGTATTACTGGGAGTGTTTTCTGGATGTACCGATTCATCAAAAACACCACAGCAAAAACAAGTGTATGTTTCAGAATCAAAAAGTTCTTACACGGAAAAAGCGTTGAAGTGTTGGCCGCAGGATTTGTTTGATAAAAGTAAAATTATGGAGTTTCATTACCCAGAGATGGACAATAATGGAAACTTGTTTGAGTTTGCACAGGAATATAATGAAAGTTCAAAATCAAACATTAATTTGTATTGTGTAAAAATGCAAGATGGAGTATGGGAAGAAGTTGAAATACCGTGGAAAAATAAGATTAATGAAATGTTAAACTCAAA
>OLQD01003207.1_pt1 | contig 10930 bp, 10 predicted proteins | sample 1672841 | NCBI WGS metagenome assembly OLQD01 (sample SAMEA3136729, study PRJEB25190) | human gut metagenome | biome: human gut; feature: human-associated habitat; material: faeces | place: Austria | collected 2013 | reverse complement strand
AAAGCCGAATCCCGAAAGCAACACAGCGATTCGCCTTTATGCAACAGTCTCAAAATGAGAGTTAGTCCCCTCTATAGTATACGGTGGTCTATGTAGACGGTATCGGCAAAGAAGGCGCCTCGCACCCCATCGGGATAGCGGTCTACGACGATGACCGTAGGGTGAGCGATGGAGAGAAAGCGTGCTAGCTCTTCGCGGGCCTGCTGCCGTGCGTTGCGGATGTAGCCTGCACGGTATACTTCGTTGATGAGTCGCTGCGGGATGCGCCGCTTGGCTCTATTCTCTTGCTCTGCGGTGAGTGTCTTCTTGGTAAAGCCTTGGCGGAGCGGATGTACATCGATCACTGTGTAGCCTATCTCGTGCGGGGTGACCTCTTCGGGGGGTAGCTGTACGTAGAGCGTGTCGCCCTGCAAATGCGTGGGGAGCTTGTCTATATCGAAGTCTATGTAGGTACGCGCCTGTATGACGTAGGCTAGTACCACACCATCGATGGTATCGACCATGGGGATCTCTTGGTAGCACTCGCCTGTGGAGAGCTTGAGGATCTCCTCGATCGAGCGAACGGTCATAGCGTGCGTGACTACATCGTTGTAGTCCTCGCTCTGACTCTTGGAGCAGCTACGCCATAGGAGTACGATACCGACTAGAAGCAGTATCGCTAGGAGTATGTAAAGTATACGCTTAAGCCATTTGCCCATAAGACTGAGGAGCTACTGTGGTGAGGTGGTCTGTGTGTTAGGCTGTATGAGTGCTGAGCCTCGCTCTACGATGACGACCGTAGGCGGTAGCTCGTAGGAGAGGAGGAGCTGTGTGAGCCATCGGCGTAGCTTCTCGATAGAGCGTTGTCGTATCTGAGCTATGAGCTGATCATTGGAGGTGATCTCCTGCTGGAGTACTTGGTAGGCTCGATCCTTGACACGCGCACGGTCTTGCGGGGTGATAGCGTCTCGGAGGGGGGCTACATACTCGTACTCGGTCCGTAGCGTGAAGTCTCGCCCTCGTAGCTCCACCTGTATGGGAGAGATGTAGACGGTGAGCTGCTGTTGCTCTTTGTCGTAGCTGACGTCGTCTGCTGAGAAGCCTGTCAAGTCGGTATAGCTCACCAGTGTGGCATCAAAGGAGTAGATGCCTACACGGTTGCCTACCTTCGTTTGATTGCTCAGCCATGTGGCGAAGTCCTTGAAGCTACTGATATCGTAGAAAGATATCTTGGGATCCTGCAAGGTGACCGCCTTCTGGAGGGTGGTCTCTGTAAGTAGTAGCTTGCCAACGCTCTGGTACTGCTGTACGATCGCCTCTTGTAGTAGCTCTTCGGCTGTCTTGCGCTTGGAGCAATTGGGCAGGCTCACGAGCAGGCAGAGGAGTGCTGTGAGTAATAAGAGGCTTTGGTGCCGAAGATGCTTCATAACTTTGCAGTACTATATAATAGGTGCAAGATTACTGCTCGACAATCTTGAGGACAGCGGGGAGCATCTCTGCTATGTCGCGGGCTATCATACCGCGTGGCGAGTGTCGCTCGCCATAATGATTGGCCGTCAGCCCATGGATGTAAACGCCTAGCGGAGCTGCCTCAGCGGGTGTGTAGCCCTGCGCTAGGAGCGAGAGGATGATGCCAGTGAGTACGTCTCCACTGCCGGCGGTGGCAAGGGCTGGTGAGCCTGAGCTGTTGAAGATAACCTCGCCCGTTGGCAGGCAGGTGGCCGTGTTAGCCCCCTTGAGTACGACGATGATCTCTTGCTCCATGGCTAGCTCCTGCGCTTTGGTCAGGCGGTGATGATCATCGAGAGAACTCCCTGTGATGCGATCTAGTTCGCCAGGATGTGGTGTGAGTATGGTTTCCTTGGGCAAGACGCTCAGCAGCTCGGGGTGGAGTGCTAGGAGGTTCAGCGCATCGGCATCGAGTAGTAGAGGAGTCTCGGGCTGTATGTTTTGCAGTAGATGCTCCAAGAGATGCAGTGTGAGCGGGGCTGTGCCAATGCCAGGCCCCATGGCGATAGCCTGGTAGTTGTGCAGATCCTTAGGCAGGTTGCCAACGATGGTCTCCTCCTTGTCCCTCTCCACGATTGCCTCGGGGAGGAGTGTGTTCGCTAGCTGCGCCAGTGAGCTAGGTAGATGCATCGTGAGCTTGCCTAGTCCCGAGCGCATGGCGCCCATACTAGCCAGCATGGCTGCACCTGCCATCGCTTCGGAGCCTGCGATGAGGAGGGCGTGTCCCTGCGTGCCTTTGTGTGCAAAGTGCGAGAGAGGCTTCAAGGCTCTACGGGCATCCTGCGGGGTGTAGAGATAGTAGTCGGCTTGGATGGCGGGGTCGTCATCCATGTTGAGACTGAGCGAGAGGATGCGTAGCGTGCCCGTGTAGCACTCATTGTCTGATAGAAGTAGAGCTATCTTGGGGCTTTCGCAGGTGAGGGTGTAGTCCGCCTTGATGATCGCCTGGAGGTTGTTCTCGCTATTGTCCTTGTCGTAGAGCCCTGAGGGGACATCTACGGCGATGACTGTGGCTGGCGAAGCGTTGATAAGTTGCTCTACCAGCACCGCAAAGCCACCCTCGAGAGGACGCGAGAGACCTGTGCCAAAGAGCGCATCGATGACGAGCGTCTGAGCGGTCAAGAGTGGAGGCTGAAACTCATCAGCAACAATGGTCAGGGCGTCTGGGTGAAACTCCATTAGCTTCGTCTGCTGCCAAGCACAAGCCTCCGAGAGTTCGTCCTCTTGTTTGCAAAAGAGGTAGCAGTGCACTCGGTGTCCCTCCTGCAGGAGGCGTCGCGCGATGGCTAGTCCATCCGCTCCGTTATTGCCAGGGCCTGCGAAGACGTAGATGATGCCTTGTGGCAGCCCTGAGATACTCCTCAGCTCTGCGACAAAGCGCTGAGCGACACGCTCCACGAGGTCGTGGATGGAGAGATGATCACGCTCGAGGATATAACTATCCGTGGTACCCCATTGGCGTCCGACGAGTATCTTTTTCATTGTTTCAGCTGGTCTTTAGTTGGTTGGTTGCGACTTGGCTACGGTCTTGGATCTTTTGTCTAGAGCTAGTCCATCGATCCGCGGACGATACCGCGCTTGCTGTCGCTGATGAAGTTGTAGATGAGGTCGCGCTCGTAGCACTGCGGATAGCGACTCTGTATCTCTACGAGTGCCTCGCTGTTGTTGAGTCCACCCTGATAAAGTGTGCGGTAGACGTCGTTGATGAGGAAGATCTGGTCGTTGGTGAAGCCCCGGCGACGTAGTCCTACGATGTTGATACCACAGTAAACGATCGGATCGCGCCCCACGAGACAGTAGGGTGGTATGTCCTTGGTCACCTTAGAGCCTCCCTGTATCATCACGTGCTGCGAGATGCGTACGAACTGATGTACCAGTACGGCACCGCTGAGGATGGCGTAGTCGTCTATCTCGACCTCTCCAGCGAGCTGTGTCGCATTGCCTAGGATGATGTGATCCTTGAGGATGCAGTCATGCGCTACGTGTGAGTAAGCCATGATGAGGCAGTTACTCCCGACGACAGTGGTGCCACGCGAGGCGGTACCACGATTGACCGTGGCGAACTCTCGGATGGTGGTATGATCGCCGATGACAGCGGTCGTCTCTTCCCCTTTGAACTTAAGGTCTTGTGGTATACCTGCGATGACGGCGTAGGGATGTATGTGACAGTCGCTACCGATGCGCGCTCCGCTGCGAATTATGCAGCCTTGGTCTAGGACTGTGCGGTCGCCGATGACCGTGTTGGCCTCGATGGTGACAAAAGGTCCGACCGTCACCTCAGCTCCTATCTGTGCCTCAGGATGCACCTGAGCAAGAGGAGATATAAGCGTTTGAGCCATATAGTGGATATGATTGTTTACTCCTTATTCTTTACTATCTGAGCCATGAAGTCGGCCTCGCAAACGAGCTGGTTGCCCACGAAGGTCAGTCCTCTGACGCTGGCTAAGCCGCGACGCACCTCACTGGTGAGCATCACCTTAAAGAGGAGGGTATCGCCTGGCACGACCTTGTTTCTGAACTTTACATTGTTGATCGTCAGGAAGTAGGTTGAGTAGCGCTCAGGGTCTTCGATACCGCTGAGTACGAGTAACCCAGCGGTCTGCGCCATCGCCTCAACGATGAGTACGCCTGGCATAACTGGCTCTGTGGGGAAGTGACCGAGGAAGAAGGTCTCGTTGAAGCTCACATTCTTAACCCCCACGATATGGTCCTTGTCTAGGTGGATCACCTTGTCCACAAGGAGGAAAGGATAGCGGTGTGGTAGGAGACCTTTGATCTGGTTCAGATCGAGTACAGGTGTCGCATTGGGATCATAGACGGGCGGCTGTGTCTCCATCCCTTTGATCTCCTTGCGGATCGCCCGTGCTAGCTTGTTATTGATCTTATGGCCAGGCTTGGTTGCTATGATATGCCCCTGCACGAAGATGCCAGCCAGGGCTAGGTCGCCTAGTATGTCGATGATCTTGTGACGTGCGGGCTCGTTCGGGATGCCCTCCTTGGGGTTGATCACGCCTAGCTGATTCACTTCTGCTATAGGACGATGCAGAGCCTCTGCCAGTGCCTTGGCATCGCTCTCTGAGAGTGGCTCATCGTTGATCACCATCGCATTGGCTAGGTCTCCACCCTTGATCAAGCCCTGACTGAGGAGAGGCAGTATCTCTCGTACGAAAACGAAGGAGCGTGCCTCGGCGACCTCCTCGCCATAGCGACTGAGGTCACGCAGCGAAGCGTATTGGTTGCTCAGTAGTGGGGAGGCAAAGCTTATGTGCGCCTCGACGCCAAGCTGATCTGATGGGAGAAGGAGAATGGAGGCTCCTGTCTCCTCATCTTTCACCTCGATAGGCTTACGTACCACAAAGACCTCACGAGTAGCAGACTGCTCCTTGAGTCCCGCCTCTTGAATCGCCTGCACATAAGGCTGTGCAGAGCCGTCTAGTATAGGCGCTTCGTCACCATCGACCGTGATGAGACAGTTGTCCACACCGAGCGCATAGAGTGCACTGAGGCAATGCTCGAGCGTAGAGACCTGCACAGTGCCACGCTCTATACGAGTAGCACGCTGCGTCGTCGTGACATAGTCCGCATAAGCGGGGATCACGGGGTGCCCCTCGAGGTCGGAGCGACAGATCTGGTAACCACTATGGGGCTCCGCAGGGGAAAGGGTCAAGGTGCGTTTGGCTCCTGTGTGAAGTCCTACACCTTGGAAGGTGAGTGTCGTAGCGAGTGTGTACTGATTCATAACGTGAGTGTGTCTGCTTTTACAAATGTGTCTATTTAGTTTCCGCGGAGGCTTGCTCTTCGAGCTTGTCTACACGGCGCATCAGCTCAGGGAGTTTAGGCAGCATTGCGAAGGCACGTAGTGCCTTGCCCACAGGCATGGCGGGAGCACCCATTACGACGCTGTGCGACTGGAGATTGCCCAGTACGCCCGTCTGTCCACCGAGCTGCGAGTGGTCGCCCACGGTGAGGTGACCAGCTATGCCCACCTGACCGCCCAGCTGGCACCACTCCTTGATGTGTGCCGAGCCTGCTAGTCCCGCCTGGGCGGCGATGACTGTGTGCTCATCGACGGTGCAGTTGTGCGCAATCTGTACGAGGTTGTCGATCTTAACCCCCGAAGCGATGCGCGTCACGCCCATCGTAGCGCGATCGATGCAACTATTTGCACCTATCTCCACGTTGTCTCCTATCTCCACATGCCCTATCTGCGGGATCTTGTCATAGCCATGATCCGTAGGGGCAAAGCCGAAGCCGTCGGCGCCAATCACTGTGCCCGAATGAATGCGGCAGTGATGGCCGATGATGCTATCTGAGTAGAGTGTGACCCGTGGATGTAGTGTCGTGTGGTCACCAATAGAGCAGTTGGTCCCGATGACGCAGTGCGCCGAGATGATGACCTGCTCTCCCAGCTTAACATCCGCTTCGATGCAGACGTACGGGCCGATGATGCACTCCTTGGGGATCTCTACCGAAGGGTCTACGATAGCCGTCGGGTGGACGCCCGTCCAGTGAGGCTCCTGCTGAGAGACGTAGAGCCGCATCAGCTGTGAGAGCGTCTCGTAAGGGTTTGCCACACGGATCAACGTCGTAGAGCAAGGCTGTGTCGGAGCGAACTTCTCGTCGACGAGCACCGCCGAGGCATGTGTCGTGTAGAGATAGGGCTCGTACTTCATATTAGCGAGAAAGCTCAAGTCACCCGCCTTCGCCTGCTCAATGCCTGCGAAGCCTTGTAGCTGAGCTGTGCCGTCGCCTTCTATCGTACCACCGATTAGCTTGGCAATGTCTGCAACTGTATACATCTACCTTATTATATTAGTCTATGATACCCTTGTCAATGAGCGTCTGCTCCATCTGGCGCGCTAGGTCAGAGGCTGCCTGCGCAGAGGCAGAGGCAAAGCGCTCGTCATTGCCCGCATAGATGATGCCTCGCGAACTATTGACGATCAGTCCGCAGTCGCTCGTCATCGCATGCTCTGCGACCGCCTCTAGGCTACCCCCCTGAGCACCTACACCAGGAACGAGGAGGAAGGCATTTGGAGCTACCGCCCGCACACGCTGCATCAGATTGCTCTGCGTAGCACCCACGACAAACATAATATGGTCTGCACCCTCCCAGCTCAGAGCCGTCTTGAGTACCTGCTCAAAGAGACAAGTCTCCTCGCCCGTATGGAGCATCTGAAAGTCCTGCGCCCCCTGGTTGCTCGTCAAGGCGAGTAGGATCACCCACTTGTCGCTATACTCTAGGAAAGGCAGCACACTGTCGCTACCCATGTAGGGAGCCACGGTGAGCGCATCGACCTTAAAGTTCTCGTAGAAGGCACGCGCATACATCTTGCTCGTATTGCCTATGTCGCCACGCTTAGCATCAGCGATGATCAGCTGCTCGGGATAGTTCTGACGTATGTAGTCCACCGTATCGCCAAAGACCTGCATACCGAAAGCCCCAAGGGTTTCATAAAAAGCCAAGTTCAGCTTGAATGCGATAGCGTACTGTGCTGTGGCATCGATGATCGCCTTGTTGAAGTCCAGAATAGGATTATCCCCCTTCAGCAAGTGCGGAGGCAACTTCTGTATATCTGGATCGAGCCCCACGCAGAGGTAGCTGCGCTTAGCTCGTATTTGTGCTATGATTTGCTCGCGATTCATGAGATAGTCTTCTGTTTATTTGAAGTGAGTAATCGTATACGGTCTACTAAGGTAGTGAAAAAGTATCATATAGGAGTGTCAAAGCTAAGCTCCCAAGCGTTAGTCGGAATCAGAGGGCGGCCTCTTTGAGGCGCTCCGTATTCTCAGCGACGATGAGTGCGTCGATGATCGGCTGCAAGTCGCCACCGAGCACGCCAGGCAGGTTGTGTACCGTCAGACCGATGCGGTGGTCGGTGACACGACCCTGCGGGAAGTTGTAGGTGCGGATCTTAGCCGAGCGGTCACCCGTCGAGACCATCGTCTTACGACGTGAAGCTATCTCGTCGATATACTTCTGATGCTCCTTGTCATAGATGAAAGTGCGAAGCCGTGACAGCGCACGCTCCTTATTCTTCGGCTGGTCACGCGTCTCGGTACACTCGATCGTTATATCCTCCACGACACCCGTATTGGGGTTGCGCCACGGATAGTGGAGACGAACGCCAGACTCCACCTTGTTGACATTCTGTCCACCAGCACCACTAGAGCGGAAGGTGTCCCACTTGATCTCACCCTCGTTGATGTTGACCTCAAACTTGTCAGCCTCAGGCAGTACCGCCACGGTCGCTGCCGAGGTGTGGATACGTCCCTGCGTCTCCGTCTGGGGGACACGCTGCACACGATGCACACCACTCTCATACTTGAGCGTACCGTACACGCCCGTACCTGTAACATTGAGTACGATCTCCTTGTAGCCACCCGTGCCGCCCTCGGTGTAGCTGCTCACGGTGACATTCCACCCCTTCGTCTCGCAGTAGCGCGAGTACATACGGAAGAGGTCACCCGCAAAGAGTGCCGCCTCGTCACCGCCCGTGCCAGCGCGTAGCTCGACGATAGCGTTCTTGTCATCCTCTGGATCGTTCGGTAGGAGGAGCAGCTTGATCTCCTCCTCCATCTTAGGGATCTCCTCCTTAGCCTCAGCGAGCAGTTCGCGCGCCATCGCTTTTAGCTCCTCATCGCTGTCAGCGTCTTGGAGCGTACTCTCGGCCTCCTCTTGTTGTGTCAGGAGCTGCTTGTACTGCCCGCCAGCCTTGAGTATCTCCCCTAGGTGGGTGTATTCTTTGCTAAGGGTGGCAAAGCGTCTGCCGTCAGCAATGACGCTAGGGTCGGTGATCAATGTCTCTAGCTCCTCGTGGCGTGCCCCCAGAGCTTCTATGCGGTTGAGTAAATCGTTCATATAGGTCTGCTAAGTGATGTAAGGGTCTAGGACTATCGCTCCACTGTGCCAAAGGGCGTAACGAGTGTCAGGCGGTTCTGGTCGGCCGCCTCGACACGACCGATGATCTGTGCATCGATGTTGAAGTGTCGCGCCACGGCGATAGCCTCTTCAGCCTGCTCGGCGGGCAGGTAAGCCTCCAGGCGGTGCCCCATGTTGAAGACTTGGTACAGCTCCGCAGCGTCAGCTCCACTCTCCTCGGCAATCATCTGGAAGAGCGGAGGAACCGGAAGGAGATGGTCCTTAATAATATGTTTGTTGGTGACGAAGTTCATCACCTTCGTCTGTGCGCCTCCTGTACAGTGGATCAGTCCATGTATGGCGGGGCGCATCTCTTTGAGTAGCTTCGCCACAAGTGGTGCGTAGGTACGTGTGGGGGAGAGGATCAGTTCGCCGACTGTCAGCCCTGTCCCTGGTACCTCAGCGAGTAGCTCACGGCTACCACTGTAAACTAAGTCATCAGGCACAGCGGGGTCGTAGCTCTCGGGAAACTTCTCAGCAAGTGCGTGAGAGAGTATATCGTGCCGTGCAGAGGTAAGCCCGTTGCTCCCCATACCGCCATTGTAACGCTCCTCGTAGGTTGCCTGTCCATAGGAGGCAAAGCCGACGATCACGTCTCCGTCAGCGATGTGCGCATTGTCTATGATGTCGCTCCGACGCATACGGCAGGTCACGGTGCTGTCTACGATGATCGTACGGACCAGGTCGCCCACGTCAGCCGTTTCGCCCCCTGTGAGGTAGATCTCCACCCCTAGTTCACGCATCTGTGCTAAGATCTCTTCGGTGCCATTGATGACAGCTCCGATCACTTCGCCAGGGATGAGCTGCTTGTTGCGCCCGATGGTCGAGGAGAGGAGCATGCCCGAGGTGGCACCCACGCAGAGGAGGTCGTCAAGGTTCATCACGATTGCATCCTGAGCTATGCCTCGCCACACGGAGAGATCGCCCGTCTCTCGCCAGTAGATATAAGCCAGCGAAGACTTCGTGCCAGCCCCATCGGCATGCATGATGTTGCAATAGTCAGGATCACCACCCAGTATGTCAGGTAGTATCTTGCAAAAGGCTTGCGGGTAGAGTCCCTTGTCTATGTGAGCAATAGCCTTGTGTACATCTTCTTTTGCGGCAGAAACGCCACGACGCATATATCGGTTCATAGAGACCTTAGAGATTAGAGATTAGACCTTAGAAGTTAGAGATTAGCGGAGTCGGAGTACGTCGCCCTCCTCGGGTACATAGTCGTAGTCTAGGTGGTTCATACGATAGAGACGAGCGAGGCGTATGCCGTAGCGCTGTGATATGTCGTGCATCGACTCACCCACCTGCACCACATGATCGGGATAGTCTGGCGTGGCGCGCCTGTTCTTGCGCTCCAGATAGATCACATCGCCAGCCTGAATGGGGAAGTCTACCGGCATATCGTTGTAGTCGGCTAAGCGCTTGAGACTTATGCCCATCTCACGAGCGATCGACTCAAGCGAGTCACCCTCGTTGGCAAGTACATATAGGAGTCCGTAGCTAAAGAATCCCTCATGCGTGAGCTTCGTCTTAGGATCATCGTCAGAGGGCGTATAGGTCGGTGCGGGGCGACCCGACATCCAGCGCGGATAGCGTCCACGATCCAGCTCGTAGAGCTCGTACTGCTCAATCACCTTGATGAGCATATTAGCGTAGCCCTTGTTCGTCGCATAGCCACACTGCTGTAGCCCCCTAGCCCAAGCCTGATAGTCCGTGATAGGGTAGGTGTATAGTACTTGGTATCGAGGTTGCTTGAGGAAGTTGGAGTGATCCTCGTAGGAGTCGCCCACAGAGCGGTACTTGCGAAAGCACTCTCCCTTGAGATCATCATCAGCATAGATACGCTGTCCCTGCCAAGCGCGGTGGCACTTGATACCGAAGTGGTTATTGCCCTCACGCGCTAGGCGACTAGATCCAGCTCCCGTCTCGATCAGTCCCTGCGCCATCGTGATGCTCGCGGGGATCTTGTGACGCTTCATCTGGCGGATGCACTCATCGGCATAGGTACGTATGTAGGTCTGGTAATTAGAATTCATCGGAGCCTGCCCCCACGCTGTGGCACAGAGCAAGAGCAGACAAGCTATCGAGAGCAGAGACCGTGACGAATCGGTAAGGAGCTTCATAAGACTTAATTCTAGAGATGTATAGCTAGGCACCAGAGACTCCTCGCCCTGCGGAGCAGGTAAAGCAGTAAGAGCCACTTGAACTACAAAGGTACTAAATAGATCGGTAGTCACAGGTTAGCGTAGATTCAACTATCAAATGCATCAGCACTGGCTGGGCAAACTCAACGCTGGTTCGTTACAATAATTTAGAACCGGCAACACATCGAAACGGTGCTGTGTCGGGGAAAAGTGATTTCCACGTGGATGTTTCGAAATTCCCACGTGGAGAATAAAAAATTCTTCGGAGGAATGAGATGAAACTTCGGAAGAAATGAATCACGCCCACGTGGAAAATAAAAAACATCTACGTGGAGATTTGAGATTCCCCACGTGGATATTCGAGAAAGGAGAGAATCGGACG
>OLQD01003201.1_pt1 | contig 10944 bp, 7 predicted proteins | sample 1672841 | NCBI WGS metagenome assembly OLQD01 (sample SAMEA3136729, study PRJEB25190) | human gut metagenome | biome: human gut; feature: human-associated habitat; material: faeces | place: Austria | collected 2013 | reverse complement strand
AGAGTTTGATTTGCACAAAGAAGGAGGACATTCAGAATTCCGTATCTTGCATCATAAGGATAATACCGGTGCCGAGATACAGACTAGTCTGATAGAAGAAATAAAGCGTCATCCTAACCTTACTGTATTCAGCAACTTCTATGCGGTAGAAATTATCACTCAACATCATTTGGGTATTATTGTTACCCGTCATACTCCGGGCATCAAGTGCTTTGGAGCGTATGTGCTTAATGAGGCTACTGGCGAGGTAGATACTTTCTTGTCGAGAGTTACTGTTATGGCTACCGGCGGCTGCGAGGCTGTTTATCGTCATACCACAAATCCGCTTGTCGCTACCGGCGACTGTATCGCAATGGTATATCGTGCGAAAGGTGTAGTAAAGGATATGGAGTTCATTCAGTTCCATCCTACAGCACTCTTCCATCCGGGCGATCGTCCGAGCTTCCTTATCACTGAGGCTATGCGTGGCTACGGAGGCGTATTGCGTAACTTGGCAGGCGAGGAGTTCATGCAGAAGTACGACCCGCGTTTGTCGCTCGCTCCACGCGATATCGTAGCACGTGCCATCGATAGCGAAATGAAACATCGCGGCGAAGACCATGTATACCTTGATGTGACGCATAAAGATCCGGAAGAAACCAAGAAGCACTTCCCGAATATCTATAAGAAATGTCTAAGCTTGGGCATCGATATCACAAAAGACTATATACCTGTAGCTCCGGCAGCGCATTATTTGTGTGGCGGTATCAAGGTAGACCTTGACGGACAGTCTAGCATCAAGCGTCTGTATGCCTTGGGCGAATGTTCGTGCACAGGCTTGCATGGCGGCAACCGTTTGGCATCAAAACGGCATCCGAATCCGATGCCCGGTTCGATTATAGGAGCGGCCGGTGTGCGTGTCAAATGTTTCGCGCGCCCAGTCAGGTTTTTCCTGGGTTGGGGAAAGATGTGCAAATATTCGGCGTTTTTGCAGAAAGCAATCTTGCGATTCGTGAAAATTCATGATAAAATGACAAAATATTATATTTTTCTATCGAAGTTTCGGTCATGAATCGCAGCACAACATCAAATGACAGTCAAAATCAGGGAAACAGTTGCTCTTTTCTGTCGTTTTCAACGGCGAAAAGAGCAACGGAGGGGGGAAAACATGCATAGATCCCATTTTGCGGACAGGGTCCGGGCCTTTCTGCTGGCAGCCGCACTGGTGTCGGCGCTGATCTGCCCGCAGGCGCTGGCTGCGGACGCGGCGGGGAGCGGCGGCTGCGCGCACGGCCACACGCTGACGACCTGCCGCGGCGGAAAGTCCGTGTGCGCGGTCTGCGGGGAGACAGTCGACATCCGGACCGCGCAGTACACCGGCTGGCTGACGGTCGAGGGCACGGCCGACCGGATGTATTTCCTGTCCGGCGAGCATGTCACCGGCTGGCAGCAGCTCGACGGCGGGACGTATCACTTCGACGATGACGGCATCGTTCACGACACGGAGACGGTCGACACCCGCACCTGCACCACGAACGGCTATGCCATCACCACCTGCAGGACCTGCGGCGAGACCTGCCGCAGCGCGGTGCTCCGCTATGCGGGCCACAGCTGGGATGCTGATCATGTCTGCACGAAGTGCGGCACGCAGGGAAAGAATATTGCCGATGCGCAGGTCAAGACCGCGCCCGCGGTCTATAACGGCAAAGATGCCGTCTGCGCCGTTGCGGTCACGTATCAGGGCAGGCAGCTGACGGTCAGGACCGACGAAGCGGACGTCGATGGCTGCATCTCCTATACGAACAACACGCACGTCGGTCTCGGCACCGTCTCGATCCGGGGCATGCGCGACTTCTACGGCACGGTGTCCGCGCAGTATGAGATCCTGCCCGGCGGCGTCCGGGACGCGGCTGCGGCCGAGATCGGCCAGAAGCAGGTCCGTCTCGACTGGACGGCGGCCGCTGGTGCGGAAAACTACCGCGTCGAGATGAGCGCCGACGGCGGCAGCACCTGGGCCGCTCTGCCCCTGATCGCAAAGCCCGTCTGCATCGTCACGGGTCTCGCGCCGGCAACGGCGTACACGTTCCGCCTGGTCGGCTGCACGCAGGTGGACGGCAGGTGGTATTTCTCACCGTACTACTCCAACACGGTCGCGGTGACGACGCTGCCAGAAGGCGCGTTTGCACCGTCCGAACTGCTCGGCACGATCGACGCGCAGGTGGATGGGCGCACCGTGACCGGCCTGAGCATGGACGCGGCGCAGTATCTGTTTCTGCCCGCGAGCGCGGATCTGAGCCGCCTCGCCGTGACGGTGCACACGCAAAACTGCACGAACCCGACCGTGGAGCTGCAGGGCAGCAAGGGCATAGAACCGCTCGGCGAGACCGTCAACATCACAGAGCTTGCCGCCGCGGACGACGGCCTTTACACGCTCACCGTCCGCATCAACGGCGAGGCGGCCGGCACGCTGTGCGTGGCGCAGTCCGAGAATCTCAGCGCGCTTTACATCACGAGCGAAGATCCGTCCGCACAGGGCCGAGCCTTTGTGGATGCCGGCAATGCCAACGCCGCGGCGCAGCTGCTGCTGGCCGACCGGGACGGCAATGCCGTCTGTGACGGTGTGCGCACGCAGCTCCGTGCGTGCGGCAGCACCGACCCTGCGGCCGCCGGGAAGCGGTCGTATCAGCTCCGGCTCGACCAGGCGTGTGATCTCGCCGCCTGCGGGGAAGCGGCTGAGCGCTGGACGCTGCTGGCCTGCTGTGACGACGCAACGCTTTTGCACGACAAGCTCTTCCGGGAGCTTGCCGTGTCGCTGGGCATGCCGTACACACCCGCGGCCGACTGGGTGGATCTGTACTATGACGGCGTCTACCGCGGCACTTATCTTGTCAGCGAGACGAACGCCGTCGGCAGTACTGGTGTGGACATCACCGGCATGGAGACCGCCTACGCGGCCGTCAACGCGGACTACGGCAGCGATATGACCACGGCCGCGGCCGAGAACCAGTACGGCCGGACCTACCGGTACACGGCCGGGCTGACCGAGCCCGCCGACATCACCGGCGGCTACCTGCTCGCGCGTAGCGACACCGCCAAGGCAAAGCAGGACGCGGCCAACGGTTTTGTGACCGCGCACGGCTGCGCCATGAATGTCCAGAGTCCCGCGTGGTGCGGCCGGGACGCCATGGCCTACATCAGCGAGTATTATCAGGCCTTTGAGGATGCGGTCTACGCGCAGGATGCCGCCGGGAACTACACCGGCTACAATGCCGAGACCGGTAAGTACTATTATGAATACTGCGACCTGACCTCGCTCGTGCAGGTTTACCTGCTGCAGCGTCTGGCCGCCGATGCGTGTGCGGTCGGCGTCTCGCTGTCCTTTTATAAGGATGCCGGCGGTCTGCTGTACGCAGGCCCTGTTTCGGATATGGAGCTGGCCTGCGGCGATATCGGCGCGGACGATGACTTTGACGGCGGGCGCTACCTCGTGTCCGCGCTCCTGCAGATCCCCGGCTTCCGCGCGGCCGTCGGCAATTACTGTCACGATACGTTCCTCGCGCAGGCGCAGCGGCTTGTGGGGGACGGCGGCAGGGTCATGACCGGCGGCGCACACCTGTCGGCCAGCGCCGCCATGAATGACCGGCTGTGGCCGCTTATCCGCGCCGGTGATCGTGCCTGGCCGGCCGGCACGACGTATGCCGATACCGTGGCGGACATGGACGCCTGGCTCACCGCGCGCATCGCGCAAATGCGCGCCGCCTATGCCCACATGTGGGACGCCGGCGTCGTCACGCGGGAGCCGACCTGCACATCCACCGGCACGCGCGTTTACACCAGCGATGCCGGCGAGACGATGGCCGAGACCATCCCGGCCAGAGCCCACGCGCCCGAGGCGCTCCCGGCCGTGGCGGCCACCTGCACCACGCCGGGCCTGACCGAGGGCAGCCGGTGCGCCCTCTGCGGCGAGGTGCTGACGGCGCAGGAGACCATCCCCGCCGCGCACCGCTATGTCAACGGGGTCTGCACCGTCTGCGGGGCAAGAGACCCGGTGTCCGCTCCGTGCCCCGGCGGCAAAGCCTGTCCGGGCAGCAGATTCACCGATATGCCGCCCGCGGGCAACTGGGCGCACAACGCCATTGACTTCACCGTGGCGCACAAGCTCTTTGCCGGCACGTCCGACACGACCTTTGAACCGAACGCACGGCTCACCCGCGCCATGATCGTCATGATCCTCTATCGGCTCGAGGGCGAGCCCGCCGCCGCGGCGGAAAGTGCCTTCACCGATGTGCGCAGCGGCGCCTGGTATGCCGGGGCGGTCGGCTGGGCGGCGGGCAGCGGCATCGTGAACGGTGTCGGCGGCGGCCGGTTTGATCCCAACGGTCTGGCGACCCGCGAGCAGACGGCGGCCATCCTGTATCGGTACGCCCGCTTCAAGGGCTGTGATCTGGATGCCTGCGGCGACCTGTCGGCGTTTGCGGACGCGGGCAGCGTGTCCGCTTTTGCGCTTGCGCCCATGACCTGGGCGGTGGGCGAGCGGCTGATCTCCGGCAATGCCATCGGCGGCCGGACGCTTCTCGATCCGCAGGGCGTGACCACACGCGCGCAGTTTGCGACGATCATGATGCGCTACATTTTGAACGTTGTCCAGCCGGCGCCCGAGCCCTGACGGCCGCTGCAACAGTACCGGCAGTCCGGCATCCCGGAGCGGTTTTTCCGCTCCGGGATGTTTTTTCGCCGCCGTTCGGCAAAAAGTTCGGAAATTCCTGTCACGCTCTTGACAAAATCGTGTCCGCCGTGCTAGCTTTTTCATTAGGGAAATGAATCTTTACAGAAAGGCAATGGCAATGACATTAGATGAATTGAAGATCGGTTCCTCAGCAGTCATCACGGCGGTCGGTGGGGACGGCCCGCTGCGCTGCCGCCTGCTGGACATGGGGCTCACGCCCCGCACACGCGTCACGCTGCAAAAGGTGGCGCCGATGGGCGACCCGATCGAGATCCGCGTGCGCGGGTACGAGCTGACGCTGCGCATCGAAGAGGCGGAGAAGATCGAGGTCGAGGGGGTGTCGGCATGATCTTTGCGCTTGTCGGCAACCAGAACTGCGGCAAGACGACGCTGTTCAACGCCCTCACCGGTTCCAACCAGCACGTGGGCAACTTTCCGGGCGTGACCGTCGACCAGAAGATGGGCGAGATGCGCGACGAGAAGGGCTGCTCCGTCGTCGACCTGCCGGGCATCTACTCCCTGCGTCCGTATACGCAGGAGGAGATCGTCTCGCGCGATTTTATCATCAACCAGAAGCCGGACGGCATCATCAACATCGTGGACGCCACGAACATCGAGCGCAACCTGTACCTGACGCTGCAGCTGCTCGAGCTGCGCGTGCCGATGGTGCTGGCGCTGAATATGATGGACGAGGTGCACGCCAACGGCGGTGCCATCGACGTGCAGAAGATGAGCCAGGCGCTGGGCATCCCCATCGTGCCGATCTCGGCGGCGAAGGGGGAGGGCGTGTCCGAGCTCGTGGATCAGGCGCTGACCGTCGCGCGCAGCCAGACGCTGCCGAAGGTGACGGACTTCTGTGCGGATGATTCGGCCGTGCACCGCTGCATCCACGCGGTCGTGCACCTGATCGCCGACCATGCCGACCGTATCGGCGTGCCGGCGCGTTTCTGTGCGGCCAAGCTCATCGAAGGCGGGGACGATCTCGCGCAGTCGCTCGCGCTCGACGAAAACGAGCGGGAGCTGCTTGAGCACTGCATCGTGCAGATGGAAAACGAGACCGGGCTCGACCGCAACGCGGCGCTCGCGGACATGCGCTACACGTTCATCGAGGGCGTCGTGGCTGCTTCCGTGGTCAAGTGCCACGAGAGCAAGGAGCACGCGCGCTCCATGAAGATCGACCGCATCCTCACAGGCAAATATACCGCCCTGCCGATGTTTCTCGTCGTGATGTTCCTCACGTTTTATCTCACGTTCAACGTCATCGGCCAGTGGCTGTCCGACCTGCTGCAGCTCGGCATCGACGCGCTGACCGGCGTCGTGGACGCCGCGCTCACGGCCTACGGCATCAACCCCGTGGTACATAGCCTCATCATCGACGGCGTGTTCGCCGGCGTCGGCAGCGTGCTCGTGTTCCTGCCGATCATCGTGACGCTGTTTTTCTTCCTGTCCATTCTGGAGGACACCGGCTATATGGCCCGCGTCGCCTTCGTCATGGATAAGCCCCTGCGCAAGATCGGCCTGTCAGGGCGCAGCATCGTGCCGATGCTCATCGGCTTCGGCTGCTCGGTGCCGGCCATCATGGCCACGCGCACCGTCTCGTCCGACCGCGACCGGAAGATGACCATCCTGCTCACGCCGTATATGAGCTGCTCGGCGAAGATCTCGATCTACGCCTTTTTCACCGCGGCGTTTTTCCCGCGCTACCGTGCGCTCGTCATGCTGGGGCTGTATGTCCTCGGCATCCTCATCGGCATCCTCGCGGCGCTCATCATGAACAAGACGGCCTTCCGCGGCAAGCCCGTGCCGTTTGTCATGGAGCTGCCGAATTACCGCATGCCCGGACTCAAGAGCGTGGCGCTGCTGCTCTGGGAGAAGGCGAAGGACTTCCTCCAGCGCGCGTTCACGGTCATTTTCCTTGCGACCATCATCATCTGGTTCCTCCAGAGCTTTGACACGCGCCTGAACGTCGTGGCCGACAGTGCCAACAGCCTGCTCGCGCTCATCGGGCAGTTCATCGCGCCCGTCTTCCGGCCGCTCGGCTTCGGCGACTGGCGCTGCGCCACGGCGCTCATCTCCGGCTTTATCGCCAAGGAGTCCGTCGTCAGCACGCTGCAGGTTCTGCTCGGCGGCGCGGCCATTTCGTCGCTGCTCACTACGCGCTCGGCCATCAGCTTCCTCGTGTTCACGCTGCTGTATACGCCGTGTGTGGCCGCCATCGCCACCATCCGCCGCGAGTTGGATTCCCGGCTCAAGACGGTCGGCGTCGTGGTTCTGCAGTGCTCGGTCGCGTGGGTCGTGGCGTTTGCCGCGTATGCGATCGCGGGGCTGGTGTGATGCGGCTGATCGACTATCTCCTGCTGGCCATCGTGGCCGTGTGCGCTGTCATCGCGTGGCGCGTCTGGCGCCGCACCATGAAAAAGGGCGGCTGCTGCGGCAGCGGCTGCACCGGTAACTGCGCGCAGTGCGGCAGAAACTGTGACTGCAAAAAAGAGAAATAGATAAAAGCAAGGCTTCCCGAATTCGGGAAGCCTTGCTTTTTTCTATGCGTGTGGCCGCGCTCACTGCTCCGCAATATGCACCGGGTTTCCGTGCTCACGGATCAGGGCCGCGAGATCGTCCGCGCGCAGCCACACGGTGGCCGTGTTGTCGTTCGGATGCACGCCGATGAGCCCCGGCTCAGCGAAAAACGCGGCGTCGAGGTAGAGCTGCCCCGTGACCGTGGCAGCCTGCTGTGATATAGAGCTGCGATGCTGCAAAAGCGCGCATGAACCCGTCGCTTACAGGCCGGCGTTGATATTGCCTGCATCCTCGACGCCGACGGAAAACGGAAAAACTCGCTGTGGAGCGCTTTGGGAGAGCGGTACTGCCGCTCGCCGTTTTCGCCCGGAAACACGATGGGGCTTTCGGCGTGCTCCTGCGATTTGATTTTAAAACGCAAAAGCCGGAGCAGGCGATACTTGGCCTGCTCCGGCACATGGAAATGCTGTGCTGCAATTATGATTTTGCGAGTTCGGCAGTGATCGCCTGGTTAAACGCATCGGCCTGTGTGTCCCAATCGGAATACTCCGGATCGTCCTTGTGGCTTGGCAGCAGGCTGTTGTCAGACAGATAATCGCCGAGCGCAGCCGTTACTTTTTTTGCGCCAAAATAATTCATGTGATCCCCCTGGTCACGGGTATCCGTGCTCCAGTTGATCGACACCTGGTCGGACATGGTGTTGAAGTCGATGAACGGGATCTGCAGCTTATCTGCGAGCGCCTGCGTGCTGTTGTGGCGCGCCATGTTCCAGTTGACTGTGCTGGGCGTGCTGACGAGCAGCAGCTGCGCGCCGTTTTCGTCACAGAAGGCCTTGATGCGCTCAACATAGGCGCGGTTTCGCTTCGGGATGGGAGCGTAGGCATCCGATGGCGTCATATAATTGCTGGCGTCCGCCGGAGTGGCGTTGCAGCGCAGCTGGTACCCTTTTGCATTGTCGATATAGGTGTAGTTTACGTTCAGGCTCCAATCGCTGGATTTCAGCGTTTTCCACCGGTCGTGGTAGGAAAACACAGGGAAGAGGTCGCCGGCCTCCTGCAGCAGCATACTGCCGTACGAAAAATCGATGAAGATCACATCGGTCTCCAGGATCACAAGCTTGGGCGACTGCCTTTGGAAGGCTTTGTGCAAGAACGCTTCTGAATAGTACAGTGTCTGTCTGGATGTGCCGCAGCAGTAGGCCGCGTAACCGTATTGCTGCCACAGCTGCATCGGGATGAAGGCGGAATAGCTCTCGCTGTCACCAAGGATGAGCAGGTCGATCGTGTTGTCCGGTTCTCCGAGGATGCCGTTGGCCGCGGGGTCATGGATGCCGTCGCTGCGGGTGTTGTTTTTTGGTCGCACCAGCTGCGACACACCGGTCAGCAAAAGCGCCAGCACGGCGAGAAAAACGACGCATCTGAGCGTATGTTTGAGAAAACGGGACATGCGTGCCTCCTAAAAGTTCGCATACATGGGGTCGACGGGAATGTAGCCCTTTCCGTATGCTCCGAAAACGATGATGAACAAAATGAGCGCGTAGAAGACCGCCCAGCGTACCGCAGCAGGGCGCTGTGCCAGCAGCGCGCGCACGGACTTGCCTTTTTCGTTGATCACGCTCACGACGAACACGATCAGCAGCGTCACAGCAACGATCATGAGGTCAAACTTGTCAATACCGAGCGCCTTGAAGAGCGCATCGTCAAAGACGGGGAATGCAAATCCGGTGACCATGGTGCGGAACATCTGCATACCTGCGCGCAGGCCGTTTGCACGGAAAAACAGCTCGCCGATGATGACCAGCACCGTCGTGCGCAGCATCTGCAGCAGACGGTACGGGAAGCTCTCGGCGCGGATGTGCAGCCGCGCGTTGACGGCCCGCACCGGCGGGGCGATGATGTTGCCGCCGAGGATCAGCACGAAGTGGTACATGCCGAAAAAGAGATAGCTCCACGCGGCACCGTGCCAGAGACCGTTGCAGAACCACACGCAAAAGAGCGCGACGGCGCTCGCCAGCAGTGGACCGTAGTGGTTGCCGAGGCGTTTGCGGGCGGCGGAAGTGAGCTTTTCCAGTGGCTTGAGCGTGACGACCGGGTAGAATACATAGTCCTTGAACCAGGTGCCGAGCGTGATGTGCCAGCGCTTCCAGAATTCCGAGATCGTCTTGGAGAAAAACGGTTGTCGGAAGTTTTCCGGCATTGTGACGCCGAGAATCTGCGCCGTGCCTGTGACGGCGTCCATCGAGCCCGAAAAGTCCATGTACAGCTGCACGGTGTAGCACACGGCAGCCAGTGCGATCACGCCGCCGTCAAAGTCGGTGTAGTTATTAAAGACATTCCTCACGAGCGGGTTGAGCCGGTCGGCGATGATGATCTTTTTCATCATGCCGTAGGCAATGCGCTGCAGACCGAGCGTCAGGTTCTCGTAGGTGATTGGCTTTGCGTCCCAGAGCTGCTGCGCGGTCTGGTCGTAGCGGCAGATCGGCCCTTCCACGATCTGCGGGAAGAAGCTGATGAACAGCGTCAGGCGCAGCAGATTCGTGTCCGCTTTTGTGACGCCGCGCTGCACGTCCACGATGTAGGACAGCGCCTGCAGCGTGAAAAAGGAGATACCGATCGGCATCACATACTTCGGGATCACCAGTTGCACGGGAATGTGCAGGTGCGCCAGGAGCGTGTTGACATTCGTCGCGGCAAAGCCGGAATATTTGAGTGCGAACAGGACGCCGATGTGCAAAATGACGGCCAGCAAAAGGATCCGGTGCTGCACGGCCTGCTGCCGCTTGCGCACGGTCTTGCGCTCGGCTTTTTCCGTCTGCGCGAGCAGAAGCTTCGTCTCCGACTGTATTTTGTCCAGCCACAGTCCGAAGTAGTGCATCGAAAGCGCCGTCAGAAGCAGGTATACGAGCAGCTTGCCGCTGATCAGCCAGAAAAAGGCGCAGTCGGCGGCGAGCAGGAAGTATTTTTTCCCGCGCCGCGGCATGAGACTGTACACCACAAGACAAAACGGCAGGAACACGACGAGAAATGCCGTCGAGAAGAAGGAGGTCAGGGCGCTCCCTTTTCCCGCGAGGAACAACGAAGAAAGCTCCATATCAGTATCCCTCCTGCAGGCGCATGCGCCTGCCTGCTGTTCGTTTTACGTTCCGCATGATCTGGCACAGAGCATCCGGGGCGCTCTTTTGTGGGCAATGAGGCTGTTTTGCCGTCCTTGCCGGAGAAAAGGATACGACCGGCACGGACCGGACGGGCGCTTTCTGCGCGGCCGGCATGCCGTTTGTTCGATTTTCGATTGCCCATCTTCTTACGCTTGTCATTTGCTCTGTTCTCCTGATGGCGTTTTTTGTCCTGCGGCCAGTATTATAGCAAGAAAAGCATACGGCGACATCTTAATTAGTCTTAATTCTTGGGACGTTCGCGCTGTCGCATAGGGCCGGATATTGCACTGTGTTTGTATGTTCTGCGCGAAAAATGCACCGGCGTGCAGAAAAACAGCGCATTCGGCGCGCTGTGCGAAGCATCCGGCGCTTTTCACATTTGCGGCGCAAATATTTCCGGTCGAAGATATTTTGCGCGTTGCGCAGAAATGAATTTCATGGAAAAAGGACCTGCTGAAAAGCAAGTCCTTTTCTTGGTGGAGATGGAGGGAGTTGAACCCTCGTCCGAAAGCGCTTAAACAGGAACTTCTCCGGGCGCAGCAGGTTTTTGCGGGACGCCGTGCGTCCC
>OLQD01003193.1_pt1 | contig 10967 bp, 6 predicted proteins | sample 1672841 | NCBI WGS metagenome assembly OLQD01 (sample SAMEA3136729, study PRJEB25190) | human gut metagenome | biome: human gut; feature: human-associated habitat; material: faeces | place: Austria | collected 2013 | reverse complement strand
AAAACGAGCCGCTCTCCTCACCTGCCGTGACAAGCGAGGCGATCTTCTTTTCAAGCTCCGCGCCCTGCTGCACGCCGAGCCCCGCCGGGCCGATGAACGCCGTGCGCTCAAATACCGGCAGTGACGCGCCGGTGAGCGTTTCTCCGGCGTTTTCCCCGGTAAGATCGAGAACCGGCTGACCGGAGCGGGAATACACAGCGGAAAAGACGCGCATGGGCGCTGAGGGAATGCGCGTCGAGCGCGAAAGAGTAATGTCCTTCCCGCCGAACGTGATCTCCATCGTACCCGCCATCGGGGAACCGCTCCACGGAGCGTACAGCACCTTGTCCGGCTTTTTTCCGGCGCGGCCGCGCTGGGCGGTGTCGATGCCGTAGAGCATGGCGCGCAGAAACGCGCACCACGTTGTTTTTCCGTATTCGTTGGGCGCTTCAATGATATTCAGCCCCGGTGACAGCTCAAGCGTGCGGTTTTGCAGCACGCCGAAGCTCGCCGTCATTTTCCGCACGATCACAGCCGCACCTCCCAACCTTCGAGCGCGGCAATGCCGCAGCGTACGGCGCGCAGGAGCATCTTCTTTTCCTCTTCGGTCTGCGCGGCTTCGATGCGCCGCTGCATACGGCGCAGAAACCGCCCGGCGAGGCTGTCCTCCCCGGCGCGCCGCCAGAGATCGCGCGGCGGAACCGTTTCGTCCGAGAACGTGAGCGCGAAGAAATCCCGTTCCAGCGCCTGCCGGAGATAGGCAAGATCCGGCGCGGCAAAACTCTCGCCGGTCAGGATGATCTTATATACATCGTCCGCCGTGTCTTTTGGCAGCGCGGCGCGGATCGCGGCGAGAGCATCCGCCCCCGGCTCTACGCGCAGCTTTTCATACCGGCGCGCAGCGGTCGGGATGAAACCGGCTTTCACCGTTTCGCCGTCAATATCGATCTGCAAAATTCCCTTTTCGCCGCACTCGTCAAAGCCGCGCCCCTCCGGACAGCCCGGCCAGGCATAAAAGCAGCTTCCGGCACGGCGCAGGCCGCTCCCCAGATGGATATGACCGAGCGCGGCATATCGCATGCCGCTTTGCGAGAGCTCCTCCTCCGTCACCGGGCAGTACGGCGAGCCGGCGCGGCCCGGCTCGGCATGCAGCACCAGAAGCTGCGTTACGCCCTCCTCCGCCGGGGCATGAAAGCCGCGCAGAAGAGCCTCGCACGAGGGCGACGTATACCCCGCGCCCCAGACGCGCGCGCCGAGCTCGGGCAGGAAAACGCTCTCCAAACGGGGCGTGCAGAAGATATGGACGTTATCCGGGAATGGCAGGAGCGCATACGGCGAGCGCCGGGAGTACCAGTCATGGTTTCCCGGCGCGATAAATACGGGGATGCGCACCTTTCCGAGCGCGGCAAGCAGCGCCTCGCCGGTCTCGGCGTAGGCGCTGCCGCTGTCCAGAAGATCTCCGGCAAGGAACAGGAGATCGGCATTTCGCTGGTTTACCTCCGCCGCGATGCGCTCTAAAAGCGCTCTCTGCTCGCTGCGGCAGACGGATGCCTTTTCCGCGTCAAGCGATTCAAAGGGGGAATCGAGATGCAGATCGGCCGCATGAATGATCCGGATCATGGCGTTATGCGGATCGCTTCGACCGCGGTGCATGCGCCGGTCTCGGTATCAACGGTGAAAACCGCGCCTTCGAGCTTTCCGGGGCCCTTCGCCTGCTCATACCGGCGCGGGGGATCGCCAAGGAATTTGCGGATGGACTGCTCCGGCGCGATGCCGAGCACCGATTCGCTCGGTCCCGTCATGCCGAGATCGGAAATGTATCCCGTGCCGCGCGGTAAAACCCGCGCGTCCGAGGTCTGGACATGCGTATGCGTGCCCCACACGGCGGAGACGCGCCCATCGAGAAACCAGCCCATGGCGAGCTTTTCGCTCGTCGCCTCGGCGTGCATATCAACGAGCACCATGCGCGTCTGATTTTCCGCGAGCAGCGCGTCCACCGTCGGGAACGGGTTATCGGTGTTCGTATCGAGAGAAAACCGCCCCAGAAGATTGATGACGCGGATGGGGCCGAACGGCGTTGTATACGTTGCGTCGCCTCGGCCGGGGCACTGCGGGGCGTAATTGGCCGGGCGCAGGATACGCGCCTTCTCGTCGAGATACGGCTGCAGTTCCCAGCGCGTCCATGTGTGGTTGCCGAGCGTCACAACGTCCGCTCCGGCAGCGAGAATGGCGTCCGCCTGCGCGGGCGTGATGCCGACAACGTTGGCGTTTTCCCCGTTCACAACGGTGAAGGAAACGCCCTTGAGCTTCTGGAGCGGCTTTAAATGCTCCTTGAGAAAGGCGAGGCCGGTCTGCCCGACAACGTCGCCAATGGCTAAGATATTGATCGTCATGCGTTTTTCTCTCCGTCCGTTCCGGATTCGTTCGTCCCGGCTTCGCCTGTTTCCGCTTCGCCGGTTCCCGTTTCGTCCCCGTCGTTCAGGTCATCCCCCACGGAGTTGAAGATATGGAAAATACCGCTCGAGTTGAGATCCATGATAATGGCGGCGGGGATCGGCAGACCAAAAAGACCGATAAGACCGCCGAAGAGCTTGGAACCGGCGTACATGCACGTGAGCGTTACGATCGGGCGCAGACCGACGTGCTTGCCGACGATCTTCGGCTCAATGATCTGGCGCGCGATTACAACGACGGCATAGATGATGAGGATGCCGAGACCGCGCATCGTGTTGCCGGTGAGAAGCGTGATGATCGACCACGGAAGAAGGATCATGCCGCTGCCGACGATGGGCAGCGCATCAAAAATGCCGATGAGGATACCGAAAAGCAGCGGGTTCCCCACGCCGACGATCAGAAGGCCGACGGTGATCTCCGCCACGGTGATGCAGAAGATGATGGCATAGGACTTGATGAACTGCCAGATCATCTCAAGGAACGAGTTCTTGACATTCACCGCAACGCGCAGCGGTTTTTCGGGCAGGTTTTTCCGAATGAAGAGCCTGATGCGGTCAAAGTCCACGGAAATAAAGACCGTGGCGATCAGGCAGATGATGCTGTTGAGCAATATGCTCGGCAGGCGGCTCGCAATGCCGGTGATGCCGCTGACGATCTTGCCGGAGAGGTTGGTGACCGCGCTGCCGAGATTGGAGATCATGCCGGGCAGGGCCTGCTCAATAGCGTCCATGATGGACACATCGAACCGTTCGCCTACCTCCAGCACCCAGTTATAGAGCTTTGTGATGCCGGGGAGGACGCTCTGTTCATAAAACGTCGGCGCAAACGACACGAAATCCACGATCGTATCGGTCAGGCGGACGACGATGAGCGTCAGAAGGCCGCCGACGACGATGAACAGCACAAGCACGCTGATGATGCCGGCCACATTGCGGTTCATATGGAATTTCCGCTTCACGAGGACCTTGTTCCCGTCCTTGCCGCGGACATAGCGCGTTTCTCGGCTCAGCGCGCGGGAGATCGGACGCACGACCGCCGCGAAAATGAACGCGAGGAAGATCGGCATCATTATGTTGATGAGGTACTTGAACACTAGGAAGATGATCGCAACGATCACCGCCCAGTACGCAATGTTGATAAGGAAGTTTACGCGGGGATTCGTTTCCCGTCTTTCTTCCATAAAATTCCCCTCCTTTCAGGGTATCACATATCGGCTGTAAGGAACGGCAGCGCGAGACGCTGCTCCTCGCCATCGAGCGTATATTCAATGCGCGGCATGCCGTCCATGCGTACACGCACGTTTTCGGCGTCCAGCAGCCGGCGCAGCTCGCGGTAGGTCTCGCGCTTTTCCTCGTCATAGGCGTTCATGTCGTCGGAGGTGAAGAACACGCTCCCGAGCAGCGCGTCGGCGCGCGCAAGCATCGTTTTCTGCCCGCCGGAGAGCTTGAGATTGTCGCTGCGGAGGAAGAACACATCCGGATCGTTCCCGAAAGCGCGGCCGTTCAAACCGCGGCGGAAGAGCGTATTTTCAAGCGAATGCTTTGTGGAGATGCGCTCGCGGTGCGCCATTTTCATAATGAACGAGCCGTCCCAGTCGAGCCCCACATCGCACCCGATACGGCAGTAGTCCACGAGCCCGAACGCAGGCATGAGCGGCGCGCCGCAGCCGATGATGAGATGCTCGCCGCACATCTCGCGCAGGAAACCCATCGCGCGGCGCATGCGCTTGGCGCGGCTCTCCGTCGGGAGATTGACCGGCGCGGCGGCATAGAGGAAATCGAGCTTCACAAGATCAAAGCCCCAGTCGGTGAACACGCGGCGGAACACGTCGCGCAGGTACTGCGCGGCCTGCGGATGGTCAAAATCGATCGCATAGAAGCCGCCCCAGTTCATGCCGCAGTACCACGGCTTGCCGTCTACGCGCAGCAGCCAGTCCTTGTGCCGCCGGAAGATCTCCGAATCCTTCTGGCAGACGAACGGCGAGAGCCAGAGACCCGCGCGAAAGCCCTTTTCATGGATCTTGTCCGCCGTGCCGCGCAATCCCTTCGGGAATTTCTTCGCGTCCGTCGTCAGCCAGTCGCCCACGGCGGGCTCCCAGCCGTCGTCGATCTGGAATACATCGCCCTCGGAGAGAACCCCGGCACAGCCGGAGAGATCGGAGAGGATGCATTTCTCGTCGATATCCTGATAGCGGTTGTACCAGCTTGAATACCCGGCAATGCGCTCTGCGGGCTTTTTCGGCAGACCCATGGCGGCAAACCAGCCGTCGTAGACCTCCTTCTCCGCGCCCTCGGCATAGAAGAGATCAAAAACATGGAACTCTCCGTTGCAGCGCACGCCGCAGCAGTCGCGCGAGAGCGTGAGCTTTCCGGCGTTGGCGTCATAGCGGATCATGGTGTAGCCGCTCGATTCATCGAGCGAGCCGAGCAGCCGGAAATGCTCGCCGCGCCGCCAGTAGGCATAGGATTCGCCGTGCGTCACGCCCGGCGTTTCCGGGTAATCGGTGAAATAGTAATCGCCGTAGCGCTCCAGTCCCAGCGGCTTGAAGCGCGCGAGCGGACTCGCAAAGGAGGGCGTGCGGTCCTTCACACCGCACTCCGGCGAGTACGTCCAGCTCTGAAAGCCGTTGATGAAAATGCGCTCGCCCGGCTCCGTATCCCAGAGCATCGCGCCGGTCACGCTTTTAAGCGTATCGTCCGGCAGGTCGCAGACGATGCGGTTCTCTCCCGGCTGCATCAGCGTGCTGCCGGTGACAGTCGCTCCGTTTTCCAGTTCCACGCGCCATAAGAGTTCCATATTCCTCACTCCTGTTCGACGTTTTGTCCTTGTATCGAGAAGCGCACCTCTTCCTCCGGCAAACCGGCGGCGGAAATGCGGAGAACGGCCTCCCCGCTCTCGCCCGTGGTGCGCACATAGGTACCGGTCATGCCTCCCTCGGCAGTCACGGTGTCGGGCCCGATAAGCGCCGCCGCGCCCGTAAGCGAGAACCGCACCGGGAGCTGCGCATAGGGGGCCGGGGTGCCGTGCTCATCGAGAATGCGGACGCGCACCGCGGCGGCGTCCCAGGTATCCCCTTCGCAAAGCGCCGTTTTGCTCACGCGCACTTCCATGTGCAGCGCCGCGCCCGAGGCGCGCGTCACGCTCGCAACGGTCTTGCCGCCGGTACGGGCATCAAAGCGCCAGCGCGTCGCCGCGCCGCCCCAGTTGCCGACGTACTTTCCGAAGAGCGCCACGCCGTCGTCCATCGTGAGCTTGTAGCGCGCCATGGCCCACGCCATGCGCGCCTTGTCCGCGACCGGCATCCCGGCCAGACCGTTCTTTCCGGCGGAAACAAGGCATTTTCGCAGCAGCTCCGCCTTGTCGTGCGGGAAATGCTCCTGCGTTTCGAGCAGCTCGCCGATCGTATCGTCGATCGCCACAGGGCCGTGCGGCAGACCGTCCCAGCCCTTTGTGCGGAACGACGCGACGAACCGGTCATTCTTATAAAGTGCGACCTCCTCGGCGTTCGTAAACGCCCAGATATCACCGATGTTTCCCGCGGGATAATCGCCGATATCCATCGGCGAGCCGATCTCGAGCACCGGCGTCTTGTCCCCCTGCGAGGCATAGAGCGCCGCGGCAAGCTTCGGGTTGCGGAAGGCGTCCATCACGCCGTGATAGCACACGCGGTCGCCCGAGCCGAAGTCCTTGTGCGTCGGATAATCAAACATCACCCAGCCGAAGCAGCCGGAGATCTCGCCGTCGGATGCGGCGGCGTTCTGCACGCGCGCATGGCGCAGCGCGTGCTCCTGCCGCTTTTCCCACGGGTCGAAGGACTTCGTCGGGAACATGTGGCCGTTGCACTCGGAGATAAGATAAGGCTTGTCCATATCCGGCGTCACGGCGCTGCGCTTCTTCGCGCCGGGTGCCGTGCCGTCGTGCGAAAAGTCGTTATAGGCGTATACGTCCTCCAAAAGATGGCTCTTTTCAAGATAGCGCACGCCGGAGGTCTGACGGGAGGGGTCGAGCGAATGTGCCAGGGCATTCGTCTCGCGGTAGAAATCATCGTCATCCAGACTTTCGTTGATGCGCACGCCCCAGAGGACGATGGACGGATGATTGCGGTACTGCGTCACCATCTCACGCACATTCTCCACCGACCGGCGTTTCCACGCCGCGTCGCCGATGTGCTGCCAGCCGGGAAGCTCGGTGAACACGAGCAGCCCCAGCTCGTCGCACGCATCGATAAAGTGCCGGCTCTGCGGGTAGTGCGACGTGCGCACCGCCGTGCAGCAGAGCTCTTCCTTCAATATCCGCGCGTCCTCGCGCTGGAGCGCCTCGGGCGCGGCGTAGCCCATGTAGGGATAGCACTGGTGACGGTTCAGGCCGCGGAGGAACACACGCTCGCCGTTGAGATAAAACCCGCCGCGGCGGAATTCCGCCGTGCGAAAGCCGAAGCGGACCGTCTTTTCGTCGGTCACGGCGCCGCTCGCGTCAAGCAGCTCGGCGCGGATCGAGTAGAGATTCGGCTCGTCCAGCGTCCACGGGCGGGCGTTCGAGTAGTTTACATAATATTTATTATCGTCACCCTCCGTCATGGCGCAGACCGCGCCCGCGGCGTCGAGCAGCGTGACGCGCCGGCGTGCGCCGCTGCCGGAGACGGTAAGGGCGATCTCGGCGCGCGTAAGCGTCGGCGTTGTGACGAACACGTCCTCGATCACGTCCGCGCCGCGGACATCGAGCCATACCTCGCGGTACAGCCCGCCGTAAGCGAGATAGTCCAGCACGAAGCCGAACGGCGGCACGGCGGGATTTTCGGTCGTGTCGAGCCGCACGGCGAGGCGGTTTTCCATGCCGTAGCGCACGGCGGACGTGATCTCCACGCGAAAGGCCGTGTAGCCGCAGGCATGCTCGGCGAGCTTCTCGCCGTTCAAATATACCTCGGCAAAATGCGCCGCGCCGTCAAACTGCAGAAAGAGGCGCTTGCCGCGATACTCGAGCGGCACGGAGAGGCCCCGCCGGTAACCGCAGATGCCGGCATAGTCCTCCGGCTTTGCATAGTGCAGCGGCACTTCCCCTGCCGTGTGCGGGAGATCGACAAGCGGAAAGCGTCCCTCGCCGTGGGCAAAGCCGGCGCTCCACTCGCGGGTGAATTCCCAATCGCTGCAAAGGCTGATCATGGCGTTCCTCCGGAAAGAAATTACTCTTTTCATTTTACATGGAAAGCGGCGTTATTTCAACCGAAAGAAAATATTTAACAAAATCACAGCGGCGTCCCGAACGGCACGCCGCTGTGATTTCACTGCAAATTATCCTCCACAGGCCTCCCCCGGATGGGGGAGGCTTGCGGGGATGGGGAAAATTACTGCTGGTTGATTTTGCTGATGACCGCCACCGCGTCGCTGACGTTCAGGAGCGTCGAGCCTTCCGGCGTGTCGTCCGCAATGTCCGCGCAGAGGAACTTGTACATCGCCACATCGCTGAAGGACGCATAGTGTGCGTTGTACATATCGTACACGAGCTGCGCGTCGTTGATGTCTACGACGCCCGATCCGTTCACGTCGCCGCCGTAGCTGACCGTTCCGGCCGCTTCGCCCGCCGTGATGCTGAGCTGCGCTGCGGCGTCTTCCACGGAGAGCGTCGGCGCGATCACGAGATACGCATACGTTCCGTTCGTGCCGTACTTCGTGGTCTTGAACATTCTCTCTCCGCCGTAGGTGTACACATTGTTCGCGCCGGGATCCGCTTCCACGGTCACGAGCCAGACGGACTGCTGGTTCTCCAGCTTCACGTACTTCTGCACCTTCACACCCTGCGTGCTGACCGTCTTTTCGACCGTCACGGTGATCGTACCGGAGACGACCTTGACGCCGGGGATCGTGTAGCTGCCATTCGTGCCGGTGAGCACCTCATCGCCGAGCTTCACAGTGTAGTTGTACTTCGCGTCCTCGTTCACGGTGAACGTGAAGTCCGCGCCGGTCGGCGTATCCTGGGACGTGCCGCCATTGACGTCGCCCGCGCCGCTGCCCTCAAAGTTGACCGTGGTCTTCTCCACCTGAATGGCGTCCTTCGTCACGGTGATGACGATGTTTCCGGTCACGTCCGCGCCGGGGATGGTGTAGGAGAGGTTATCCGTCGTATCGGGCGTAACACTCTTGTCGCCGACCTTCACGGCGACCGTGTACTGGAAGCCGTCCTTCCTGTCGAGGGTGAACTTGAAGTCCTCGCCGTAGATTGCGCTCGACGCCGCCGTCACATCCTCTGCGCCGGTGCCTTCCACCTTTACGGAATAGGTCTTCGGCGTTCTCTTACCGGTCACGGTAAGATCGCCGGTGACGTTCTTGACGGTATAGGTGCCGTCGCCGTTATCGACAACTTCAACATCCTTGCCGTCCACCATCGCCTTGACGTCGGAGTAATCGTAGTGCTCGCTGTCCTTCTCGGTGAAGGTGTAGTCCGCGCCATCCTCTACGGTCAAATCGCCCGTGAAGATGGGGTCGAGCGTGACGTTGTGCACCGCCTTGATCGTGAGCACCGTTTCCGCATCCAGAAGCTTCGCTTCCGGCGCGTCCTTCATGGTGGCGTTCGCCGCCTTATCGATCTTCGCGCTCGTCACAGCCACGGTCGCGGTGCCCGTCGCCGTGGTCTTGACCTTGAAGTTCAGCGTGAACGCCTCGCCGAGGTTTTTCGCCTCGCCGTAGGCCTGCACATGGACCTTGCCGGCCGTTGCCGCGTCTACGATGTAGTTTGTCGTGTCGCTGATGCCGGTGTACTCCAGTTTACCGGCATCGTAGGTGAAAATCATGTCCGCCGCGTGGAACGTGGTCTCGTCCGCCGTGTGGCCGAGCGTCACGGGGACGGCCACGGCCTCGCCCGCGTTCACGGTCTTATCGGCGGGCAGCGTGAGAGTGTAGGAGCCCGTTTCCTTCTTCATGCCGCACACGCTGCAAACGCCGTTTTTAAAGTTGTGCTTGCCGTCCGTGCTGCCCGGGCACTCAGTGAACGTCAGAACAAACTCGTCGCCGTCAAAGCCGGTGGATTCGTTATCCACGACGTAACCGGCAAGCGTCGTCGCCGGCTTTTCACCGTTGATCGTGGCGACCCAGACGGATTTCGGGCCGTAGGCCGCGTCGCCGTTGGCGAGCGTTACGCCGCCGGGGTCGGTAATGCTGGTGATGGCGGTCTCCGTGGCAACATAGGTGTAGCCGCTGGCTTCCAGGACGCCCTTGATAACGTCAAGACCGGTCTTCTTTTCAATGTCTTTGCACACGTATTCCACGCCGTTGCTGCCGGCGCTGCCGGTCAGGTCCGCAAACGCACTGTTGACACTCTTGCCGTAGATGCGACCGTAGAGCGTCAGCTCTTCGCCAGCCGGGGACACGCTCACCTTCGCCGCTTCACCGGCAGTGTGGACAATGCGGTCGTTGAACTTGTTGTCCATGGCGTTATCGAACACCAGGCGGAAGCTGCTCTCCTTGTTTTCCGTCAGGTCGGTCTTTGCCCGGAACGTCAGCCGGCAGAGATCGCCCCTAGCAATGGTGATGCCCTCGGAGGTTGTGTCCATGCAGCTGATGTTATAGAACGTGCCGTCTTTGTCCGTATCTTCGTGTGCTGCAACATTGATGCTTGGATTGACCTGCTCGGTTTTGGTCAGCTCAAACACCGAATTGTCAAAGTACAGCTTATAGTTCATCGTTACGATGTCTTTGATGTCCTCGTCGAGCGAGATCGTTACGACGACTTCCTCCCCGGCGGACAAAGTGTTTTTGTTCGCCGTCGGGGTCATTTCTGCGGCCAGTGCATTTACCGAGAGACTCAGCAGCAGCACTACGGCAAGCAGAATGGATAATGTTTTCTTCATGTTATCTCTCCTTCCTTACGCAGCAGAAAACTTCGTGAGCTTCTTGTTGTGATAGGCATAGATCAGCGCCGCGTCCACATTGTTCACCTTGCCGTCGCCGTTCACGTCAGCCGCGGCAAGCTGATCCTCGGTCAGAGTGAGCTTCTTGTTGTGGTAAGCGTAAACCAGCGCCGCGTCCACGTTGTTCACCTTGCCGTCGCCGTTCACGTCGCCCAGCACTACCGCACTGCCGACGGTGACTTTGGGCGCAGCGCCGGTCTGCACCTTCACGGCGTCATTCACGAACGTCTTATCGCACACGGCGACCTTTTCGAGCGTGAACCCGGCGGAAGCGCCGGTCGCAGCGTCGGCCTTCACGGTGAACGTCAGTTCAGCGACCGTGCCCCCGGTCATGGAGAACACGCCGGTATCCGCGAGCTTCACGGCGCTGACCGTGACGGCCTTGGAGGTGTCCCCCTCGCCGGTCTTGTAGTTCGCCTCGGGGGGCGTGCCGATCTTCGTGAGATCGCTCGCCGCGCCCGCCTTGCTTTCGGCCAGCTCAACGACCGCGGGATCATAGCGGATGTAATACTCAAAGCTGTTGATGTCCTTCAGTTCGCCGGTGAGAGAGAGCGTCAGCGTGACCGTTTTTCCGGCCGGGACCTTCTCCGCGTCTGCCGAGAGAGTGATCTCCGGCACCGCCGTCTCATCGGCT
>OLQD01003191.1_pt1 | contig 10974 bp, 10 predicted proteins | sample 1672841 | NCBI WGS metagenome assembly OLQD01 (sample SAMEA3136729, study PRJEB25190) | human gut metagenome | biome: human gut; feature: human-associated habitat; material: faeces | place: Austria | collected 2013 | reverse complement strand
AAATTTTACCGGGCAATAGTAAAATTATGGCAATTGCATTCAGCGGCCCGACATGTTATTCTCGTGCTGAAACAAAAGGTGAGTCAGATTTTGGCATACAGGGTCGGATTTGCACTATCAAATATCTTAATACCATTATATACCAATTGAGACGCAAAAGTCAACAGTATCGAAATAAAAATAAAAAGTAAAATGCTCCGGGCAGAAGACATGTGAAGCAGAGTCGAAGCACCGTGCAAAATTGATTGTACGCTGAACATTATATGCGCTGGATGAAAAAATATGCACAGGCGGGCCGAAATCAGAGAATAAAAAATATTCAGGAGGTTAGAGATGAGCTTTATATCCCGCTTTATAGGGGAGTACGGAACGGTGATGCTTTATGCGGTGATAACGGCAGTTGCCGGTGCGGCAGCGGCGATGCTGAAAAAGACGGCGGCGCGCCACACGAAGGGAAGAACCACAAAAAGGACGGTTTGCAGCTGCATAGAGTATGTTAAGGCATTATATGCAGACATGCCGGCGGAGGAACAGAAGGAAGAAACGGTGAAGGCGGTTATGGACGCGCTGGCCGTAAAGGGAATATATATTTCGGATATTGAAGCAAGAATGCGCATAGCGCGCCAGATGAAGGAAAACGGTGAGAAGACAGGCACAGCAGCCGAGAAAGAGGAGAAAAAAGACGGGGAGGAGAGAGAAAACAGCCTTTGGTATTTTTGAAAAATACCAAAGGCCGGGAAAAGTATTTGATGTGCAGCGTTTATGATGCGCAAATGGGTGCTTGTATTAAAGCGTACCTAAAATGCGGCACCCCTTTTTACAGAGCCAAGCAAGCCAAAGAGCAGAAAGCAGCAGATTGAATACGGCAAGCAGGAAGAGATAAAGGACGGCGTTAAGCCCGGCCGGCACCAGCAGGAAGCCGGCAACTGCGGTTATTACCGCCCCGAAGAAGCCGCATAGCATGATAAGCAATATGCTGATGCTGCGTTTTATGGGTGTTGTTTCATTTGTCCAGTTAAGGTTGGGCATTTTAAGATCCAATACCAGACCCAAAGCGGACAGGGAAAGTACAAAGGAAAAGGTCTGAGCAATTACCGCAAGGAGAGAGGCGGCAGTGTACTGATATGCAATGGCGGTAAGGGCTATGCACAGCGCTGCGGGCAGAAGCGTGAGAATAAGCTGCATTGACAGCTTTGCACCCAGCACCTGCCGGGGCTTAACGGGAAGCGACTGCATAATCCACAGGCTTTTTCCTTCAAGAGATACGGCGGGGGTGGAAATGGTGTTCATGGCGGCAAGCAGGCATACGGCGGCGCAGAGGAAAACGGGGAGTATATCGCCGGGCAGCCCGAGCTGCGATGTGAACAGCGAGGTAAGTGTCTCGCCCTTGAGGGCAAAGAATACTCCGCCTAACGGCAGCAAAAGGATGCCCAGCCCGCAATTGAGCATATAGTTGGGGCTTGAGGCAAAGCGGCGGAATTCCCTTGCAAGCAGGGCGGAAAATGCCCTCTTGGGCTTGGAAACGGTGACTTTGCCGCCTTTGACGGCGGCGGCGCCCGAGGTTGAAAAAGGAACGGGAAAGCAGCAGCCACATAAGGGCAAACAGAATAAGCACCACGGCCGCTGCTGCGGCAAGGGAGAGGGGATCGCCGGCTCCGGCGCGCCCGAAGACATAAATAGGCAGCGCATCGCTTTTGATCTTATCGCTGTAAAGGCCTATATTTTCAAGCAGTCCGTCAATGATGGTTTGCGCTTTGAAATAAAAGACATAATATGCGCCCATAAACAGCAGGGATACAAACACGGTTATTATGCTTTTGCGCTTGAGCTTCCGGCTGATTTTTGCCACCACCCAGCCAAGAAGACAGGAAAGTGTAAGCACGAATATTGATATTAGCGCAAAAAACAGCAGAGAGCAAAGAATGATTCCGGGAGCGGTGGAGACGGTGATAAAATAAACCGCCGAGGCAGGCAGCATAACCACGCCGGAGTACATAAGCCCCATAAGATATACGCTTAAAAGGCGGGAGGCAATAATGGTGTTAACGGGTATTGGCATGGACAGGAGAAGGTCGTTGTCCTTTGCAAGGTACAGCTCGGAATATGTGCTGAAAACGCTTCCGAAGGTGCCAAGAAGTATGGCTATAAGCCCGATTACGGCAAAATAGAGCCAGTCGGCCCCGGCAGCGGACAGCGGCAGACAGAGGGAAAACGCCATGGAGGCGAATATTCCGCCCAGCACCGCTATCATCAAAACGGCGAAAAAGCAAAGGTATGCAGCGGTTGCGCCCTTGGAGCGAGCCTTGTTGTTTTTGGCATCGTAGAAATAGCTGCGGAATATTTCCGTAAGCTGCTTTTTTACGAGAATCTTCAGCATGGTTTTTCCTCCAGTTCAAGGAAAACATCCTCAAGTGTTTCATTGCCGCGCACCTGTGCCATGGAGCCGGAGCGGATGAGCCGTCCGCCTTTGATTATTGCAACCTTATCGCACAGCTTTTCAGCCACTTCAAGCACATGGGTGGAAAAGAATATTGCGTTGCCGTCATTGCAGAAGGAGCGCATCATTTCCTTGAGGGTGTAGGAGGCCTTTGGGTCAAGGCCTACAAAGGGCTCGTCCATAAGGATAAGCCGAGGAGAATGTATCCAGGCGGCAATTATTGCAAGCTTTTGCTTCATGCCGTGGGAATATGCGGCAATTGGCTGGGAAAGATGACGGTTCATATCAAACAAAGAGGCGTATTTTTCTATGCGCTCCTTTCGGGCGGCGGCGTCAAGAGCGAATATATTGGCAATAAAGTTAAGGTATTTTATGCCCGTCATATATTCATACATGTCGGGATTGTCCGGAATGTAGGCGATATCGCGTTTGCATTGCAGAGACTCCGTTTTTACGGAATGACCGTTTATAAATATTTCGCCGCTGTCAAATTGCAGTATTCCGGCAACGGATTTCAAGGTGGTGGTTTTTCCGGCGCCGTTGTGCCCGATAAAGCCGTAGATCTCCCCCGGCGCAATGTGCAGGCTGAGGTCGTCCACGGCTCTCTTCTCCCCATAGCTCTTGGTTAAATGTTCTATTTTGAGCATGATGTTCTCCTCTTCTCCCTTTTTATTATTCTTTTTTCCGTCACCTCTCTGCGCCAGCAGCATCCATTGCGGCAGCAGGCTGATTCCTCCCGCGGCAAGCGGCAGCAGCGCAGCGGCGCGGCCGACTCGGCCGGGGCCGGTTCCGGCTCGCCGAGCTCTTCTTTTAATAAGTAATCGGTCGTGACGCCGAACAGGCGGCTCATCTGCACGACCTTCTGCATATCGGGCACGGACTGCGCGCCCTCCCATTTCGACACCGACTGGCGCGACACGCCCAGCTGTGCCGCCAGCTCCTCCTGTGACCAGCCGGCGCGCTTGCGCAGGGTCACGATCTTATCTGCCAATAGCATAAGCGGCTTCCTCCCGTATTGTTTTTCCGTTTCCGGCTGAGGACAGGATACCAGATCGGCCGGTTGCGCACCACCAAGGCAACTGTCAAATGTGTCAACCGGCAGTTGCGGGGGTATGATTTCAGCAATTTCAGCATATCGTGCCGCCGCGCAGCTGTCAAGCCGAACGGCGAAAACCTTTCAGCCACTGTAAGTGGATTTTGTGCGCCGGGTGTTGTACCATGGCAGCAGAAAGCAAAGGAGGTACATGCAATGGAACCCATTCTCGAAATTGCAGCCCTGAAAAAATATTACGGCAAGGAGCCGAATCTGACCCGTGCGCTCGACGGCATCTCGTTTCAGGTCATGCCGGGCGAGTTTCTCGGCATCATGGGCAGCAGCGGCTCGGGCAAATCGACGCTGCTCAACTGCATCGCGACCGTCATCGCGCCGACCGCCGGCGCCGTCGCGCTGCACGGCAAGTGCATCACGACGCTGCACGGCAAGGCACTCGCCGACTACCGCGGCAAGGAGATCGGCTACCTGTTTCAGAACTTTGAGCTCATCGACAACCTCACCGGTCGGGAGAACATTCTCCTGCCGCTGGCGCTGCACGGCGTGTCCGAGGGCGAGAGCCGCGAGCGGCTGACAAAGCTCGCAGACTATCTGGAAGTGACGGACGTGCTCGACAAGTTCCCGGCGCAGATGTCCGGCGGGCAAAAGCAGCGCATCGCGGCGGCGCGCGCGCTCATCCTCGACCCCGAGATCGTGCTGGCGGACGAACCGACCGGCGCGCTCGACTCGAAAAATGCCCGCGCGCTCATGGAAAAGCTCTCCGGTCTGAACACGGACGCCGGCACGACCATCCTCATGGTGACGCACGACTGCAACGCCGCAAGCTACTGCAAGCGCATCCTCTTCATTCAGGACGGCGTACTCTTCCACGAGCTGCGGCGCGACGTGCCGGATGAGACGCAGCAGGCATTCTACGGGCGCATCCTGTCCGTGATGGCGCAGCTGGGAGGGGGCAGTGCCAATGTTCTCTGAACTTGTCAAGCGCAACAGCCGCCGCAGCCGCCGGGAAAACGGGCTGTTTTTCACATCCTTGCTCATCTCGATCGTCGCGTTTTACATCATCCTCTCTCTGTCGCATCAGGACGTGATGGTGTTTCTGCAGCGCATGGAGAGCAGCGCCGTAGACCGGCTGCTGTCGCTCGTCCCGGTGCTGTACGGGCTGACGCTGTTCATTTTGTTCTTTCTCGTATACTACGCCAACCGCTTTCAGCTTGCGCGGCGGCGGCACGAATTCGGCGTGTACCTCATGCTGGGCATGCAGCGGCGCAAGCTCTTCGGCATGCTGCTGGCGGAGGATCTGCGCTCGAGCCTCATCGCGCTGGCCATCGGCCTGCCGGCGGCACTGCTGATCTCGGAGGTCATCAGCCTCGTCACGGCGCGGCTCGTCGGCCTCGGCATCATGGGGCACCGGTTCACGCTCTCCCTGTCCGCCATCGGGTGGACGGCCGTGGGCTTTCTGGCGATCAAGCTGCTGGCCTCGCTCATCCTCAGCGGGAAGATCGTGCGCGAGGAGATCGGCGCGCTGCTCACGGAGACACCCGAGGGCACGAAAAAGCAGCGCCCCGCCGTCGTTTACGCCGCGGCGCTCGTGCTGGGCGCGGCGCTGCTCGCCGGTGCGTATACGTTTGCCATCCGCGGGTACGCGTGGAGCGGCCTGCGCTACATGGCGGGCACGCTCGCGCTCGGCGTGGCGGGCACGCTGCTGCTGTTTTACGGGCTGCGCGTCATCATCGACCGGCTGGCCCGGCGCGGAGACCGCGCGGGAAAACTGCGGGTGTTTAACTTCCGGCAGATCGAGGAGACGGTCATCCACCGATCGGGTACGCTGGCGATCAGCTCCCTGCTCATCCTTGCGGCGCTGTGCTGCTTCGGCGCTGGCGTTGCGACCGCGCGCTCATCCAGAGCCGAGACGCACACGCTCGACTACACGTTCCGCTCCGACGGACAGAGTCTGGACGACCTCCGCCAGACGCTTGCCGCAGGCGGGCTCGACAGCGCTTTTTCCGACATCTTCGAGATGCGCATCGGCCGCGTGCGCACGAGCACGGACTACCAAAACACCGTGAAATTCCCCGCCTTGCAGCGCACCATCGATGCCATGCCCGTCTCCGACGAGCAGCAGCAGCTGCAATACACGCTGGAGGCCGTGGGCTACCCGTACCTCATCGCGCTCAGCAGCTACAACCGCCTACTGACGACCGCCGGTCTGCCGGAGCTGACGCTCGCGGACAATGAGGCCGCCGTCTACTGCGACAGCGAGGTCTCGCTGGCCAGCCGCACGGCGCTGATCAACCGCCTGATCGCGGAGGGCTCGTCCATCACGATCGACGGCGCGCCGTTCACGCTCCGCGGGCAGGTGCAGTCGGTCAGCGTCGTGACCGACCGGTCAATCACGATGTCATTCGCGCTCATCGTGCCGGACGCGGTGTTCGACCACTACACGCAGGGCGACTATGACGTCTACCTCGACGGCGTGCTTGCCCCATCCATGACGGAGGGCAAGAGCCTCATGAACGCCATCGCGGACATGAACGCGCTGCTCGATCCGCTCGGTTTGAGATACGAGAGTTACCTGCAGAACCTCGGCCGCGAGCTGTTTTACATCGTCGCGGCGAGTTACCTGACCATTTATCTGGCCATCATCTTCCTCGTCGTGGCCAACACCATCATCGGCGTGCAGTTTCTCATGGGCCAGCAGAAGGCCGCGCGCCGCTACCGGACGCTCGTGCGCCTCGGCGCAGAGCACGACACGCTCTGCCGCGCAGCAAAGGCACAGATCAACTGGTACTTCGGCCTGCCGGTCGGCGTGGCGGCGGTCAGCAGCCTGTTTGGCGTGCGCGCGCTCTTTTCCGGCATCCTCTCTACCAGCGCACAGAACGGCATGACGGAAATGATGATTGCCGCCGGTGCTATGATTTTGCTGCTGTGTGTGGTAGAATGGCTGTGCATGGCGGCCGTCAAGCGGTCCAGCAGCCGGTATCTGCTGGGGCTGATGGCGCCGGAACGTGAAGAATAACGCACACAGAAAGGGGGCGGCGCGATGAAGCACATCGCTGTCGTGGAGGACGAGGCGCTCATGCGCGAGGAGCTGGCGGATATGCTGCGCCGGGCGGGCTACGCCGTCACGGAGGTCACGGACTTTGCGGACGTGACCGGGCAGCTGCTCACGCTCGCCCCCGATCTGGTGCTGCTGGATCTGAATCTGCCGGAGGTGAGCGGATTTCAAATCTGCCGCGATCTCAAGCGGCGCAGCGCCCTGCCCGTGCTCGTGCTGACCTCGCGCGACCAGCTGCGCGACGAGGTGCACGCGCTCGAGCTCGGCGCGGACGAATACCTCACCAAGCCCTATCGGAAGGAGCGGCTGCTCGCGCGCATCGGCAACGTGCTCAAGCGCTACGAGGGGCGGCCGAACCTGCTCGAGGGGGCGGACTTTCTGCTCGACCGGCAGACCTACACGCTCTACATTCACAATCAGTCCGTCGTCTTGCCGCCGAATCAGGGCAAGCTGCTCGAGACGCTGCTGGCACACGGCGGGCAGACCGCCACGAAAGACGAGCTGAACCGCGCGCTCTGGGGCACGACGGAGTTCATCGACGAGAATGCGCTGCAGGTCAACCTCACGCGGCTGAAAAAGACGATGGCGTCCCTCGGCATGTGCCAGCAGCTCGTGTCCGTGCGCGGCGTCGGCTACCGGCTGGAGGTGGCGCATGAAGCGTAACGGAAGCTACCTGCGGCAGTACCTGCCGTGGCTGGGTCTGCTGCTGGGTGTAGACGCGCTCGCCGCGCTGCTGCTCTGGCTGGCAGATGCAAGAGCCATCGCCGCCATGTCGGCCGTGATCGTGCTGGCGACGATGTTTCTGTTCGGCGGCGTGTGCGCGGTGCTCTGCGCGCGCTCGAAAAAGCGGGAGCGGGCCTTCACGGCCTTTCTGACCGCGCCGGACGCCGCACACGAACGGGCGCTGTGCCGCCTGCTCTCGGCAAACGAGGCGCAGAGCGTGCACCTGCTCGGCGAGACGCTGCGCGCGCAGCAGCAGGCCATCGCGCAGTTACAGGCGCAGATGGACGACTACGAAAACTACGTGGAGCTCTGGGCGCACGAAGTGAAAACGCCGCTGGCGCTGCTGACGCTCGTGCTCGACAATCGGCGCGACACGCTGCCGGAGGCGGTCGGCTTCAAGCTCGACTACGCACGCAACCGGATGCAGGCGTTCATCGACCAGATGCTCTACTATGCGCGCCTGCGCGGCGCGCGGCGCGACTATCGGTTCGAGCGCCTGACGCTGCGCAGCTGCATCGACGAGGTACTCGACGATTACCGTCCGCTGCTCGAGGAAAAGGGCTTCCGGGTCGAGATCCGGCCGACGGACGAGACGGTCTTTGCCGACCGGCGCGGGCTGTGCTTTCTGCTCGGGCAGGTCGTGAGCAACAGCGTGAAGTATGCGCTCGAAAAGCCGGTGCTGACCTTTTCCCTGGAAAGCAATGACACGGCGACCGTCCTGTCCATCCGCGACAACGGGCCGGGCGTGCGCGCGTGCGACCTGCCGTACGTGTTTGAAAAAGGCTTCACCGGAGACTCCGGCCACGAGAAGAACAAAGCCACCGGCATGGGGCTCTATCTCGCGCGCGAGGTCGCAAAGGATCTGGGCCTCACGCTCACCGCCGCGTCCGACTGGGGCGCGGGGTTCGAGGTCCGGGTCACGTTCCCGGTCGTAGAAGAATAAAGGTCCGAAAGGCGGCGCCGCTGTTCGCGGTGCCGCCTTTTTCGCGCACAAAAAGCCGTCGCCCCACCACGCAAAATGCCCCGACAGCCGAAGCTGCCGGGGCAAAGGGGGGATGCGACATCTAACGGGATGGTACGTCAGACGATGTTATACTTCTTGAGCAGATCCACCACGACGTTGTTGACCAGCGGCTCCTTGACGAGGTCGAGCAGCGGCAGGACCGACGGGAGCAGGAACTCCAGCGGTTTCTTGCCGTCGAGCAGCTTGCTGGTGGCGTAGAGCAGGTCGCGGATATCATACACGCTGCCCCAGACCTCGGGCACGCCGCGGTCGACGTTGCAGAGCGTGTAGACCGCTTCCATCGCGGTGCGGATGGAGTACTCGGTGGTGAACACGGTGTCGCGCGGGGTATCGGCGAACTGGCCGACGAACGCGAGGTTGACCGAACCGTCGGGCACGACCTTCGGGCGGTCGCCTTCGGCTCTGGGCTCAAAGAACGTGGTGACGTAAGGCATCATGCACGGCGTGGTGTTGCATTCGTTCGTGGCCAGATCCATGATCTGATCCTCGGGGATGCCGATGTGGTACAGCCACTCTGCCGCCAGCTCGATGCCGGTGCAGTCGCACATGTTCTTCTTGATGAAGTCGCCCTTGTCGTCCCAGCAGTTGAGGCCGTAGACCCAGATCAGGCAGTGATCCTTCGGCTGCTCCTGGAACTGGCCCTGACGGTTGATGGTCCAGCTGACGAGCCAGCTCGAATCGCGGCAGGTGACGATGCCGCCGGTAACGACCTTGCCGGACAGCGGGTCGCGCTTGCAGATCTTCTGGATGGCGTCGAGGATCTGCTTGTTGGCCGTATCGACGGTCCAGGACTCCCAGCTGGTCTCCTTGATGTCCTTGAAGAACTTCTCGGGATGGCCGAACGCCGGATCCTGCGCGGCGAGCTTCTTCCACATCTCGATGGACGGGCCTTCGCCGTTCTTGACCTTGATGACCGGAGCGTGCGTCTGATCGCCGTAAGCGGACGCATCGCCCTGGCAGCCATTCGTGCAGATGACGAGATCGTTCTCGGTCAGCTCGATGACCTTTTCCACGCCGCCCTGGGTGTACTCGATCTTCTTGGCGACCTTCTTATCCTCGGTGCAGTCGCAGACGATGTTCGTGACCGTGGTGTCGAAGAGGACCTTTCCGCCGTGGTCGGTGATGTATTTGCACATCGGGAGGATCATGGACTCATACTGGTTGTAGCGGGTGAAACGCAGTGCGCTCAGATCCGGCAGGCCGTCGATGTGGTGGATGTAGCGCTGCAGGTAGAGCTTCATCTCGAGGGCGCTGTGCCACTTCTCGAACGCGAACATGGTCTGCCAGTAGGTCCAGAAGTTCGTGGCGTAGAACTCATCGTCGAACACGTCGTCGATCTTCTTGTCCTCGAGGGACTTGTTGGTCGCCATGAACAGCTTCAGCAGCTGGGTGGCGGCGCCGGGCGTCAGGCCGTACTTACGGTCGGTGTGGGCGTCCTGGCCCTGCTTCTCGGTGACACGGCACAGGGAGAAGTTCGGGTCTTCCTTGTTGAGGTAGTAGTACTCGGAGAAGATCGTCTCGCCCGGGTTCACGATCGACGGGATGGACTTGAACAGATCCCACATGCACTCGAAGTGGTTATCCATCTCACGGCCGCCGCGCATGATGAAGCCCTTGGTTGCATCGTAGATGCCGTCGCAGGAGCCGCCGGCTACGGGCAGGTGCTCAAAGAGCGTGATGTGCTCACCGGGCATCTGTGCATCGCGGATCAAAAAGCAGGCCGCTGCCAGACCGGCCAGACCGGTGCCGACGACGTAAGCCGACTTGTTCTCGATGCCTTCGGGTTTTTTCGGCGTTGCAAACGCCTCATAGTTACCGCTGCTGTAATACATTCTGTGTACCTCCCATTCATGATGTGTTTTCCGTATTTTTTGTGCAGTCCGTCTGCACGACTTCTTCTGTTACTGTCACTAACACTTGCTTCGAAAAAAAAGAAGCTTTCGTTTGACAATTATCAATATAGCGCATTCTGCCGTCTTTACTGCACCATTTGTTACACAAATGGCCGTAATTAAACATGACCGCGCGGTTTTGTTGAATGCCACAAGTTTGACGACTGTTCATTGTGCATTTTGACCGTTTTTCACCGCGTGTCCGATTCAAATGTGTCGTTTAGCACAAAAAAGAAGCTGCTTGGAAGCGAAACCACGCTTCCAAGCAGCCTTGCCATCTATGAAATCGGAGAAAAAACTGCCTATAAATTGGCCATACTCTCGAGTGCGGAGCGGTCGAGCACGTAGATCTTCCCGCGGCCGGTCTGCAGAAGACCCATCTGGCGCATGCCCTCAAGCTCTCTGCTGATGACCTCTCTGGTCGTGCCGAGGTGGTGCGAGATCTCCTCGTGCGTGATGCGCGCGAAGCCGTCCTCGGGGTGTGCATCGGCTTTTTCAAGCACGACGCGCGCGATGCAGCTGCGCAGCGGGTGGAAGAAATAATACTCAATGTTATTGAGCACCTTCTGTACATTGCGTGCCGCAGTGCTGCGCAGAAACTGCTCCACGACCGGGGCCTCGGCGCAAAGCGGACGCAGCGCAACGATGTTGATATAGGCAAACACGGCATCACTGCTCGCCTGCAGGATGGGCATTGTGTCGCCCGGCTCTGCGCTGTCGAGCGTGTTGAGCACGCAGCAGCCGCCGCTGACGACCGACAGCAGTGTGATCTCGCGGCCGGTATCCGTCGCG
>OLQD01003177.1_pt1 | contig 11034 bp, 10 predicted proteins | sample 1672841 | NCBI WGS metagenome assembly OLQD01 (sample SAMEA3136729, study PRJEB25190) | human gut metagenome | biome: human gut; feature: human-associated habitat; material: faeces | place: Austria | collected 2013 | reverse complement strand
GCCGTGCCGCAGCCGCCGGAGCGGTGCTTGAGCCGTTAGGCGGGAATTGTGCGGTGATGCCTAAAAGCTACAAGCCTAAACGAGCCGTTCATTGCTCATTCCTCATTCCTAATTTCTAATTGCAAAATCAGGTCCGGTAATCGCCGTTGATCTTAACATAGTCATAGGTCAGATCGCAGCCCCAGGCTTTGCCGCTGGCTTCGCCGGTGCCCATATCGACTTTGACCAGGATGTCGTGCTCGCCCAGAACCGCATAGGCTTCGTCCTCGCTGAATGGATGGTAGGCGGCGTTTTCGCACACAAACACCTCGCCGGCCTTGCTGGCAATGCGCACGCTGACCTTGTCGATGGAAAAATCCCCCGGCGTATAGCCGATGGCGCACAGGATGCGGCCCCAGTTGGCGTCGCGGCCAAACACGGCGGCCTTGAACAGGTTGGAGCAGACAACGCTCTTTGCCACGGCGCGGGCAATCTCGTGGGTGGGGGCGTGGGTCACTTCGCAGGTGATCAGGTGGGTGGCACCCTCGCCGTCAGAAGCATGCAGGGCGCACATATGCTCTGCCACAGCGCCCAGGGCAGCCAGGAATTTGTCATACTCCGGGCCTTCGGTCACAACAGGCTCGTTGCCCGCCAGGCCGGAAGCCAGCAGCAGCAGGGTATCGTTGGTGGAGGTATCCAGGTCAACGCTCATCTGGTTGTAGGTAGTGGGCACAACGGCGCGCAGTGCCTTTTGCAGCAGCTCCGGGCTGACGGCAGCATCGGTGGTGTAGAACGCCAGCATGGTGGCCATGTTGGGGGCAATCATGCCGCTGCCCTTGCCGATCGCGCCAAGGCGGCAGGTTTTGCCGGCCAGCTCAAATTCAATGGCATATTCTTTCTCGTAAGTATCGGTGGTCATAATGGCCTTGGCAGCTTCGCTGCTGCCCTCGGCGCTGGCCTGCAGCCTGGCCGCTGCGGCGGGAATACCGCGGGCGAACGGGTCAATCGTCATGGGCTGGCCGATAACGCCGGTGGAAGCCGGCAGAACATCCTCGGCTGCAATGCCCAGCTGCTGGGCCACCAGGGCGCAGCACTCATTGGCCAGATCCACACCGTTGGCGGCGCAGGTGTTGGCGTTGCCACTGTTCACCAGAACAGCCTGTGCGTGGCCGTCCACCAGGTGGGCACGGTCAACCTTGATGGGGGCGCCATACACCTTGTTGGTGGTGTAAACACCGGCAGCGGCACAGCGTACATCCGCCTTGATGATGGCCAGATCCAGCTTGTTGGGATTGGCCCGGAACCCGGCATGTACGCCGGAAGCAGAAAAACCCTTGGCGGCACAAACGCCGCCGGGAATGACCTTATACTTTGCCATGTTACTTTTCCTCTTTCCCACAAATAACATCAAAAATCAGAAGAAACGGAACCCACCCGGTAAAGACAGCTGCGGAACGGTCAAGACCGTTCCCTACAAACCACACCAAAGCGGTGCCATGCGGCCAGCAGGCCAACATACCGGAAAACTCCTAACTCCTAACTTACAATTCCAGCCCTTTCGTTTCCTCCAGCCCCAGCATGATGTTCATGCACTGCACGGCGGCACCGGAGCTGCCTTTACCAAGGTTGTCCAGCAGGCTGATGAGCAGCATCCGCTTGCCGTCGGGGGAAACAGTGGGGTAAATTTCCAAGGTGTCCTTGCCGGCCAGCGTATTGGCGGGCAGGAACTTGGGGGCAGTGCCCAAAGCGTGCACCTTGATCATGGTTTCGCCTGCGTAATACTCCTGCAAAGCGGTGGCCAGCTCCTCAGCGCTGTGGCCCACAAGGTCCAGACGCAGGGGAACGGTAACTTCCATGCCGCAGTAGTAGTCATCCACAATGGGACAGAACACCGGCGGCTCCGCAAGGCCACAGATCTTCTGCATTTCCGGCAGGTGCTTGTGATCCAGCGTTAAGCCGTAGGGGCGCGGGCTTTCAAAGGCAATGTCGCGCTCCGGGTCGCGGTACTGGGCAATGCCGCTTTTGCCTGCGCCGGAATAACCGGAAAGCCCGTGGCAGGTCAGCGGATAATCTGCAGCCAGCAGGCCAAGCTCCACCAGCGGGGCCACCAGCGTGATAAAGCCGGTGGCATAGCAGCCCGGAACAGCCACGCGGTTGGCGGTGCGCAGAGCATCCCGTTTGCCATGCAGCTCCGGCAGGCCATACACCCAATCCGGCGCGGTGCGGTGCGCGGTAGAAGTGTCCAGAATACGCACATCGGGGCGCAGCAGGGGCACAACCTCCCTGGCTGCGGCATCCGGCAGGCACAAAAAGCTCAGGTCGCTCTGGTTAATCACGGCGGCGCGGGCGTTTACATCCTTGCGGTCGGCTTCGGAAATGTGCAGGATCTCAAATTCATCCCGTGCGGCCAGGCGGTCCGCAATGCGCAGGCCGGTTGTGCCGGAAGAACCATCCACAAAAATTTTATACTTAGCCATCCCAAACAAACCCCTATCTATTACAGCGTTCAGCAGTTGATTTTGCTTTTTACATCCGCGATCTGTTTCAGCACGCTGGCCTGAGTGGGGCCGCCGTAACTGGTGCGGCCCTCGCAGCAGTGTGTCAGGTCAATGGCGTCATAGATGTCCGCCTCAAACAGATCACTGTACTGCTTAAACTCGTCCAGCGTCAGCTCTTCCAGCGTTTTGTCTGCCCGGATGCAGGCACCCACCATGGTTCCGGTGCATTTGTAAGCATCGCGGAACGGCATGCCTTTCTTGGTCAGGTAGTCGGCGCAGTCCGTTGCGTTGATAAAGCCCTTGGCAGCGGCGCGGCGCATGTTGGCGGGCAGCGGCGTCATGGTGGCCAGCATCGGGGTGATGGTTTTTAAGCACAGCTCCAAAGTGTCCACCGCGTCAAATACGGCTTCCTTGTCCTCCTGCATGTCCTTGTCGTAGGCGAGGGGGATGCCCTTCATCATAACCAGCAGGGTGTTCAGGTCGCCGTAAACGCGGCCGGTCTTGCCGCGGATCAGCTCGGTCACGTCCGGGTTTTTCTTCTGCGGCATAATGGAAGAACCGGTGGTGAAAGCGTCGTCCAGCTCAATGAACTTGAACTCCCAGCTGCACCACAGGATGATCTCTTCCGACAGGCGGGACAGATGCATCATGCAGGTGGCCATGGCGCTGGTCAACTCAATGCAGAAATCGCGGTCAGATACGCCATCGATCGAGTTGCCGCAGGGAGCAGCAAAGCCCAGCTCCTGTGCCGTATAAAAACGGTCCAGCGGGTAGGTGGTGCCAGCCAGAGCGCCGGAACCCAACGGGCACTCAGCGTCCATGCGGGCGGTGGCGTCCTGCATGCGGCCCAGGTCGCGCAGCAGCATCCAGGCGTAAGCCATCAGCTGGTGACCAAAGGTGACCGGCTGGGCACGCTGCAGATGGGTGTAACCGGGCATAACATAGGAAGAAGATTTTTCTGCCTGGTCGCAGATGGTCAGGATCAATTCCTTGATCTGCCCCTGCAAGTGGAGCGATGCTTCCCGCAGGTTCAGGCGGATATCCAGCGCGACCTGGTCGTTGCGGCTGCGGCCGGTGTGCAGCCGCTTGCCGGCATCGCCCACGCGGGCGGTCAGAGTCTGCTCCACAAAGGTGTGCACATCCTCGGCATTGGGGTCAATCTCCAACGCGCCGCTGTGCAGATCGTTCAAAATGGATTGCAGGCCCTTGTGGATATCGTCCACATCCTGCTGGGAGATGATGCCCTGCTTGCCCAGCATAGCAGAGTGTACCATGCTGCCGTGGATATCCTGTTCGATCATCCGCGCATCAAAGCGGATGGAAGAGTTAAAGTCGTTCACGCGGCTGTCCACCGCTTTGCTGGAACGTCCCTGCCAAAGTTGGGGCATAAGAAAACCTCCGGTGTTATTGTAATGAATAGCGAATAAAGAATAATGAAAAATGTTGGTGTGCGCGCCGCGCGCGCAAATAAAATAGATACAGCCTTTTAATGGGGGCTCAGTCTGATGTTTGCTGCGACCTTGGCTTTTTTTGAGCTGTGCCGCAGGCACGGCGGTCCACCATCATTATTCTTTTTTCTTTTTATAGTATATACTGGAACGCCAAAGCCGCCAAGGGGGTCAATGCCTCCCTGGCGGCAGTTTTGTTAATGGAAAAATGCGATTACTTTACTTCCGGCCAGTTCTTTGCCAGCTTGGCGCGCTCAGCAATGGGCAGGCCAAACAGGTTGATAAAGCCGTTTGCATCAAACTGATCGTAATCCTCATCCTCGCCGAAGGAAGCAGTCTGCTCATCGTACAGGGTGAACGGGCTGGTAACACCAGCGTTGATCAGGTTGCCCTTGTACAGCTTCAGTTTCACATCACCGGTAACGGTCTTCTGCAGGTCGTCGGTGAATGCGCTCAGGGCTTCACGCAGCGGGGTGAACCACTTGCCATCGTAAACCAGCTCGCCCATCTTCTGAGCAACGGACTCCTTGAAGTGGAAAGCATCCTTGTCGATGGTGATGGTTTCCAGAACGTTGTGAGCCTTGTACAGGATGGTGCCGGCGGGGGTTTCGTACACGCCGCGGCTCTTCATGCCGACAAGACGGTTCTCAACGATATCCAGCTGGCCAATGCCATTCTCGCCGCCGATCTTGTTCAGGTACTCAATCAGGGCAACACCGTCCATCTCCTTGCCGTCCACAGCGGTGGGAATGCCCTTCTCAAAGTGGATGGTAACATAGGACGGGGTATCCGGTGCCTGCTCCGGGGAAACACCCAGCTCCAGGAAGCCGGGCTTGTTGTACTGCGGCTCCAGAGAGGGCTTTTCGAGGTCCAGACCCTCGTGGCTCAGATGCCACAGGTTCTTGTCCTTGGAGTAGTTGGTCTCACGGTTGATACGCAGGGGAATGTTGTGTGCCTCGGCGTAATCGATCTCTTCGTCACGGCTCTTGATGTCCCACTCACGCCACGGGGCGATGATGGCCATTTCGGGGGCCAGTGCTTTCAGGGCCAGCTCAAAACGAACCTGGTCGTTGCCCTTGCCGGTGCAGCCATGGCAGATGGCATCGGCATTCTCTTTCTTGGCAATCTCAGCCAGTGCCTTTGCGATGCACGGACGAGCATGAGAGGTGCCCAGCAGGTACTCTTCGTACTTGGCATCGGCTTTCAGGCAGGGCCAGATGTAGTTCTCAACGTAATCTTTCTTCAGGTCCAGAACGTACAGCTTGGAAGCGCCGGTCTTGAGGGCCTTTTCTTCCAGGCCGTCCAGCTCAGTGCCCTGGCCAACGTCGCCGGAAACAGCAACAACTTCGCAGTTGTTGTAGTTCTCTTTCAGCCAGGGAATGATGATGGAGGTATCCAGACCGCCGGAGTAAGCCAGAACAACCTTTTTAATATCTTCCTTTTTCTTTTTCATAAGAACTGCCCTCTTTCAAAATTCTATCCGCCGAAGCGGCTGAATATTTATTCATTTCATGCTTCTTATTATACACGCCCCGCAACAAATTGCAACACGGCATATTGCACAAGGAAATTTCAACTTATAGAGACAACTTTGTTCTGGAGCTTGCATTTTGCGGCGTAAAGGGAAAAAACAAAACGGACTATTTGCATTTTTATTCATTAAATTGAATATTTGCCACATGAAGCCCGCATATCGCAGTTGAAAAAGGATGCAGAAAAGTGCCAAAGGGTACAAAAAAGCTCTTCCCCACAAAAACGGGGAAGAGCGGAGAGGAAAAGATGATGACAAGTTGGGAGGATTGATCCTGCAAGGGTAGGACGGTGGCGCTTTGTCCCGGCAAAGTTATTCTTTGCTGGCACATTCGGCGCAAACGCCGGTCACGGTCAGGCAGTGGCCTTCAATACGCAGGCCGGGAACATTTTTGATCAGGGCGTTCAGCTCGCCTTCCGGCAGATCAAGGTTAATGATCTTGTGGCACTTGCGGCAGTAAAAATGCTCATGGGAGTTGGGGTCCCAGTCAAAGCATTCGGCACCGCTGATCATGCCAACGCGGCCGATCATATCGTTATCAGCCAGGGTGTTCAGGTTGCGGTACACCGTGCCCAGGCTGATATGAGGGCAGCGCTCACGGGCATAACCGTAAATCTGCTGCGCAGAAAGATGCTCTTTATGCTCTTGAATGGTTTCCAGAATAATCTGGCGCTGCCAAGAATATTTCATAGCGAGTGTTCTCCTTAAAGTTACGGATGGTTCATCTTCGACACACTTTTAACGAACGCCGATTTTTAACTTATTTTAACACTGGGGTATTACTATGTCAATATATTAAATGCGAAAAATCCGCAAAAAGTTTCGTAGCTTAAAATAAAATGAACAAACCGGGTGAAACCTGAAAAAATGAAGAATTTTGTACTGCACTTTATTGCGCTATTGTTGTATAATGCAGGAACAAAAATCGGGACAACACCGGGAATGGCTGCCAGCTGATGCCCGCAAGCCCATGGCTGCGCTATTTGTGCCGCAGCACTGCCGGCGCAGAAAAGGGAGAAAAAACTTTTTGAAAAAATTCAAAAAAATGCTTGACAAATGGTGCCGAAACCCGTATACTAATGGAGCACCGTTTGAGATGCACACCACATGGCGGTATAGCTCAGTTGGCTAGAGCATTCGGTTCATACCCGAAGTGTCACCGGTTCAAATCCAGTTACCGCTACCACGTTACAGAGTTTCGCTAAGATAAGGGGGACGGTCGTCCGCAGTAGTGGACGATGAAAGTCGGAGGTTTTAGCGAAGCTCTGTATTTCTAAGGCCCGTTGGTCAAGCGGTTAAGACACGGCCCTTTCACGGCTGTAACATGGGTTCGATTCCCGTACGGGTCACCAAAAAGCCTTAGCGTTAGCTAAGGCTTTTTTCTTTTGTATTTTAGCCCTCGTACCACACATTATACCACATCTTTGGCGGTTGGAATATATAAAGTGAAAATAGAAGTTTGGTTAAAGTGTATTATCTGCGCTTTTGGCTTAGCATCTGCCGCACCTCGCTCGCCGTATCGGCACTTAGAATTATGCGGTATTGCCCTTGATTTTGTTTGTAGGGGCAGATGCTTGTCATCAGCCCGCAGCAACCTTGCGGAATTGGCAGGTATAGTTTGGTGAGCGGCAACGGCCCGATGCGAGCATCGGATCCTATAAATCATTTGCAGTGCTTGCCACAGTCGATAAAGGTTTCTCCACGGCGGGATGAGGGCATCCCGCCCTACAGATTGCTTGCATTGCCTGCTGCCTATTATAAAAAGCTCTGTAGGGAACGGCTTATTCCGGTTCAAGAGCCGAATCAGCGGTCTGGTTGGCCTCTGAAGTTCGACTGCGGGCGCAGTGACCTGCCGTACATTTTCCGAATAACGCTGCCGGCCAAAAATCTCTCTCCGTTTTATCCCATTCGCCCTGAAAAATATGTTGACAAACCGCGTTTCATCTGGTATATTATACAAGCAATCTTTTGCGGTCATGGCCCGTTGGTCAAGCGGTTAAGACAGCGGCCTCTCACGCCGTTAACGTGGGTTCGATTCCCGCACGGGTCACCAAAAAACACTCCAGCTTATGCTGGAGTGTTTTTTCGTGTATCCCGAGCGAGGAATCGAACAGGGCAGTGCGCCGCAGCGCACAAAAAACAGTCCAGTGGACTGTTTTTTAGCCCGCGGGAGATTCCCGCGTGTGTCATCAGAAACACTCCAGCTTGTGCCGGAGTGTTTTTTCGTGTATCCCGAGCGAGGAATCGAACAGGGCAGTGCGCCGCAGCGCACAAAAAACAGTCCAGTGGACTGTTTTTTAGCCTGCGGGAGATTCCCGCGTGTGTCATCAGAAACACTCCAGCTTATGCTGGAGTGTTTTTTCGTGTATCCGTGCGAGGAATCGAACAGGGCAGTGCGCAGGTGCTTTTGTGCGCGATAATGGAACGCTGTGTTTTTGGTTGTATCCTTGACATGAAAATACCCCCAGAGCTTTCAGAGTTTTTTCTCTGTCTACTCTAGGGGTAGCATATCAAAGAAGCACCGGGCTTCATATTTTTTATTTTGCCTGCCTGTTGGCGGCGTGGCGCTTGGGCAGGGGGATGGAGCATACGATGGCAATGCCAAGGGCCAGGGCAACGGCAACTTTTAAGGTTTCAATGCCTTTGCTGGTGCACAGGGCGCGGTCGTTGCGCAAAAAATAGTAAGCCGTGTAATAAATGCCCGCGCCGGGCACCAGGGGGAAAATGCCGGTCAGCAGAAATACCGTGATGGGGGCCTTGTGCCGGATGGCAAAAAAGCGGGAAAGCGCGGCCAGCGGCAGTGTGGCAATCAGTGTGGCCATGGGGGCGGTCATACCGCCAAGGGTAGTGCAGGCAATGTAGATCGTCCAGCCAACGGCCCCCACAAAACCGCAGGTCCAGTAATGGCGGCGGCCCACCTGAAAGGTGATGCCGAACGAGATGGTTGCAACCATGGCAACCACAAACTGAACCAGCATGCTAAACCAGACAGGAGCAGCACTCACCATACCACCCCCGTTACTGTGCTTAATAAGGTATACCCCAGAGTGACGCCGACAGCCAGGCATCCCGCAACCAGCAGGGCATCCACAAGCCGGATGGTGCCGGAAAGATAATCGCTGTTGATGATATCACGGATGCCCATAGTTAAGGCAACGCCGGGGGTCAGCACCATCAGCGCACCGATGATGGCAAAGTTGACCTGCAGGGCCGGGTAGACCAGCTGGGCAATCAAAGCGGTCAGCGTGCAGGCAATGGCGGAAAGCATATCGCGGAAAATGCGGCTGATATGGTGCTTGCTGAGCGCGCAGGAACTGGCGGAGGCCAGCAGCCCGCCCAGCGCACCCACCAGCATTTCCGGCAGGCCGCCGCCAAACAGCATGGCAAAGCAGCCGGCCCCCATGGTGCCTGCTGCACAGTTGTACAGTGGGGAGAGGGTGGGCATCCGCTTCATCCGCTCAAATTCCAGCTGGGCGCTGTTCAGGTCCAGTTCGCCATCCGCCACACGGCGGGAAATGGCGTTGATGGCCTCCACATGGCCCAGGTTGGTGGAAACCACCGGAACATGCCGCACAGCGCTGACCGTTCCGTTTTGGGCGGAAGCAAAAATGCCGTTGGTCAGCACATAAACATGGAAATCCACAATGCCGAAGCTGCGGGCCATGATCTCCATGGTGTCCTGCGCGCGGAACACCTCGCCGCCATTGGCCAGCATAGCTTGGCCGCAGTCCATGATCAGATTGAACGCCAGGTCAGTCACGAATGTTCTCCTGCACAGCGGCAAACTCCGGGTAATGGGCATACAGGTGCTGGGCAATGGCTTCCATCAACAGGTAGTCGTGCTCCGAGTCGATATCAATAATGCCGGTATCCATCATCACGCTGATGCCGATCTTGCCGCGCCACAGCATGCCGTCCGTGTTGGTGGCGAGGAAATCCCGCTTGAAGACATAGATGGAAGCGTTTACATCATACACATCCGGAGCCTGCTGGCGGCCGGTGAACTCACTCTTGCAGACCTGTTCAACATGGTCGTCCACAGTTTTGACCATATTGAACCAGGGATTGCGGCGGGCTTCGCACACGCTGAACACCAGATCCAGATCATCGCGGCTCTGTTTTTTGGCGAAGGCGTTTTCGATGTCCGATTCGGTGCGCAGGGGGCTGGTGATGTCCAGGTCCATGTACCAGTCATACGGCTGGCCGGTGCGTTCCTCCATGCGGTGCAGACTGTCCTGATAGACAGCCATCTTAGGCACGCGGTCGCCGCCCAGTTCCTCGCCGCGCGGCAGGAAGATGACTTCCGGGTACTTGGCGGCAACCAATTCGGCCAGCTCCGGGCTGTCGGTGTTTAGGGCAATGTCAATGTGCAGTTCGGGATGCTTTTTGATAAACAGCTCGGCGGCGCTGAGCGAATAATACACCAGCGGGTGGCCGCAGAAGGTTTTGAGGTTTTTGTTCTTAAAGCCCTTGCTGCCTGCACGGCCGCAGATGGTGATCAACAGACGGTTCATTGTTGTTCCCCCAATGTCAGTTTTAATACTTGCAGTGCCGTGGCGGGCGGGTTCAGGCTCTCGGTTTCCTCCCCGGCGGCATAGTCAAGGAAATAATTCATCTCGCGCAGGTAGCGCTCGTTGACGTCCTCCTCATAGTGTTCCACCGCACCGTTGGGCAGGGTCAGCGTTCCGGCGCCAAAATCCGCCACGCAGCTGCCATCCTTGCAGAACAGCTCAATGGAGCGGCGGTAGGTGCGGCCAAAATAATCCAGGTGCACTTCCGCCAGCAGGGTGGGATATTGGGCAATATAGATGGAAAGGTCGTCAGAATCGATTTCCAAATCGGAATATTTTCCGCGTATATTACAAATTGTTTCCGGCACGCCGAAGAGATCGACCAGGTAATCCCATTCATGGATCAGGTCGATGGTCACGCCGCCGCCCAGAGCCTTGTGGGCACTGTACACCGTGCGGTAATCCACCCCCGGCCGCCAGTCCGGCAGGTAGGAGGAACAGATCACCCGCGCACTGTAGGGGCGCAGGCCGGGCAGGTGATTTTTCAGCGCCAGCATGGTGCCGCACCAGCGCATGGGTGCAGCCACATAGGCTTTTTGCCCGGCGGGCAGCAGGGTGGCAAGGTCTACATCCGTCTGCTCGGCAGAAACAATGGGCTTTTCGATAAACAGCGCGTCTGCCAGGCCGCGAATTTCCTCCAATGCCTGCGCGTGCAGGCTGGTGGGGTTGGTGATAAACGCCAAATCGTAGTGCGGCAAGGCGGCGGAATCCTGCAAGGTGGTGAACTGGCTGTGCAGCAGTTCTGCCGCGCCGGGGCGCAACGGACGGGCTAAATCACTGCGCAGCGCATCCGCCCGCAGCACCAGCCCGCGCTGTGCGCAGATCGCCGTCAGATTTTTCAAATGCCGGGTCCCGATGGACCCCAGACCGATAAACAGGGCAGTAAGCATGGTGACCCCCTTTTAAGTTAGGAGGTAGGAGTGAGGAGTTATTGGTGTGCGCATCCGCGCATATTTTGGGCAATACCGCATAATTCTAAGTGCCGATACGGCGAGCGAGGTGCGGCA
>OLQD01003164.1_pt1 | contig 11059 bp, 9 predicted proteins | sample 1672841 | NCBI WGS metagenome assembly OLQD01 (sample SAMEA3136729, study PRJEB25190) | human gut metagenome | biome: human gut; feature: human-associated habitat; material: faeces | place: Austria | collected 2013 | reverse complement strand
TTAAAAAGCAGGTGCCGATTTTTTCCTTATTTGCGTTTCTTTTTGCCCTTTCCGTGCGACAACTGCGGTCTTGCCTTTCCGCGCTGGTTGAGGGGACTTTTCAGATACTTGGACTTCTTAAGTCCGCTAATAATTGAGACAAACTCTTCCTTCGTAAGTGCATCATAATCAAGCCCGATGGTTGCAAGATACGCTCGGATTTTCTTTTCCTCGGAAGTCACGGAATAAAGAACAGAACATTAAATACCATCAGCCACCACTGACATTGCCGATGGTGGCTTTTTGCGTTTCGGGAATTTGTTTTGCCGTTTCACTCTGGTGCCGGTTTTGCTTTGGTGATTCATGGCATCCTCATACAGCTCAATAAATTCCTTTTCCCGGAGTGTCAGAGGTGTTTGCGCATCCCGCTTTTGAATCAAATGCTGGTACAGCTTTATCTGGAGAGACAGGAAGTACAAGAGCTCTTTGTGCTCCATCTTCAAATCCCTGACAATCCCGGACAGGAAATCATTTCCGGTGAGATTGTGCATTTCGTGTGGGCAGTCGCAGAGGATATCCAGGAACTGCCCTCTGTACAAAACCGGTGAGAGAACCCATCAGCCGTGGGAAGTCCAGTTCGCTCAGATCCGTCACATCCACCTCCAGCACCGGGCCGTTGGCCTGAAAGCGGGTATATCCCCGGGCCGCGATATCGTCCAGAAACTGCTCATAGCTTTTTCTTGTGGGGTTTTCTAGGGGGGCTCCCGGCGGCTCCGGGTAGCAGTCGTTGACCACATGGCCCCGGTGCCGGGTGTCGGACAGATCCCGGGCGGCAAACCGCCGGTAGATGACCTCCGGGTCACCGGTGAGGCGAACCGTCACGGCGGTATAGTGATGGGTTTCCAGCAGTGCCATAATCCCGGGAATGGAAGCGTCCTCAAAATTATTTTCCAGAATAAACGGTTTTCCCACTTTCATCAGCTGGGCCGCGGCGTAGTACAGAATGTGCATGGCCGCTGTGCCCAGCTGAACCTTTTCTGCCCGGCTGTGAAAGCCCAGATCGTCAAACAGCACCTCCTTGATGGAGTCCTTGGACAGCATTGGAATTCCCAGAGACTCCGAAATCCTGACGGCGATGGTGCTCTTGCCGCTGGCGGGCATACCGGCAACCAGAATGCAGTACATGGCGTTTCCTCCTAAAAACGAAATGAAAGACTGTCCTGATACTCCGAGGGTGTTTTCCCGGTGATTTTTTTGAAGGTGCCGGAAAAATATGCAATATCGCGGTAGCCGCAGGCCTCCGCAACCTCGTAGACTTTCAGCTTTCCCTCGCGCAGCAACGCCATAGCCTTCTGGATGCGGCAGCGCGTAAGATACGCGCCGAGCGTCATATCCGTTTCCTTTTTGAACAGGTGGCTCAGATGTCCTTCGCTCAGTCCCAGCTGCGCTGCCGCCTGCCCGACGGACAGATCGCCGCTGCCGCAGTTTTGCTCAAGGTACACCATTGCCTCGCGCACATAGCGGCTCTTGGGGCCGGGCTTCACGCCGGGAAGCGGCTCTGGCTGCGGTGCGGTTTGTGCGGCGATGCGCTTTTGCAGCGCCAGAACGGCGTTTTCCAGATCGCCGTCATGAAAAGGCTTCAGCAGAAAGTCCACCGCGCCCAGACGGATGGCCGTCTGCGCGTAGGCGAACGAATCGTAGGCGGTCAGAATGATGACATACGCGCGGCTGCCTGCTTCGCGCAGCTGCCGCACCATCTCCAGCCCGTCCATCTTCGGCATTTTGAGATCCGTGATGATAAGCGTCGGCTGGCAGTCCTCCGCGACGGCAAGGGCCTGTTCGCCGTTGGCGGCTTCGCCGACCACGATGCAGTCCAGCGCCGCCCAGTCTACTGCCATGACGATACCCTTGCGGATCATTTCCTCATCCTCTACAACCATTACCCGCATCATACGCCGGGCCCTCCCTTCGCGGGCAGGCGCGCAAGAATACAGGCGCCGCCGCCCTCCGGATTTTCAAGACGCAGACCGAACGCGTCGCCGTAATGCTTGCGCAGGATCGTGTCTACATTTAATAGTCCCAGATGTCCCGTCTGCGTTTCCGGCGGTTTGTAAGGCCCCAGAAGGTCCGGCGGGAAGCCGCAGCCGTTGTCCCGGACGCGGATCTCGAGCACGTCCTGCTCCGCAAGCACGGCCGTGACGGAGAGTTCACCGTGTTCTACACCGGAAAGGCCGTGCAGAATGGCATTCTCTGCCAGCGGCTGCAGGAGCATTTTCGGAACCATGCACGAAAGAAGCGCCTCCGGCACGGCTTCCGTGTATGAGAAGCTTTCCGACAGGCGGATGCGCTGAATCTCGACGTACCGGCTCAAAATCTCCAACTCCCGCCGCAGGGGGACAAATTCGTCCGGCGTGATGCAGAAGCGAAGGATATCGGCAAGATTCGTTGACATCAGCGCCACCTGCGGCACTTGATTGATTTTGCTGATCCACTTCATGGTGTCGAGCGTGTTGCACAGAAAATGCGGGTTTAGCTGCGCCTGCAGCATGCGGATCTGCGCGCGGTTAAGTGCGCGCTGGTTTTCCAACAGTGCCTGCTGGTTGTGCCGGAGGGCGACGACCATGGTGTTGAACTGCTGTGCCAATTCGCCCAATTCGTCATGCCGGCCGGCGGGAACGGGAACCTGCACGTCCAGATTATTTTTCCCGACCTGCCGGATGGCGTGATGCAGTCTGCCGATCGGTTGGAAGACCTGCCGGCTTAGCTGCAGGCTGAGTACGACGCTTAAAATGATGCAGGCCAGCGCGCACAGCACGCTCACCGAGTACAAAAGCCGGAGTGTTCCGGCGCTGAGCGGCTGCGGCTGCTGCAGGACGAGATACAGACCGGTTTCGGTATGCTGCCGCACGGTATAGGAAACGTCGGCAGACAGACCGGTGAGCGCCTTGCCGGACAAAAGTTGCCCGCGCAGCGCGTCGGCGAGGCTCTGGGTCTGTGCCGGCTGCGTACAGTAGACCGGACGCCAGCGCGCGTCGAGCAGAAGAAGTTCGTTCTGCGCACCAGCTGTGCCGCCGAGCAGTGTCTGCAGCTGCGTTTCCAGCATGCCGATGGTGAGATATCCGACCGGCGCGCCGTAGCGGTCGGTCAGGAGCATCGCAGCGTGCAGAAGCGGCTCGTCTGTGTCGGCCGGATCTTCTGCCGCGCTGCACACCAGAACACCGGTTCCGGCGCAGGCCGCCTCGTATAAAAGGCCCCAATTGGTCGGCAGCGACCGGATTTCGGGCGCTGTCTGTGTCGAATAGCGCCAGCGGCCGCTGATATCGTAAAGGTCAAAGCGTGCAAAGCTGCGCACGGACTCTGTAGCGTCGAACAGCTGGCTGTAGACCGCCGTGTCCTCCGCTTCTGCGTCAAACAGCGCCTGTGCAACGAGTGGATTGTGCTGCAGGGATGCGGCTGTCTGCAAAAAGCCGCTGTGCAGCGTATCAAGCGCCTCGCAGGAGGCGGACAGCTGCTGTTGGGCCGTCTGCTGGGCGTTCGACGTCATGCGCAGGCGGAAAATCTGCAGCAGCAGACCGGAGCACAACAGCATCGGCACCAGAGACACGGCCAGAAACGCCGCGTTCAGCCGCTGACGGAAGGAGGAAAAGTGAAGCCGCTTCATTGTTCCGCCTCCGTCCCGAGATAAAAGGCCCAACTCATCAGAATTGCTTCGCGGTGCTCGCTTGCCCAGCTTACGTCATACGCGACCTGACGAATGGCGGATAGTTCCGGCAGTTTGCTGGCAGGACTCACGTCGCTGCGCACCGGGCGGCGGTAAAAATCAGACTGCAGCAGCTGCTGCACGTCGTAGCTGACGGCAAAATCGAGAAACAGCTTTGCGTTGTCGGGGTGCGGCGCGCCCTTCAGCGCGGCGCAGCCGTCCGGTACGCAGCTTGTGCCGTCTGCGGGGTAGACCATGGCGATCCCGTCCCCAGCAGCAATGCGCTTGCGCGCGGTCTCCTCCAGCGTGATGCCGACGAGCGCTTCGCCGTTTGCAACGGCGGAAATGATCGCACCTGAACCGGACAGGAGCTTTCCGTCCAGGTTTTCCGCAAATGTTTGCAGCACCTCATCCGCGTCGCCGCCCAGCGCGCAGAGCATCGTCACGAGCGCGGTATAGCTCGAGCCGGAGACGGATGGATCGGCAAAGGCGATCTGCCCGCGCAGCGCAGGGTCGAGAAGATCGGCCCAGCAGCTGAGCTGTCCGGAGGACAGCAGCTTCGGATTGTAGACCAGCACGACCGGAAGCGAGGAAAACGGCGTCCAGCTGCTGTCCTGCGCACGGTACTGCGGCAAAATCTGCTCCGCGCCGCGGCAGACGTAGGGCTCAAACAACGCCCGGCAGGCTTCGAGACTCTCGACGCCGCCGCCGAACATCACGTCGGCCCGTGGTGCGTCCTGCTCCTTTTGCAGCTGCTCAAGCAGTTCGTTTGTGCCGCCCTGTACGACCTCGACCCAGATTCCGGTGCGCGATTCAAATTCCTTGACGATCGGCCACCAGACCTCTTTTTTGTGCGAGGTGTACAGAACGAGACGCTCCGATTCATCCGGCGCGTAGGCGGCTGTATCCTGTGCGGCGGGCGCGCAGCCGGTCAGAAGAGCGAATGCTATACATAATATCAGAATGCGTATGTGTTTCATAGTTTCCGTGTCCTGTAGCAGCGAGAACAAAATTCTCTGTTATTTTGCCCTGATTATAACACATCTCCGGCTCGGTTTTCATTGAATTTTTAAAATTATCGCAGAGAATCACAAATAATCGCAGATTTGTCCACTGTTCTTTTGTGCAGAAACACCGTAAAATGAGAGCATACGATGCAGAACTCCCGTTAGCTGCTGCACGAATTCAAATTTTATCAGGAGGAATATCAGAATGAAGAAGATGCTTGCGCTTCTGCTGGCTGCTGTGATGGTTCTGTCCATGGCTGCCTGCGCTGCCGCTCCGGCGACGACCCCGGCTGACACGACCGCTCCCGCAGAAGACACCCAGACGACCGAACCCGCTGAAACCACCGAGACGCCCGAGGCTCCCGCAGAGGAAACGCCCGCTGCCGAGCCCGAAAATCTGACTGCGACCCAGCAGATCATCAAGGAAGCCGAAGGCATGACCCTTGAAGAGCTGGCGAAGAAGGCTATCGAGGAGTCCAACGGCAAGATGTTCTACGGCGTCGGCAACTCCAGCCGCGGCAAGAGCGCCCTGCCTCTGTTCATTGAGTATCTGCAGTCCATCGACCCCAGCTACAACATGGAGTTCGAGTGGCAGCAGCCCAAGAACAACAAGATCTTCGATCAGCTGACCGCTGACTCCCTGAAGGGCACCGGCACGTTCGCCATGACCCTCATTCAGGACGGCAACCAGATCGAGAGCAAGATGGTTCAGACCGGCATCCTCGACACCTTCATCCCGAAGGACTGGGCCGATGCCAACGGCACCACCGCCGACGCCTACACCGGCTTCCTGCCGCTGCAGACGCTCAACAAGGTCTTTATGTACAACTGCGTGGGCGACAAGACCTACGATAACTGCTGGGACTTCGTCGCCGAGGGCGAGCATGGCCTGTTCATGGACATCGACTCCGAGATCGTCGGCAAGAACTTCCTGTACATGCTGACCCGCGACGACTACGCAGCGTGGCTGAAGGAGTCCTTTGAGGCTCTGTCCGCTGACGAGCAGGCATACTTCCAGCCCACTATCGCAGAGATGGAATCCGAAGCTGCCGACCTCGGCCTCGGCGCTGACGGCGCTTACGCGCTGGCATGGATCAAGCTGTGGGTCGAAAGCTACAACGCCCAGACCGACGACGGCCCCATCTGCAACACCCTTGTCGACGCTTCCGCGAAGGATCAGTTCGGCCTTCTCGTTTACTCAAAGCTCCGCTCCGTCGAGGAGTCCAGCTCCGTCTCCGTCAACAACATCAAGGTCGCCGCGTATGAGGACGGCTATCAGGGTATCGGCGGCTATGGCTACTGCCATTACCTGTTCGTCACCGACAACTCCCCGCTGCCCTGGACGGCCTGCGCCTTCATCGCCTACATGACCTGCACCGCCGACGGCTTCTCTGCCTGGGGCAAGGACATGGGCGGCTACTCCTCCAACCCGACCGTGGCAGAGGAGACTGAGGCCAACTTCCATCACTCCATCGGCGGCATGGCCGAGGACGGCACCACTGTTGAATTCGCAGCAAAGAACGACCGCGGCTATGAATGGTGGACGACCAACGGCAAGCTCGTGCTTGAGGATCCGGAATACTGCGCAGACGTTGCATTCACCGTCGGCAGCTGGATCGAAATGCTGAGCAAATACTCCGCAGGCTGATCTGTCAACCAGCACCTTACCGGCGCCCCTGGATGCGCATCCAGGGGCGCCTTTGCAAAAACATACCCCATCATCCGCCCTTCAAACCTGAGAAAAGAGGAGGAAGCCATGAGCCGACCCACTACCCTCCGCGCAAGCAGATCCACGATTGTGCTCAATAAGGTCAAGACCTTCTTTTCCAAGCCGCACAACGTCATTCTGCTGCTGCTTGGCATTGTCCTGACCTTCACCACGGTCGCGCCGATCGTCGCCATCGTGGAAGATACCTTCAAAATTCACGCCGGCACCATTGACGCCCATCTGACCGGGCAGGCGTCCGGCTATACGACCGTCAACTACACCGACCTTTTCACCAGCCGCATGGCCAAGACAAATTTGTGGACACCGCTTCTCAATACGGTGCTTCTCGCTGTCGGCACCTGCGTGGTGTCCATTCTCTACGGCGGGCTGTTTGCGTTTTTGATTACGCGCACCGACCTTGCGTGGAGAAAATATCTGAGCTCCATCTTTATTTTCCCGTACATCATGCCGCAGTGGACGCTGGCCGTCGTGTGGCAGAACCTGTTTAACTCCAACGCCGTCACCGGCACGTCCAACGGTCTGCTTGCCGCCCTGTTCGGCGTCAACATGCCGATATGGTGGTGCAAGGGCCTGTTCCCGAGCCTGATGGTCCTGGGCCTTCACTACGCGCCGTTCGCCTATATCCTCATCGGCGGCATTTTCCGCAACATGGACGCCAATCTTGAAGAGGCCGCGACCATTCTCGACACGCCCAAGTGGAAGACCATGTTCCGCATTACGCTTCCGATGGTCAAGCCCGCGATTTTGTCCACCATTCTGCTGGTCTTCGGCAGCGCGATGGGCTCTTACCCGGTGCCGCATTATCTGGGCCTGAGCACGCTGTCGACCAAGTACGTCTCGATGAACTCCAAGTACACGGGCGAGGCGAGCATCCTTGCCATCATCATGATGGTCTTCGGCGTGGCGATCATGCTTCTGAACCAGCTCTCGCTCAGAAGCCGCAAGAATTACACGACTGTCACCGGCAAGTCCGGCCAGATCTCCAAGATCACGCTCGGCAAAACCGGCCGCGTCGTCATCGCCTTGATCCTTGTGATTCTCACGTTCTTCACAAGCATCTTCCCCATTATCTCCTTTGCGTTTGAGACGTTCCTGCCGAATCCGGGCGATTATTCGTTCTTGTACACAGGCGACGCGTCGAACCTCACGACCAAGTGGTGGGTCACGGCGGAGAACGTCACCGAAAACGGCATGTACGGCCAGAAGGGCATCTTGTATAACGAGACGATCTGGCGGGCGTTTAAAGGCACGATCCTTGTTTCCGTGGCCTGCGCGCTGCTGGCCGGCTCCATCGGCACGATGATCGGCTACGCCGTCTCGAAAAACCGCCGCAGCCGCTGGGCGAACTATGTGAACTCCGTCGCTTTCCTGCCGTATCTCATGCCGTCCATCGCTGTGGGCGTCGCATTCTTCATCCTGTTCTCGACGGAAAAGCTGAACCTGTTCAATACCTACACGCTGCTGATCATCGTCGGCACGGTCAAGTATATCCCGTTTGCCAGCCGCAGCAGCCTCAATTCCATGCTCCAGCTGTCGGGCGAGATCGAAGAAGCGGCCGTCATTCAGGATATTCCCTGGATCAAGCGCATGACCCGCATCATCATCCCCATCCAGAAATCCTCGATCATTTCCGGCTTCCTGCTGCCGTTCATGACGTGCCTGCGTGAGCTGTCGCTGTTCATGCTGCTGTGCGTGCAGGGCTTCATCCTCTCGACGACGCTGGATTACTTCGACGAGATGGGTCTCTATGCGTTCTCCAGCGGCATCAACCTGATCCTGATCGTGACCATTCTGGTCTGCAACACTCTCGTCAACAAAATCACGGGCGCAAGCCTGGATAAAGGAATCGGAGGTTAAATCATGCCTGAAATCAGATTAGAGCATATCACCAAGCGCTGGGGCAAGTTCTATGGTGTGGACGACCTGAATCTGGTCATTGAAAATAACGCGTTTGTCACCCTGCTGGGCCCCTCCGGCTGCGGCAAGACCACCACCCTGCGGATGATCGCGGGACTGGAGGCCCCCACTAGCGGACGCATCACCATCGGCGACACGGTGGTATTCGACAGTGAGCTGGGCATCAACATCCCCGCCAACAAGCGGAAGGTGGGCTTCCTCTTCCAGAACTATGCCCTGTGGCCCAACATGACCGTCTACCAGAATATTTCCTTCGGCCTGTCAAACATCAAGGAGGAAATGCCGAAGATCAGCTTTGAGGCGAAAAACGCCGCCCGTCTGGCACAGATCCTCAAAAATCCTCAGGATGTGGTAAAGACTCTTGAGGAATGCCGGGATAAAAACGGCAAGCTGGACGAAAAGAAGGCCATCATCAAGCTGATCGATACCTACACCATCTCCCAGTACACTGCCAAAAAGCTGTTCGGCTATCATTTGGAGCAGGGTAAGGACGTGTCCGCCGAGGTAAAGGCTCTGGAAGAAAAGGTGGAGGCCGCTCGAAAGGCTCAGCCCTTCAACGAGAACTTTGAGCTTCTCAAGGACGGCAAGGTGGAAACTGCTGTGCGCAAGCTGACCAAAGAAGAGATCGACCTGTCCGTGCGCCGGGTGTCCCGCATCGTCAAAATCAGTATGTTCATGGACCGCTATCCCGCGGAGCTGTCCGGCGGTCAGCAGCAGCGTGTGGCCATCGCCCGGACGCTGGCTCCCGAGCCCAGCGTGCTGTTCATGGACGAGCCGCTTTCCAATCTGGATGCCAAACTGCGTCTGGAAATGCGCTATGAATTGCAGCGGCTCCATGTGGAGACCGGCTCCACCTTCGTATACGTCACCCACGACCAAATGGAGGCCATGACGCTGGCAACGCAGATCTGCCTGATGAACAACGGTGTCCTTCAGCAGTATGCCGCGCCGTTGGAAGTTTATAATCACCCTGCCAATCTTTTTGCGGCAGACTTCGTGGGCAACCCCTCCATCAACTTTGTGGAGGCCAAGGGCTGGCAGGGGCCTGAGGGCAGCATTGAGCTGACGCTGCTGGACGGACACAAGGCAGTTTTCACCCCCGAGCAGCCATTGCAGCTGCCCCAGTGGTTCCACCGGCGGGACGAGGAGCTGGAAGCCCAGGCGCAGGCTCTGAAGGCCCGTGCGGGAGAGAGCGGCTACGTGGAAAAGAGCAACAAGGACGAGACCTTCCGCTACCACATCGCCAGAGTCAACGACGAGGACGACGGCATCCACGAGGAGCCGATGCTCACCAACGAGGATCTGGTGCTGGGCATCCGCCCGGAGTTCCTGTCCATCACCGGCGGTGGAAATGTGGAGTGCGAGATTTACGGTGCCATGCCCACCGGCATGGAATCCACCGTCAAGGTGCGCATCGGAGAGTATTTGCTCACCGGCGTGGTCTTCGGCAGCACCCTGTTTACCATCGGAAGCAAACACCTGCTGGATATCACCGGCAGCAGCGTGATGCTCTTTGACCGGTCAAGCGGTCGGCGCATCACCTCCGGCACCCTGAAGCTGCTATGATCCGGGGACTGTTATTCGATCTGGACGGAGTTCTGGTGAATACGAACCCCCTCCACGCCCGGGCGTGGCAGGAGCTTGCCGAAGAATTGGGAATTCCCTTCACTCCGGCAGACCAGGAGGCCTTTCTGGGCATCAGCCGGGCACAGTGCCTGGAAATTCTGCTGAAAAAGGGAAACCGCTCCCTTTCGGAATCCGAAAAAGAGAGGCTGTGCACCCGGAAAAATGACCGCTACCGGGAGATGATCGGCACTTTGACCCCGGCGGCGCTGCTGCCGGGCGTGTCGGAATTCTTACGCGTTGCCCGGGCCGAGGGATACCGGACAGCTCTTGGCAGTGTCAGCAAAAATGCGGAGTTTGTCCTGAAAAAGCTGGAAATTACGGCGTTTTTTGACGCCGTCATCGACGGCAGGAAAATTGTAAACGGCAAGCCCAACCCGGAGGTGTTCCTCAAAGGAGCGGAGGCTCTGGGACTCCCACCTGAGCAGTGCCTGGTTTTTGAGGACTCAGCCGCAGGTATCGAGGCCGCCCACCGGGGCGGAATGAAAGCCATCGGCATCGGAACGGCCCGGCTGCTCCCGTCGGCAGAGCTGACCATCCCAGGCTTCTCCGGCGTAATGCCGGACGCGCTTCTGGCGCAGTTGCTATAACACTTTTATCAGATTGATACCGTGTATCGGGGAACCTCTGAACAGTTTTGTTTCGGCTGGACAGCGAGTCTTTAGTCCCAGCTGTGCAGCTCAAAAAGTGGGAAAAATATCCGCATTTTCATACTGACTTTCATTCGTGAGGATGGAAATTTTAATATGAAGATCATAAAGCGACGGGTATCCATGATTTTTCATTCCGAAAATTACGGATGCCAGATTGGAACAGGAGCATGCCGAAACCTATGCCCAGTTCAAATCCATCCGGGAGGATTCTCAGCAGCTTTGGAAAATTAAATTCTATGTGGACTCTGCCCGCAAGAATTTTGAACAGGCGCAGCAGCGCACATCCCACAAACAGGATCAGGAAATTTGATTCCTTCATTCTGTCAGAAAGGGGAAAAAAGCATAATTTCAACGGGCAGCATCTGTAATCACTTACGGATGCTGCCCATCTTTTCTTTTTTCTGTGTTGTAATACTATTTCCTGATTAAAATCTTTGATTTTAATCAGGAA
>OLQD01003161.1_pt1 | contig 11072 bp, 10 predicted proteins | sample 1672841 | NCBI WGS metagenome assembly OLQD01 (sample SAMEA3136729, study PRJEB25190) | human gut metagenome | biome: human gut; feature: human-associated habitat; material: faeces | place: Austria | collected 2013 | reverse complement strand
TCCGCAGACTTTCCGGGCTTGTTCTAATTAAAAATAATTTTTCCGCTGAATATGCGCAAAGCGAATGCGGAGCGCATTCAAATCGTCAGGCTCAGCCCTGCACTTTTCTTTTGCGGCGGAGCTTGCGTACCAGCTTACGGAGCAGCAGCACAAGGCACACCACCAGCAGAACGGCGGTGAGAATCAGGCCAAGGAGGATAAAGGTAAAGCGATTGGGCTTTTTCAGCAGCGCGGAAAGGCTGCGGCTGTCCTCCACCTTTTTGCGGTCGTGCAGGGTGCTGTAATAGTCCGGCACATTGCCGATGCCGTCGCCGTCGGTGTCCTCGAACGAGGCCATATACCGCGCAATGGCGTCCCAGCCTTTCAGCTCTTTGCCGTTTTCGGTCAGGATCACATCCTCAAAATCTTCGATAGGGGTGCCGTCGGCGTACTTCGGTACGATGGACAAAATGCCGTAGGACATATCCGTCACGGCGCTCAGCATCTGCCCGCTGTAAAGGTCTGCCACAATGCGGTACAGCTTGTCGTCCTGCAGCTCCACGCGCTGCCCGTCTTTGACCAGATAGACGTCCGTCACCTTGTTCAGCAGCAGGCGGTGGGGGTTATAGGTGAAGTTCAGACCGCTGCAATACAGCCGCGCGGTGGTCATGAAATCCGACACGGAAGCGTCGATCTCGGCGGCGGTGCGCAGTTCCTTGCCGGTGAGGTAGACTTCGATGAGGGGATAGCCCGGCACACCGTCCGCGCCGATGCCCAGCGAGAAGGAGTTGAACACCTGCTCCACCGTGATATCGCCCCGGGCGTAGGTGTCGCGCACGGTGCCGCTGGGCACCACCGCCAAATCGACCGGCACGCCGTCATAGTCGGCGGCGTTCTCCACCGCGTACACATAGGCGTCCGCGATGATATCGCCCAGATTGTGCTCGGTGTGCACCTTGCCCAGATCTTTCAGGTTGGAGAAAACAACATCGTTTTCTGCCAGAACCTGATCCTTGGTGTAGCCGAACTGCGCCAGATAATCCGCGTCCACGGTGTCCATAAAGCGGTCGATGACCTCTTGCGTGTCGGCATCGGCAGGGATGTCGGCAGTAATGGGAATCAGCTGGTAATCGGTCACCTGCCAGCGGCCGTCCGCTTTTTGCGCCATGGACAGGCTGCCCAGATTTTTGCCGTACTCGCCGCAGGAGACCACATAGGTGTCCCCGTGCCGGATGGGTTCCAAGATACGGCTGTGGGTGTGGCCGCTCAGGATAAGGTCGAGCTCAGGCACACCTTTAGCCAGCAGTTCGTCCTCAGACTTTTTAGGGTCGTCCCATGTGCCGCTGTGGGAAACGCAGACGATCATATCCGCATTTTCGTTTGCCTTGATCTCTGCCACGGTGGCTTTGACCGCCTGTACCGGGTCCTTGAATTTCAGCTCGCAGGTGGGCGCGCAGGAGAGCGCGTCCTTGCCGAAAACGCCCACCACAGCAATGCGCACATCGCCCTTCTGCACCATGGTGTAGTCCTGCACGCCGTAGGCGGTAAAGGCGTCTTTGAGCATCTGCTGTCCCTCGGTGAGGCCGGCGGCTTCCATGGCATCCCAGTCCACATTGCAGACCACGATGTCCGGGACGGCATCGCCGGATGTGCGGGCGCTGGTAAGCATATTGGCAAGCCCCTTGGAGCGGTAATCGAACTCGTGGTTGCCGAAGGTGGTCACATCGTAGCCCATGTAGCCCAGCATCCGCAGCTCTGCGGCCTGCGTTTCAAACACGGTCTGGATCAGGGTGCCCATGGAAAAGTCACCGCCGTCGATCACAAGGGTGTCCGGGTTTTTGGCGCGCTGCGCCTTGATGAGGGTGTTGGCGCGGGCAAAGCCGCCGATCTCTGCTTCCTCGTCCTCCACCACTGTGGTGAAGGTGTTCAGGTGGGAGTGGGTGTCGTGGCTGAACAAAATGTCCAGCGTTTTGCCCGTCTCCGGTGCCTGCCCATAGGCGGCGGGAATGCCCAGCAGCACTGAAAACAGCAGTAGCACGGCCACCGTCATGGCAAAAAGTTTTTTCATGGCGTGTTCTCCTTTGTTGCGTCCTTATTTTTTCGGCTCAGCCGAATTTTTACAGCATCAGAAAAAAGTAATACCGCTCCATAAAAATCAACTATCTGCACGCTATTTTAGCATAAATGTACAAAATAAACAAGACGACAGTTGCCTTTTTGCACCGATAGGCAACGCTTTGGGAAAATCAGACTTGTTTTAGCACTGTGGGTACGAACCCTCTCAGTCACGCCTGACGGCGTGCCAGCTCCCCCGAAGGGGGAGCTTAACTCCCTCAGTCAAAACCTGACGGTTTTGACAGCTCCCTCTGGGAGGGAGCCTTTGGCATGGCGGGAAAATTCCCGGCTAAACCGCAAAGCTTGCGGGCGGGCGTGCTCCCCCTCGGGGGAGCTGGCGCGCAGCGACTGAGGGGCTTCAAATCGGCGGAGCCGGAAAAAACGGTTAAAAGATCTTCACGCCGAACAGGCGTGAATCTTCAGTTTTTTCCGGTGTAGCCCTCTGCTTTGGGGTTAAAAGGGGCGAGCAGCCCCTTTTTCGTGGCTCCAGCGCGTCGAAATCGCTGGCACTTTTCTGGTTCTCTTTTGGTGTCAAAAGAGAACATCCCCCGCCTGAGAGGGTTTTCTCAGTTTTCTTATTTCTTTGCCAGCTTCATCAGGCTGCGGTTTTCCAGCAGGATGCGCAGCAGTACAACGTTCACAGCGCTCAGGATGAGGGCGTTGGGGATGCGCACTGCCAGCGTTGCCCACGGGTAGCCGTAAAACAGACGCAGCGCCAGCGAGGTGATGACCATAGAGCCCACAAAATGCCCCAGCAGCACGCTGGTTGCAAGCCGCAAATTTGTGGAAAGGCTGCTCAGCTTCTGCCACGCAAAACCCGCCACTAAGCCGATGGCACCCGCACCCAGCGTGATAAGCGGGTTGATGGCGTAGCCCGCCAGCACACCGCCGATGATATCGGCCACCGCGCCCACCGCAAAGCCTGCGCCGGGGCCGAACACCACCGCTGCCAGCAGCACCGGCAGACTGCCCAGATTGAACCGGACGAAGCCGGTGGAGATGCTCAGCACCCGGCTGAACACGATGCTCATAGCTACCAGCAAAGCCAGCATGGTCAGGGTACGCACCGAAGTTTTTTTGTCGTTCATCGTAGTTGTCCTCCTTAAAAAGGAACAGCAGGCAGGACGCAAAAACGCCCTCCCCTGTGACAGACCGCACAAAGGAGGGCGTGAATTCCAACAACATTCACTTCCGGGCAAAAACCGCAGACGGCTCTCGCCTGCACCCAAGTCCATGCAGCAGCGGGATGCAGACCCTGCACCGCGGTCAATACCTTCGTCCGCAGCACAACTCCCCGTTGATGCGGCACTTAACGCGCAGGGTCTTACTCTGTTGATGATGCCATTATAATCCTTTTTTTGCTGCACTGCAAGCGCCCAAACAGACATCTTTGCCAAAGGGTCGTTTTTATTTTTGGCAGTGTTGTATAAACGTAGGACTTTTGCCCGCCTGTCTCCCTCTTTTCTTTTGGCGCAGAACGTGGTAAGATGAACACAAGATACCAAAGGGGAAACTGCCCCGGAAAGGAAATTTTCCATGAAATTCAGCGAAATGACCTATACCCGCCCGGACATCAATGCCCTGCTGGCACGGTGCAAACAGCTGGCTGCCAAGGCCGCCGATGCGCAGGACGGCGATGCCCTCATTCAGGTGTACTACGAGCAGAGCCGCGCCTTTGCGGACTACACCACCGCCTCCCAGCTGGCCAACATCCACTACACCTGCGACACCCGCGATGCCTACTGGAAGGCTGAGCAGGACTTTTTTGATGCCAACGGCCCTGCCGTGACCAACGCCAGTGTGGAGATCAGCCGGGCATTTCTGGCAAACCCCTATGTGGATGCCCTTACCGAGCACTTCGGCACCACCTGCGTAGCCGGTATGAAAAACGCCGTGCTGGGCATGGACGACCGCACCGTGGAATTGCAGCAGGAGTTCAACGCGCTGGTCAGCCAGTACCAGCAGATCTACGGCGGCGCACTGGTGGAGCTGGACGGCAAGCAGCTGACCATCCCCCAACTGGGTCCCTACAAGGAGGACCTGGACCCCGCCGTGCGCCGCGCCGCCTACGAAGCAGAGGCCGGCTACTTTGACGCCCACCGGGACGAGCTGGACACACTGTACACTAAGATCGTCAAGAACCTGAATCAGCAGGCCAAGGTGCTGGGCTACAAGGATTACAGCGAGCTTTCCTATGTGCGCATGAACCGTATCGGCTACGGACAGGCCGAGATTCAGGCCTTCCGGGATCAGGTTGCCCGGGACGTTGTACCCGAGCTGCAAAAAGTGATGGCCATGCGCGCCAAGCGCACCGGCATCACCCACCCCACCTTTACCGACCTGCCCATCATCTTCAAGGACGGTAACCCCAAGCCCATCCCGGGCTATCAGGCACGCATGGACGCCGCCCGCACCATGTACCACGAGTTGAGCCCCGAAACGGCGGAGTTCATCGACTTTATGCAGGACAACGAGCTGTTCGACGTGGAAAGCCGCCCCGGTAAGATGTCCGGCGGCTACATGACCAGCCTGCCCAGCTACAAGGCACCCTTCATCTTTGCCAACTGGAACGACACCTCCGGCGATGTGGACGTGCTGACCCATGAGTGCGGCCACGCCTTTGAGGGCTATGTGGCCGAGCGCGACCCCAACGTGCCCGCCGATCTGGAATGCCCCGCCATGGAGAGCGCCGAGATCCACTCCATGGCGATGGAGTTTCTCACCGCGCCGTGGCACCACCTGCTGTTCGGCAAGGATACCGAGAAATACGCCCTGCTGCACGCCGAGGACAGCTTTGTGTTCCTTGCCTACGGCTGCGCCGTGGACGAATTCCAGCATATCATGTATCAGAACCCCGACCTGACCCCCGACCAGCGCAACGCCGAGTGGCTCAAACTGGAAAAGAAGTACCGCCCGTGGATCAATTTTGACAACCTGCCCTTCTACGGGCGCGGTGCCGGTTGGCAGCGCCAGCTGCACATCTACGAGTGCCCCTTCTACTATATCGACTACTGCCTGTCCACCATGGCAGCCTTGCAGTTCTTCCTGCTGAGCCTTGACGACCACAAGGACGCATGGGAGCGCTACCTCAAGCTGGTGCGCCGCGCCGGTCTTGCCAGCTACACCGAGCTGCTGCAGACCGCCGGGCTGAAGGTGCCCTTTGCCGAAGGCAGCGTCAAGGGCATTGCCCAGCAGATGACCCGCTGGCTGGAAGAGCATCAGGTGGGCTAAAGACAAGCGAAAGTCGTTTCGTGACTGCGGCAGGGCGTTTCGTGTCAGTTTTCTTGCTTTTCCGCCGGGCTGCGGTATACTGAAACCAGCATCATCCCCTTCGAGAATGGAAAGGAGTACCGACTTATGAGATCTTCCCGTTTGTTCCGGCGCGTCATCGCCGGTCTGTGCGCTGCCGCCATGCTGTGCGGCGGCATGGCCGCTTCGGCTGCTGCACCCGCACTGCCCGCCGCCCCCGCTGCGGTGGAAGCTACCAACGCCGCCCCCAGCGATGCCGAGCTCAAGACCGCTTTTTCCAAGTTCACCGTCACCTACGACGAGGAGGCCGGCGGCTGGGATTTTTCCTCTCCGCAGGAGCAGGCCAGCATGGATAAAAAGTCCTGCGGGCTGTACCCCTATATGTTCTTGCAGGACGATAGCATTGCCTTTAATATGATCCTGACCTATGTGGGCAGCAAGCAGCTGGACATCAAAACGGTCAACGTATCTGCTGATGACGAGCTGTACACCTTTACCTGTGACGAGGAATACGGCGGCGGCTACGATCAGGATCTGGGCTGCTGGTTCGATCTGGAGCTGTTCCAGCTGAGTGACGAGGAGGTCAGCCTGCTGAGCGAGTGGCTGAACGCCAAGAGCGTCACCGCCGTATTCGTTGGCCGGGACGGCACCACCCAGAGCTATGCCCTGACCAAGGAGAACCGCACCGCCATTCAGGAGATGGTCACCGCCTATAACCTGATGCTTTCCTCCACCGTAGAGCAGTGTGAGCCCATCCTGAGCAGTCTGGCAAAATAAAAGCAATTTTTATCCCAAACCCGGCGCGTCTGCGGATGCTCCGGGTTCTTTTTTGCGAAATTTCAATTTTTTTGCAAAAAATGCTTGCCAAACCAGCAAAGCTGTGCTATACTAATCGAGCTGTGATGTGCTGCTATAGCTCAGTTGGTAGAGCGCATCCTTGGTAAGGATGAGGTCTCCAGTTCGAATCTGGATAGCAGCTCCAGCTTAACCGCCCTGAAGTCTTAGGACTTCGGGGCGGTTTTCGTTTGCCTTTCAGCCGCATTGCAAAGAAATACCGCCGCACAGCTGTGCGGCGGTATTTTTCATTCTTCCTCGTCAGGGATATTTTCTGCATCCAGCAGATACTCGGTCTCTGTCTGCTGTTCCATCTGCTGCTCTGTCCAGTCCAGCTGCACAGCGCCGCTCAGGTCCAGCGAATAGTCCTCGGTATACAGCAGACTACCGGTGTTCAGGCTGCTTTCCGCCGGGCTGCGGGCATCCCATGCAAAGTGCAGATTTTCCGGCGGCACGGTGCACTGCTTTGCCAGTGCGGTCAGGGTGTAGCAATCCCGGGCAAAGGCGGCGGCGCTGTCGTAGGGGCCGAACAGCTCCACGGTCAAGGTCAGGTAGACATCCCCGGCGGGCAGGGCGGCGGCCTGCTGCAAGGTCTCGACCTGCGGGCCGCTCAGGAACATTCTGCCGCTGATATCCCGGATGGCAATATCCTGCGCATCCTGCTTGCAGGCGGTGTACAATTCGTCAATGGCCTGTGCGCTCAGACGGTTCATGGTCTGCTGATTTTCGCCGCTCAACTCGTCCCATAGCAGGGGCAGCATCGCCATGCAAAAGCAGCCCGCCATCAGCACCAGACAGACCAGCACAGACACAAAATCGTACTTCCAGCGGCCGGGGCGGGCGGCAAAGAACAGCACCTCACACCCCAGCAGCACCAGCGCCACCGCCGGGGCAATTTTCAGGGTCAGCTGCACATCAAAGCCCGGCACAAAGAAATACAGCAGAAAGAACACGCCCGCCGCAATGAGGCACGCGCCCAAGGTCAGGCTGCCCACCCGGCGCAGGGGCTTTTCAGCGGGCTTGTGCTCCGGCGCGGGCGCGCTGCCCGGCTGTGCCGTCAAGGGAGTCTTATTCTGCTCGGTCATCGTCATCCTCCGCAGGGGTTTCGTCCTGCTCTGCACCGGTCACCGGCTCCCCCAGCAGTGCCGAAAGCTCCGGCATGGCAAAATTGGCGTCCGTGTCCGCAGTGTCCGCGGTGTCCTCTGCATCCTCTGCCTGCGGCGCAGCCGTGTAGGCGTGGAAGTCCTCGGGTTCCTCGGTCTCCTCTTCAGGGGGCTGCTTGCCCTTTTTGTTTTTCGGGCCGCGCACCAGCCACATACCGCACACGATCAGCGCCACGCAGACCACGATCTGCGGCAGGGCGTCCAGCATCAGGTAGATGGCGCGGAAAACCGGGTTATCCTGTCCCCAGCGCCACATCACATCGCCCAGCACCCGCATGATGATATTGTTGTAGAACACGATGGCACCCAGCGCGATCAGCCCCCAGCCCACCAGCTTGTGGCTTTCGCCCATGAACTGGGTCATGCGGGCATCGTGCCAGTCAAAGTGCACCAGATAATCGTCCTCCGGGGCTTTTTCTGCCGCCAGCTGCGCGCGGAGGTTTAAGGTATCGAAAAAGCTGTACATATACACAACGATGCAGCCGACTACCAGTGCGTCCAGCCCCGTGGTGCTGCCTAGGATAATGAACAGGCAGAACATTGTGATGAGCGAGAGCCCCCGCTTCATATAGCCCTGATACATCTGCCCTGCACCGGGGATGCAGGCAAACAGCAGGGTCAGGATCCCGTTTTTCTTCATAATCAGTTCCCTCATTTCTCAGTGGTGTCTGCACTGTGGTGCAAAAGCGCGTCCAGTGCGTCGGATAGTTTTTCGGTCAGCTGCTTTTTGTCCTCTATGGGCTTGCCCAGCGGGGCGGTGGAGGGCTGCGGTGCTTTGTCGTTCACCGGCTTGCCCAGCAGCTCCGGTTCGGTCTGCTGTGTGGTCTGCGGTAGCCATGTGTTCAGCTGCTGCCCAGTGTGCAGGATCTGCTCCAGCGTACCGGCGCGCCACAGCGTCAGCGCCAGCACGGCGGCCACCGTTGCCACAGCGGCGCGTCCCCATGTGTTCTGCATCAGTCGTATCCAGATGGTGCCCATCACCGCGCCCCGGGCGGAGCGCGGCGGCTGCTCCAGCACATCATCGGTCAGCAGAGCGGTGTAGCGGTCCATGCAGCGGTCGCAGTAGGCAAGGTGCTCGGCGGCTTCCAGCCGCTGCGTTTCGTCCAATTGCCCGCCGACCAGTGCCTGTAAGCCTTCCTCACTCAGACAGCCTTTTGCGTCAAACAGTTCCATGTACGCTCCTCCTTTCACAGGGTACGCGGTCGTTTTGCAAGATCTGCTGCGCCAGCATCTTTTTGGCGCGGTAGACCTGCGCTTCCACCGTTTTGGGCGGTCGGCCGCACAGCCTTGCAGCTTCGGCCATGGTGTGCTGTTCCAGCAGCACCAGACGGCAGGGCGTGCAGTAGGGCTCGCGCAGGTTTAAAATCATCCCGGTAAGCTCTTCTTCGCCCAGCGCTTCCAGCACCTGCTGTTCCGGCTGCATACCGGGCGGCGCGCCCTCCAGCGCCAGCACCTCGTCGCCGGGGGTGTTCATCTTGCGCACCCACGCGCTGCGCAGATAGTCCTTGGCTTTGTTGGCTGCGATGCGCGCCAGCCATTGCTTTTCAAAGCCGGGCGGGCAGCGGTCGATGGCCCGCCACGCCGCCAGAAAGGTCTCCTGCGTCAGATCCTGCGCTTCCTGTACATCCGGCACCAGCTGATGGCAGACCGTATACACGAGCGCCTGATATTTCTGCACCATCGTGCTGAATTCCTGTGTTGTCAACGCGCTGCACGGCCTCCTTTCCGGTTTTGGATGCGGTACTCTGCGCCGCCCTTCTGTCTTTAATACGAGGGAGCGGCGGCGGTTCCTGCAAAAAACTAAAATATTTTCAAACTTTTTCTTCTGCCGCAGATATGGTACAATAGCAGTATAGCACACAGGGAGGATTTTCGCCATGGCTTCTACCACCCGACAGGCGCTTTTACAGGCGCTGAGCGCCGCCGAGGGCGCATATATTTCCGGTCAGCAGCTGGCGCAGCAGCTGGGCGTCAGCCGCGCTGCCGTGCACAAGGCGGCGGCGGCGCTTACCGCGCAGGGCTATGCGCTGGAAGCCGCCTCCCGCCGGGGGTACCGCCTGCTGGGCGGCGACCCCTTCTGCACCGAGGCAGTCGGCCCCTACCCCGCCCCGGTGCAGCTGTACGACACGCTGGAAAGCACCAACCGCACCGCAAAGCTGCTGGCGCTGGAAGGCGCCGCCCACGGCACGCTGGTGCTGGCGGGCGGGCAGACCGCCGGACGCGGGCGGCTGGGGCGCAGCTTTGCCAGTCCGGCGGGCAAGGGGGTGTACTGCTCGGTAGTGCTGCGCCCGCTGCTGCCTGCCGCCAACGCCCAGACCGCCACCATCGGCGCGGCAGTGGCGGTCTGCCGGGCGGTGCAGACGCTGTGCGGGCTGGAACTTGCCATCAAGTGGGTGAACGACCTGTATTACAGGGGCAAAAAGGTGTGCGGCATCCTGACCGAGGCCGGCACAGACCTTGAAAGCGGCCAGCTGGAATGGCTGGTGGTGGGCATCGGGCTAAACCTGACCGCCACGGCAGAGGACTTTCCCCCGGATCTGACCGCCAAAGCAGGCAGCCTGTACCCCGGCGGCCCTGCCCCGGTAAGCCGGGCGGCGCTGGCGGGCGCTATCGGGCGGGAGCTGTTGGCGCTCTGCCCGGGCTTTGCCTGTCTGGACGAGTACCGCGCCCGCTGCTTTGTGCCCGGCCACTGGGTGACCGTGTGCACCGGCTCCGAGACCTACGCCGCGCAGGCGCTTTCCATCGACGATGCCGGGCGGCTGGTGGTGCAGCGGGAGGGTGGCCGCACCGAGGCGCTGCGCTGCGGCGAGGTGACCATTCGCCCCACCAAGACGGAATAAACGGGTACAAAAAGCCCGCCGGGCATTAGCTGGGTGTTCGTAAAACAGTTTTCGAGAAATGACATGGCAACTGCCTGTCAGGATTGGTTACGAGTACCCGGCTAGGCCGAGGAAGCATCAAGTCCCATGTCCGCACCGTTAAGGTGTTGGGTATGGGGCTTTTTGCATTTCAGGAACGTGTACATCTCTGGAAAGGTGTAACACACTAGACTTTGTACCAAAGTCGTGTGCCAAGGGTGCTGCGCCCTCTTTGGAATCCCTGCTCACATCGCCTGTGGGCGATGTGGATTCGCCGCACAGAAGAGCTCCACAAAAGTGCACCCCGGCTGTTTGCGGCGAGGAAAAGGCGCTTCTGCGGAAGTGTAATAATCCACTATGACACTTTCATCCCTGCGGTCTGCAAAGTGTAGTGGGCTCTCCGAGGGGGAAACGGCTGTATAGGGTGCGCTTCGGGCAAATCGCTGCGTACGTGCGTACCAATCTCTCGTACGCACGTACGCAGTAAAACGGCTAAAATCTCCTATATAGGGGTGTTCTTCTGGAAATCAATATGATATACTCAACTTAACCAACCATCAACTAATAGGAGGCGGTAATATTATGGGAAAAACTTTTGTGTGTAGCTTATGCCGTAATGGAATCATTGGCGGTGGTTTGTACATTGATGAACAGAGCATTACATATTCAACTCAAAAGCTCACAGTCAGTCCACTGTATCGCAACCTTGTATTGCCCATGAACGAGATAAGGGAGCTTTCATGGAGTCAGATGGTCGTTCCTGTTGCAGCAATTTCCATGAAAGACGGAGAATGTTATAAATTTATCATATATAACAAATCAGGATTTGAAAAGGCATATAAGCAATATAGCAACCACCAAGAATGAAATCACC
>OLQD01003150.1_pt1 | contig 11094 bp, 6 predicted proteins | sample 1672841 | NCBI WGS metagenome assembly OLQD01 (sample SAMEA3136729, study PRJEB25190) | human gut metagenome | biome: human gut; feature: human-associated habitat; material: faeces | place: Austria | collected 2013 | reverse complement strand
GCACAGGGGGGCGTGGATTGAAATTTGCCTCTTAAGTCACTTGAATCTTTTGGGGATGTCGCCCCCCGCACAGGGGGGCGTGGATTGAAATGGACTGTCCGGCACATCGCTCTCCGGCATTGCGTGTCGCTCCCAGCATAGGGGCGTGAATTGGAATGCTTGCAGGGCGACTTTGTCTTCGCTTTCTGCGGTGAGCAGCAAAGGTTTGCCGGCCATCAGATTCGCTTAAGGCATATCATGCCAGCGCATTCCAAGCAGTTGAATGACCCTACAACGCCGGGCGCGTCGATGTGCAGGCGAAATCCGGCAGCATTGCCGAAATTGTCACCAAGACCAAAGAAACGGCGGAAAAAGCGGCGCAGCAGCAGGCGGAAATAAAGAAAAATGCGAAGGCCTCCAAGGTGAACATAAAAGAGCTTGCGCCGTCTGCGGGCAAATGGTCCGTAGACCCCAAGATAGACATGGACACCCTCACCACCAAGCAGACCGCCGCAGTAAGCTATTTGAAGGCCGTCAGCGAGGTTTCCGGCATGAACATAACCCTTATGTCGGGTGTGGATGTAACAGGCGCGTTCTCGGTGGAAAACGGGCATTACGACGGTGTTACCAATACCCTGTATGTTTCCGTCAATGCCGGCATGCAGAGCATTACCGACATAACCGGCAGCGCCATACTGAAAACGGCGTCGCACGAAATAACGCACTATATAGCCGCCTCCGGCACGCAGACCTATTCCCTGCTTGAGGATTATGTTCTGTCCCGGTTTACGGAGCAGTACGGCGAAAAGAGCGTGGATAACCGCATAGAGGATATACAGGAGCAGTATAAAGATCAGGTGGGTAAAGAGCTTACCCGCGAACAGGCAAAGGAAGAAATGGTGGCTGCCGCCTGTGAAATGATGCTGAAAAACAGTGAAGTGTTTGAAAAGCTGGCGCGGCAGAACCTGTCTCTTGCGCAGCGCATAAAGGCGGGGCTGGACGGCTTTATTAAAAAGCTGTCCGCCAACAGAAAGGCCGCCTTTGAAAACCTTGACGCCACCAGCCCCGAAGCCCGCGCCATAGCGGCAAGCGAAACCAGCCTTAAGGAAACGCAGAAGCTGTGGGACAATGCGCTTAAGGGGGCGATAAAGGAGAACGAGGGCAAGCGTGCGGGGAAAGATACCATGCTTGAGCTGCGTGACGAAGGGCGCTACAACGCCGAGTACGAAAAGCCCATAACCTCGGAAGATATAGAACCCTTGCGTTCCATAGGGCGAAAGAACATAAACAACTTCACAAGCGAGGACATAGCAAAGACACAGAAATGGGCGTATAAGTTCTACCGTGAATTGGGCACAAAATCCCCGTTCTTCCGCGCGTCGTTCGGCGAATGGAGGGCGTATGACACAAGCCCCGTTAACATTTCAAAAATGGAACGACGGGAAGGGAAAAACCCACGCGGGCAGTTCCGGAATAACGACACAGGATGGGTTATCAATTCATCGAGTGTTGGATATGACGAAACAATCTCGCATAGCGGCGCAGATAAAAAATCCGTCCGAGCCATGCAAAACATAGATAAAATCATTGAAAATTCTATTCTGCTAAATACCGAAACCTCCGAACATGGCCGCGGGAAAAAATCAATATACACGGCATTTATGCACAAATTCTATGCGCTGGTTGATATAGATGGGAAGCCCTATCTCGCCAAAATGTCGGTGGACGAGAGCTATTCTCCGGGGCAGAATGAAACCAATAAAAAGTTCTATCATGTTCGTTCGATAGAAATAGAAACGGCACCCTCCGTGGGGATAGGCAATAGCCACACGCCCATTATGGAGAGCACCGTCTCTAATTACACAGTATCAGATTTATATACTTTTGTCAAACAGTTTGACAAAGATTTTTCTGCCGGCGCTGCTGTGAACCCGAAACTACTGAACAGAAACGGCACGCCGCGAGTGATGTACCACTACACCGACAGCACCTTTACCGTTTTTGACCCCGCACGCAGCGGAAGCAATCAGGGAATGCGGCTCGGCGACGGTATATACATATCCTCCAGCAAGACCGCCTTTATGGACTACGGCAAGAACAGAATGGATGTCTATGCGGACATAAAGCACCCGTTTGAAATGAAATTGACCAAAGCGCAGGCCGATGAAGTGCTGAATACTTACGCTGCCACTAAGCATAACCTTGACGAATACGGCGGCGTATACCGAAAGCATGCGCAGCAAAAGCTGATGACCCCGACGCGCGTTATGGATTACCTGTCCGAATATGCCGCCGACAACGGAATCAAGACAAGCGACATTCTTAAACACCTCGGCTATGACGGCATACATGATGGTATTGAATGGGTGGCCTTCGACCCCACGCAGATCAAATCCGCCACAGACAACATCGGCACCTTCGACCGGAATAACCCGGATATTCGGTACGAGCTGCGGGACAATCAGGGCAGAGAGCTGACGAAGGCGCAGGCGGAGAAATTCAAGGACAGTCAGGTGCGGGACAAGGACGGACGGCTGAAAACCGTATACCACGGCAGCTCTGCCGTATTCAATGTGTTCTCCGCCGACTTCATGAGCCAGCACGGCAGCTCCGAGGGACAGGGCTTTTATTTCACGGACTACAAGGACATGGCGGAGGGCTATCAGAAAAAGGGCGGACAGCTGCTTGAAGGCTATCTGAACATTACAAACCCGCTGAGCGACAGTGAGGTAACTCTTTCCGCGCCGGAGGTTAAACGGCTGCTTAAGGCATTAGACCCCACGGGCGACGATGTAATACTGAATTACGATTCGCAGGGCGGTATGGGCTACCCCTCCAAAGCGTGGTATAACCGGGCGCTTGCCGATACCGTAAACATGATTATGAGCACCAGCGAAAGCGACAGCGAGATATTGGCGGAGATAGCCAATGCAGGCGCAGGCAGCGGAAATGTTATGGATGCCGTGCGTAAGGTGCTGGGCTATGACGGTTACATTGTAGAGGGCAAATACGACAACGCCAATGTGTATGTGGCCTTCGGCAGCGACCAGTTCAAGAGCTTTGATAACAAAACCCCGACATCTTCGCCGGACATTCACCTTGAGCTGCGCAGCGACGAGAACCAGTTCAACCCGCGCAAGGAGCTTTCCAACCTCTTTATGCAGATAGCGCAGAACGAGCAGGAGACGAAATCCCTGCGCTCGTATCAGGCGGCAATACACGAGCTGAACAATACGGAAATAGAGATATCCAAGCTGCAGCAGGAAATGCAGGGCACGGACAAGCTTAAAAGCCCGCAGAAGTATTACGAGCTGCAGAACAAGCTGCGGCAGGCGGAGGCCAAACTGAACCGCTACGACGGACGGCTTGTGCAGCTGGAGGCCACTAAGCCCATGAAAGACCTTATAGCCCGCCGCGAGCAGCGGTTGAAGGAACAGTTCGCACGGTCCAGCACCACAAGGGCAAAGTACAGGAACAACATCAAAAAGAATATCCGCAGCCTTGACAAAAAGCTGCGCACCAACAGCGGACAGAAGCATGTGCTGCTGGAATTGCAGCCCGTTGTGGCGCAGCTGCTGAATGTGTTCACGGAAAACACCAGCGTATTCAAGAAGGAGCAGCTGGCAAAGCTGCGGGAGATCTACGCAAAATTTAATCCCGAAGCCGACAGCAAGATATCCTCTACCGAAAAAGAAGTTACCCGGTGGAAGAGCACGGCGGAGTATTCCTCGGCATACAGCGAGATGATCTACGACCTCATAGAAGAAGTCAGACCGCTGGTGCAGGGCAAACGGCTTATTGATCTGGACACCGATCTGCTGGCCGCCGTGAACGACATCGTGGGCAACATTAAACAAAAAAGCGCTGTCTCAAAATCACTTCTAAGACGGCGCTTTTCTGTTGTGGATCAGAGCGAACATTTCACGGCGAAGCCACCGCTGAAAAAGTAGGTGTTCGTCCGAACCTCGTTTGGTGGAGGTGAGGGGAATTGAACCCCTGTCCGAAAGTGCGTTTGCGCGGCTTTCTACGAGCGTAGTCAGTGCGTTTTTATTCCCGCCCCGCTGTATCACGGACAAAGCAGCGGTTTGGTAGCTTCATATTTACACCCCGGCTGCAAAGCTTAGGCCGATGGCGTTCCCTGCGATCATGACGCCGATTATCCGATCCGCAGGCGGTCGGAGTCGACGGAAGCTGCGTTAAGCAGCTACAGCAAAAGTTTTGTTGTTAGCGTTTATATTTACGCCCGAAGGATTATCGTGGATCCGGAACCACGGCTCGCTTACCCCGCCCCCGATCACTCCCGTCGAAGCCGGTGCACCCCCAAACTGTGCAGTAATAGTATATTCCATTTTTTGTGCCTTGTCAATCTCCCGATACGGCGAAAACCTCGTCCGGCGCGCCGCAGTGAAGTTCAGAAATAAATTCCGCAATGGAAACTAAACGGAATTAAGGGCGAAAATTTATGAGTTTATCACGCTCCACGCCTTTATCAGGCGTTCACGGCTCCATGCGGCGTTTGCAGCGCTGGTGGAGGGCAGATAAACGGCGGGGCCGTATTTATCAAGCAGATACCGGTTATAAAGCTCAAAGGCTTTTCTGCCGTTTACATATATTTTTTGTATGCCGGCAAAATAGCTCCTGTCAAGGCTGCAGGGCACGGCGTTGCGTATGCTTGCATCCGCAGAGCCTTCAATATCGCAGGAAAGTATCACATCCCAAAGCGCAATATTGCGGCGGGTCAGAAGCGCTTGCTTTTGCGCAAGATCTTCCGGCACGCCTTCGCCGTACACCGCGGCCAAAACATGCCAAAAGCGGTTGCGGGGATGCCCGTAATAAAACCCCTGCTCCCTCGATGCGGCGGAGGGAAAGCTGCCCAGCACCAATATGCGGCTTCCGGGCGGACAGAACGGCTCAAAGGGGTGAACAATATGCGTCATACGCATCCGCCTCCGAAGGATAAACGCTCAAGCCAGCGCACCGAAAGCTCCAACCATACCCCGCAGGCAGGGCTTATCATTGTGCCTTGTATAGAGGTAGAGCCGTCACATCGCGCAAGCCCGTGCTCACCGTGCGGAAATATATGCATTTCAAACGGTACGCCGTGTTCGCAAAGCGCCGAGGCATACAGCAGGCTGTTCTGTACCGGCACGCAGGAATCGTCGGCGGTGTGCCACAAAAAGGTGGGCGGAGTATTGCGGCTTACAAGCTTTTCCGCCGAAAGCGCTTCCTTTTGTTCGGGGGAGGCGCAGAGAGAATCAAAGGAGAGCGCATGCCCGTACTGCCCGCTTGTTATTACGGGATAGCAAAGAATACAGGCATCGGGGCGCACATCGGTGAGACCGCAGCTGCGCGCAAGCTCCGTGTCGGCATTGGCGGTGCAGGCAGCCAGGTGCCCCCCGGCGGAAAAGCCCATGATGCCAAGGCGCTCGATCCCACGCTCCATGCAGAGCTTTCTTGCCAGCCGCATGGCCCGCTGCGCGTCGGACGGCTGCGCCGGGGCTTTACTCGGCGCAACGCGGTATTCCAGCACAAAGGCTGTTATCCCGATGGTATTCAGCCACGCGCCAACGTCATTTCCCTCATAGTCCGCCCGGCCGCAGTAAGCGCCGCCCGGACACACGACAATTGCCGTATTTGCGGCGTCACAGTCATATGGTGTCAGATACGGTTCAAACGCATCCTCTACGCAGCGGTGCGGCATGGTTTGGTTCCATAGCTTTATCATGGTTGTTTCTCCTTTCGCTGGCTCAAGTTCAGTTTCTGCTGGTATTCGCGCATGGAACAGCCCGCGAACCTCCGGAACACGGAATAAAAGCTTTTTTCGTCTCTATATCCGACCGCCTCCGGAATGGATTTGACATCCCGACCAGCCTCCAGCATTTGAATTGCCGCCTGAACACGGATGTGGGCCAGATAATCCGTAAATTTCTCGTTCATCTCTGCCTGGAATTTCCGGATAAAATGCCGCGGGCTGATGTGGACATACTCAGCCAGCTCCTGCACAGTCAGTTTTTCCGAGAGGTGCGACTGCATATAGACGCAGGCGCGCCCGATGGGATCGCTTTTCAGCGCGTCCTCCTGCGTGATATAGCCCTTTTCGGAAAGCAGCGCCCAGATGGCGTCCATGTACGCCGCCGTTCCCTGCGCGGAGGTCAGCATGCCCAGCGGCGCAGCCATCATGTTACTTCGGAGCTGCGCGGCCAGTGCCTCATCCCTGCGGCAAATTTCTGCGCGCAGTTCCTCCATCAAAGAGCGCACCAGCAGAGCCTCCATGCGCAGCGGAGCATCGCTCAGCAGCGGCTTGACTTTGGAATACATTTGCCAGTGATCCTCGTCGATGCCCGGCTTCAGTGCCAGAAGCAGCTTCAGAAGTCTCGAAATGCACTCATCCCAGTTTTGCTGGCCGCGCAGATATGCTTCTTCCCGACTTTCCGTGTGCAGTTCCTCTGAAACGCGGATCATCGCGCTGCGCAGCGCGTCGATCCCGTCAGACTTCGGCAAATAGTCATATGCACCGCACCGGACGGCTTGCTGCGCTTCCGCAAGGTTCGGCGTGTCAGTCAAAAAAATCACGCGGAGGCACAGAAACTGTCTGCGAACATGTCTGGCAAGTTCAAACCCAGACATATCCGGCAGGCTTGTATTTGTGATAAGCACGGCCGCAGCTTCGCCTTTCTGCATCCAGCGCAGCGTTCCTTCCGCCACACATTCGCCGCGTACCATGCTGAATCCCAACCCGTAAAAGTCAATGCCGTTGATCACCTCTGTGCGGTATCGCATACAGGGATCCGTAAAAAATGCTTCAAACATAAGCTGCCTCACATCCGTCCATCGGTCCAGTATCCTCTGTATCGCATTCTAAAAGAATGCGGGTCAAAAATCATAGGTGGCGAATATGACATTTTTGCGGGTCAAAGTGTCATTTTCGCAGATTGCCTCCCTATATGCGCTGTGTTACGATACGAAAAAGCAGCGAAAAGGAGAACATATATGGATCAATTCGCACAAATCGCGGCAAACGGCATCGGCGGGAACGCTGCGCTTCTGGAGCCGGTCACGCCAATTCCGCATGAAACCGTTATCTGCCGTCTGGAACAGGCAGATGCACAGCCCGTCGCAGTCAAGCCGCATCTGTCTACAACGGAAGAACTGAAAACCGAGCTTGCTGCCATGCGGGAAGCATACCGCCCGTTTCTGGAAAATCACGCGCCTGCGTTTGAAAGCCTGCGCCGGCGCATGGATCTCACGTCGTTTCTGCGCGATGGTCAACCGGTCACGATCCCGGAATACGGCGGGCCTATCGGCGCGTGCAAAAAGACATATGAAACCACGTTTGAGCTGCCTGCGCTTTTGGCGGGCCAGTCGGTCTATATCCATTTTGACGGCGCGGATTACCGTGCAGTCGTTACCGTCAATGACACATTTGGCGGAGAACACGAAGGCTTCTTCTCTCCATTCGAGTTTGAGATTACAGGCATCGTCAAAGACGGCACAAACCGGCTGAAAGTTGAATTGTATAATGACCATATTTATATGGGAAACGATCCCGGCGGCAGCGAAGAAACAGAAGGCGACAAGCTTTATGCCGCCACCGGTCTCGGCTGGGACGGTCCGCTGGACGGCTGGCACCACTGCCCCTCCGGGCTGGGCATTTACAACCGCGTCTATGTGGAGATCCGAAATTCCGTCCATATCAGCGACCTCTATATCCGTCCGCTGGACGGGAAGGCAGAAGCATGGCTGGAAATTCAGAACGACAGATATGATACCCTCCCGGTCGAGCTTTCGCTTTCACTCTACGGGCAGAACTTCCCCGAGACGGTCTTTGAAGACCACCGCTTTACGCCGGAGACGACGCGCTTTGTCGGCATGGGCGACAGCCTGACGGAGGCCGCCGTCAAGTCCGAGCTTGGAAAGGGCATTCCCATGCCGCTCAAGCACGGAAAGAATCTGTACAAACTCAAATTTGACCTGCCGGACACAAAGCTGTGGGATCTGGAAACCCCGTATTTGTACCAGCTCCATGCAGCCGTTCTTGTAAACGGGACGTGCACCGACCGCCTTGCACAGCAGTTCGGTATGCGCAGCTTTACGCAGGACACAGAAAGTCCGCAGCGCAAGGGGATGTTCTATCTCAATGGCCGCTCCATCCGTCTGCGCGGGGCCAATACGATGGGCTTTGAGCAGCAGGACGTGCTGCGCGGCGATCTTCCGCAGTTGATCGACGATATTCTGCTGGCCAAACTCTGCAACATGAATTTTCTGCGTCTGACGCAGCGGCCGGTGCAGGATGAGGTCTACGAATACTGCGACAAGCTCGGCCTTATGACGCAGACGGATCTTCCGCTGTTCGGCGTCATGCGCCGCTTCCGCGTCCCGGAGGGCATCCGGCAAGCGGAGGAACTGGCGCGCATGGTGCGTAAGCATCCGTGCAATGTCGTCGTCAGTTATATCAACGAGCCGTTTCCGAACGCCAATAACGAGCCGCACCGACATCTGATCCGTCCGGAACTGGAAAACTTCTTCACCTGCTGTGACCTTGTTGTGAAGTTCTCGAACCCCGATCAGGTCATCAAGCATGTGGACGGCGATTATGACCCGCCCACAGACGGGATACCGGATAACCACTGCTACCCCATGTGGTATAACGGCCACGGTATTGACATTGGCCGTCTGCACCGGGGCTATTGGCTGCCTGTCAAGCCCGGCTGGTACTATGGCTGCGGTGAATACGGCGCAGAGGGGCTGGATTCAGCGGAGGTCATGGAGGAGTGCTACCCGCGCGAATGGCTGCGCGAGCCGTTTGACCCGGGCCGCATTGTCCGCAGCCAGACAAAGAGCTTCAGCGGCTTTTTCTATGACGCGCAGGAGGATATGCAGGGCTGGATCAGCCGCAGCCAGCGGTATCAGGCCTTTGCCACGCGCATGATGACCGAGGCATTCCGCCGCGACGACCGCATGGTCTCGAACGCCATCCATCTGTTCATCGACGCATGGCCCAGCGGCTGGATGAAGTCCATCATGGACTGCAAGCGCATCCCGAAGCAGGCGTATTTTGCCTACCGAGATGCACTCGCACCCCTGCTGGTGTCGCTACGCACCGACCGCTTTGCCTATACGGCGGGCGAAACGATTCAGATCGAAGCGTTCCTGTGCAATGATACCGCGAAATCCGGCGCGTATACGCTTGCCTTTGAGCTTTACAACGAACAAAACAAGCTGATTCAGACCGGGCGCGTCCCCGCGCACGCGGACGCCTGCCGCGCAGCCTATATCGCCAGCGCCGAATTCCCGGCAGAGACCGCGCAAGACCGCGAAACGCTGACGCTCCGCGCCGTCCTGCTGGACGGGAACGGGGACGTTGTCAATTACGCAGAGCAGAAGCTGACCGTATTTCAGGACGTGACTGTCGTACCGAACGACAATGTTGTCATTCTGAAGCTGGAACCGGGTTTGCATACCGTCGCGGGTGAGACCGTGACCGTCAAGCCCTGCGGCATGCTCCCGCTGCACTTCGTCTCCCGCAAGACCGGCTACCCGGCTGTCGCGGAATTTAAGGAGCAGGACTTCTCCTACTGGTATGACGCCAAGGAGGACTGCATCACGCCGCTGCTGGACACGACGTTTACCGTCGAAGGCTTCACACCCATTCTTTTGTCCAACAATATGGACGAACAGGGAAATTGGGGGCCAGTACTGGCTGCGGCAGAAAAGCTATACGAGGGCAAGCACTATGTGATCTGCCAGTTGGAGCTGCGGCAGGAAAACCCGGTCGCAAAGCGCTTCCTGAGAAATCTCTACAGGTTGGGTACAAAATGAACAACATCGAACAGGCGATTTCCTTTGCGCGGCAGGAATATACCCGTCAGGGTCTGGAGGCTCTTTATCAGGAAGGCTTTGAGACGGCGCTGCTTCCGTGCCTCCCCAAGGCTGCCGAGATCTTCACCTCCGAGCCGCTGCTCTGGAGTGGCGACCCGCAGACCGATCTGCTTGCAGCGCTCCTTCGGAGCCGGAAGCTGCTTGCCGAATACCAGGCGCGGCAGATTCCTGACGAGGTGTTTTATCATACAATCAGCGACATCGGCCGCTGGGCGGCGGAATACCGGAACTACAGCGGCAGGATCGGTCTTGCGGAAAGCGCGTGGCTGACGAACCATTTGACGCTGCGGCTGTTTCAGCTCGGCCGGCTTCAGTTCTGCATGGAACCGGCAGACTTTTCCGCGCCGTCTTTCGGCATCGAGCCGGGGCAGCCGCTGGTGTCCGTGCACATCTGCCGCGGCGGCTCGTTGGAGCCTGCGGCGTGTGATGCGTCCTTTGCGCAGGCGCGCGCGTTTTTTCCGAAATACTTTCCGGCATATGCATTTTCGTATTTTAGCTGCCATTCGTGGCTGCTGGACGAAACGCTGCTGCCTCTGGTTGGAGTATACTCCAATATTTCATTTTTTCAACAGCGTTTTCAGATCGTCGGGCGCACTGCGTCCAACGCAGCCGCGCGATATGTGCTCCGTTGGGACATTCAGCCGGATGAAATTGCTGCGTTTATCCCGCAAAATCGCTTTCAATCGAACCTCAAAGAGCGGCTTCTTGCCGGGCAGCAATTTTATGAGGCGACCGGCCTGATCGTCCGATAGGGCGTTATACAATAGGAGGAGAGACACGATGGAGCTTGAAATTCTTCTTCCGTTTCCTTCCGCAGAGACCATGACAGAAAGCTGGGCATTTTCGGAAGCGCAGATTGATTTTCGACATGATCCGGAGGCTGGCGCAAGATGCACGATCAGCTATGCTGCGGTGGAGCTTAGAACACATTTGCTGCAAATGGAGCCAGACGCACAGATTTGCTTTGTCTCGCAGCGGCACAACGGAAAAGCAGCGATTGAATTGAACGCCGATTCTCTTACGGCGTCTGGGGACGCATACGCGCTGCTGCCGCAGAAGGATGGTCTTTTGATCCGCGGTGCAGGCCGGGTCGGTGTTTTATACGGCGTCTATGAATTTCTGAAAATGCAGGGCTGGCGATGGCTGGAACCGGGTACAGCGGGAGAATATGCGCCCGAGCCGGGATGCGGCCTTCTCTGGCCGAAGAACGCCGTGCATGATGCGTCCGCTTCCACG
>OLQD01003144.1_pt1 | contig 11112 bp, 4 predicted proteins | sample 1672841 | NCBI WGS metagenome assembly OLQD01 (sample SAMEA3136729, study PRJEB25190) | human gut metagenome | biome: human gut; feature: human-associated habitat; material: faeces | place: Austria | collected 2013 | reverse complement strand
AAGTAGAATTAAAAGAACCACAGGATTACTATCCGATTCCAGAAGAACCGGAAGGTGAACTGATTGATTATGATGCCATCTCCAAGACTTATAAGACAGGGGACAAGCAGTATACAACCGTTTATGGAGGTTATGTCGGAACTTATAAGAATGAGGATGGAGATACCGAACTGGTAGATAATACTCTTGTAAAGCCGGAAGAAGCAGACACTCCTGCGTCCGAAGAAGCACAGGAGGCCAGCAGCGTATCGACAAATGAAGAAAAGGAAGAGAAAACTGAAGTTTATCAGAACAAGGCTAATGACTATGCCATTCTTCTTCCAGAACAGATGTCAGAAGAGAATGGTGTAACGATTGAAAATGGAAAGACCAGAATCGGGATCATTCCGGTAGATGGAGATTATACACATTCCGTTATTAAGGACAATGCGATCCTTTATAATGAAGTTTATGAAGGAGCGGATGTTCAGTATACGGTACTGGATTCCAACATTAAGGAAGATATCGTACTTCAGCAGCCAACAGACAGAGAATCGTATGAATATGAACTTCAGATTCCGGGATATCAGGCTGAAGTAAAAGATAATCAGGTATACATTTACCCAGAAGGAAAAACAATCAAAGATGCAAAGTATCTTCTGGAAGCACCGTCTATGGAAGATGCTGCCGGAGAGATCAGTTTCCTGATTACGATGGAACTCAGGGAAGAAGATGGGAAAACAATCCTGACCGTAAAACCAGATATGGACTGGCTTTCTGCAGAAGATCGTCAGTATCCGGTCAGAATCGATCCGACACCAGTGGAAATCCAGAAGAGTTCCTTTAACATGATTGGTGTGGAAGAGGGAAGTCCAACCAGCCAGATTGGAGATAACAATTATCCGTATGTTGGATTTGATGATGGTATTAAGTCTGGAAACCTTGCAGGATTTGGAACAGCACACCAGAACTGCCGGACTTATATCAAAGTAAATTCAAATTTTAGTCAGATTCCGAAAGATTCCAAAATTGACAGTGCAACATTTGCAGTCAGTCAGAAAACTGCATACAGTGGTGGTGCATCCCAGTTTGGACTTTATCGTGTAGATCAGTCGTGGAACACCTCCATCACATGGAAAACAAAACCAGTAAATCTTACGTTCCAGGATGTACAGAATGCAAGTACCAGCAGGAACAGCTATATCAATTATGACGTTAAAGATCTGGTTAATGACTGGGTGCAGGGAACTCATGCGAATAACGGATTTGCACTGGTAGCCATTGCCGAGGCAAATAACCTTGGAGCTTCTATGCAGTGTGAGGTACTGAATAACAGGGCATCCGTTTATGGACCGAAACTCAGCATTCAGTGGTCACCGGCTGAAGATCCATATCTGCGTGATATGTCACTGGATGAAACAACGATCCTGCTTCGTCCGATGACAGAAAAGAATACAAATGGAAAGCTGAAGTTTGATGCCGTATTTGCAGACGGAATTGCAAAGAGCAAATCTACAGTAGAATATTATCTGCTTCCAGATGAGGAAAATGAAGAACATCACGAAACAGATGCAAAACCATTGTATTCCTATCCAGACAGTACTGAATACAATAAGCAGTTCCCGGAGGCGAATAAGTATTACAGCAAAGATTCCAACTGGCAGAGTGCGCTGTATTCAGGGCTGACGAAGGACAAGCTTTATAAGATCAAAGCAAAAGCATCGAAAGAGATTGATGGAAAGCTGAAAACAGGAAAAGAAGTGACTAGTGACAGCTTTGTGATCTATGAAGTCAAACAGTTTGATACATTCCCGAAGATTGCAAAATATTATGGTGTTCCGCTTAAGAACATTATGAAAGACAATCAGGTGATGGACGCACTGGTAGTTGCAAATAATACGATTTTTATCCGTAACCCACAGACAAATGTTCCATATAGTCCTGCACCGCTTACCGATCAGGATAAGATGCGGATTGACGGAGCATTGATGGGAAGAGGCCTGCACTGTGAATTTGGATTTGAGCCGGTCAATTTAAATACCGGTAACTTCTATATGGATCAGTCCGATGTGACGATGAATGAGCTGAATGGGGAATTCTCCATTACAAGAAGCTACAATTCCAAAGGAACAGACCAGCATTCCATGTTCGGACGTGGATGGAGCTTCAACTATGACCAGTCACTTTCTCAGATGGAGGACGGAAGCCTTCTGTATATGAGAGGGGACGGAAGTTATCTGATCTTTGATAAGAATGAAGATGGCAGCTACACTGCTCCGGATGGTTATGTATATGATTTAAAAGCAGTCAGCTATAAAGATACAGACCATGACTACATCGGATGGGAACTGACAGATGCGGATCAGAGCGTCTGGTCATTTGATAAATACGGAATTTTACGTTATGTAACGGATGTGAATGGATTTAAGACAGTATTGGATTATGATGATGATTATAATCTGAGCAAGATTACCACACCATCCGGAAAAACATTCGGGGTAAAACAGGATAAATTCGGGCATATCAAGGAACTGTCTCTTCCAGATGGTGGAAAAGTTTCTTACAAATATGATGAGCAGGGAAACCTGATATCTGTAACAGACCCGAATGGAACAACAAAAGAATATCAGTATGATGATGACAGCCGTATGACAAGCTGGAAAGATGAGAATGGCAATACGGTTGTAAAGAATACTTACGATAAAGAAGGAAGAGTCGTAGAGCAAACTGATGCAGAAAAAGGAACGGCAACTTTCAAGTACGGAAAGAGTTCTACTACAACAACGGATAACGAAGGAAATAAGACCGTTTATCATTATGATGATCAGTACCGTACAACATCCATTGAATATCCGGATGGAACAACCTGTGAAAAGACTTATAATGCAGAAAATCAACTTGCTTCCGAAACAACAGCAGCCGGAACAAAAACTTACACTTATGATGCATTTGGCAATGTAGCAACGGAGACAAGAGAGGATGGAAAGACAGCCTCTTATACTTATAATGAGCAGAATAAGCTGACCAGTGCAACCGGATATAACGGAGCAACGGTTACTTACAGTTATGACGGTAATGGAAATATGGTCACATCTACAAAACCGGATGGAACAGCCATTACCTATACTTACGATGACAAACATCGTATGGTATCCCAGACAGACGGCAGAGGTGTCACAACAACGTATTCGTATGACGGACCGAACATGACCGGATATGTGGATGGAAATGGAGCAGCATGGGGATTCACGTATGACGCGATGAATCGTGCAGTTACCATGACAGATCCACTTGGAAATGTAACCTCGAACAGTTACGATGCGAATGGCAATCTGACTTCTAAGACAGCAGCCGATGGCGGTGTGACCGCTTATACACTGGATGGTGTGGGAAATATTACAGCAAGTACTGATGCACTGGGGAATACCACCACATATACTTACGATAAGATGTACAACATGACCAGTGGTACAGATCCGAAAGGAAATCAGATCAGCTACGTTTATGATAAGAATTATCAGCAGGTCAAAGCAACCGATGCAAAAGGAAATACAATTACTTATAAGTATGACAGCATGGGACGTGTCATAGAAGAGAGTAATAAAGATTTTGGAACAAAGCTCTATGAATATGACAAAGCAGGAAATCTGAAAAAATATACCGACGGAAATGGAAATGCAACCGTATCCAAGTTTGATTCTCTTGGACAGGTGCTTCAGTCCAAAGATGCAGTTGGTAATATAACCAAATATGAATATGACGCATTAGGAAATGAAACCAAGATTACTTATGGAGATGGAAGCAGCCATTCCAAGGAATATGATAACTGCGGAAGACTCGCTAAAGAGACAGATGAATTAGGTGCAGTTACCACTTATACTTATGATGCGACAGACAATCTGGTATCAAAATCAGATGACAGTGGAAGAACCTGGACTTATACCTACGATAATACAGGAAACCGCTTAAGTGAAACCAACCCAGAAAGTGGAACTACCACATATACTTATGATAAAGCAGGAAATCTGGTATCTTCTACCGATGAAGAGGGAAGAACAGATACTTATGCTTACGACAAGGCAGGAAATCTGACTTCATCCAAAGATGCCCTTGGATATACCGTATCCATGAAGTATGACTTAAATGGAAATCTGGTATCCTCTACCGATGAAAATGGAAATACCAGTACCATGACTTACGATGGTAATGGAAACATGACATCGGTAAGCGATGCAAAGGGCAACATTACAGCAATGAAATATGATTCCACCGACAATCTGGAACAGACGGTGGACGCCCTGAAAGGAAAGACCACTTACGAATACGATTCACAGGGCAACAGCACAAAGATGACGGATGCCCTCGGCAATGCGTACAGCTATGTGTATGATAAAGAGGGAAATAACACATCCATAATACTGCCGACAGGGGACAAGGTGCTGATGGAGTACGATGCCATCGGACAGCTTGTAAAATGTACGGATGCACAGGGACTCGTAATTACCTATCAGTATGACGGAGCAGGCAACCTGATCCATTCCTCCGACAATGGTGGAAACAGCATGGATTATACTTATGATGGTGCCGGAAATGTACTGACACAGACCGATGAACTTGGCAGGACAGCAACATACAAGTACGATCAGTACGGCAGACTCCTGAAACTTACTGAAGCAGACGGAAGTACCACATCTTATGAATATGATGTTATGGACCGCATTACAGCGGTAACGGATGCGGAAGGTCATAAAACAACCTTTACCTACGATAAAGTCGGCAACCAGTTATCCATGACAGAAGAAGAGGAAGCCACATATAAATACGCTTACGATAAGAAAGACCGGGTTATTTCTCAGACAAATCCACTGGGAGCATCCAGCACCTTTAAGTATGACGGAAATGATAATGTGACGGAATCTGTCGATGAAAACGGTACGGTTACCAAGTATACTTACGATAAAAATGACAACCTCGTATCCCAGACAGACGGAAATGGAAATACGACAACCTACCAGTATGATGAACTGGACCGCAAGATCGGGGAGACTTCTCCGTTAAAAGAAACAAATGAATACCGTTATGATGCCATTGGCAATCTTACCAAATCAAAAGATCCGATGGGACTCATTACTGAATACAAATATGACAGCCTGAGTAACATGACGGAACAGATTTCTCCAAAGGGAGCAGTTACCAAATATGATTACGACAAGCATGGCAATGTCATTTCTGTAACGGATGCAAAGGGAAATGAGACACAGTACAGTGTTGACCTGAATGACAATGTCACAAAGATGACACGGGCGAATGGTGGAGAGTATACCTATAGTTATGATAAAGCCGGACGTCTGAAGAGTATGACCAGTCCACTGGGTTATACCAAGAATTTCTCTTATGATAAAGTGGACAACGTGGTAAAAGAAAGCGACAGCTTAAAGAGTACCACCACTTATACTTACGATAAGCTCCATAACATGAAGTCTTCTACCAATGCACTGGATGGAACAACCAGCTTTTCTTATGATAAGTATGGCAATCTGGTGAAGGAGACAGATCCACTTGGACGGAGCAATACCTACAGTTATGACCTGGCAGGCCAGATGACTTCTGCAGCTGATCCGCTTGGTAAGATAACTGCTTATACTTACGACCCGGCAGGAAATATTACTGAGATCACCAAACCGAGTGGAAGAAAGACCAGCTATGGATATGATAAGAATTATAATGTTACATCTGTAACAGATCCGATGGGCTATGTTGCAAAGACAGTCTACGATAAAGACAACCGTGTAACAGAAGAGACCGATGCACTGGGGCAGAAGGAATCCTATACCTATGATAAGGACAGCAGGGTAACTTCTATTACAGACAAGCGTGGATTCACAACAGGATTTGATTACGATGCACATGGTAATATTCAGGTTGTTACAGATAAGACCGGATTAAAGAGCCATCTGGAATATGACAAGAATGACAACCTGACCAAAGTAACTGATGCCCTTGGCGGTGTAACAACTTATGGTTACGACAACATGGATAATCTGGTAACCTTCACCAATGCAGCAAATAAGACAACGAATTATACTTATGACTTAGAAGGCAACCTGACATCCATCAAAGATCCGGCAGGAAGAACGGAGAAATTCGACTATGATGAAAAAGGCAGACTGACCGGACATACACAGGCAAGCGGCAAGAAAACCACGTATGATTACGATAAGCTGAATGACCTGTTGGAGAAATCTTATCAGGACGCAAAAGGTGAGACCTCAGAAAAAGACGTAACCTACGCATATAACAGCGCCGGGGAACGGATATCCATGAAGGATCAGACTGGTAAGAGCAGCTACGAATACGATGCACTCGGAAGAATCACCAAAGTGACAAGCGGTTCGAAAAAGGATGTCAGCTACGTTTATGATGACGCAGATAATCTGCAGGCAATCGTATACCCGGATGGTACAAAAGTCAGCTATGAATACGATTTAAATGATAATCTGGTAAAACTGACAGACCGTAATGGAAAAGTAACCACCTACAAGCATGATGCACTGAATCGTGTGACAGAAGTCATTAGAAGCAATGGAACAAAGACGGAAGTATCTTACGATGCAGAAGATCATATTACAAAGATTGTGAATACCTGTGGTTCCTGTGGAAAAGTAATCAGCACTTATGAGTACAAGTACAATGATCAGGGATATGTAGTCAGCGAGACAGCGACCGAACTGGAAGCCGGAACAAGAAAGACACCAAGCTGGGAAGACTGGTACAACTGGGGCGATACACAGAAAGAGACAGACAAAGCAGACTGTGAGCATCAGGAAAAAGAGATCCAGACGACACGTACTTATGAATACGATGATAACTGGGAACTGACACGCTGTACGGAAAAAGTAGAAGGCGGTAAAAAGACAGTCCATAATTATACTTATGACAAGATTGGAAACCGGACCTCTTACGAGAAGATCGAAGATGGTGTCAGCAAAGCAAAATACAACTACAAGTATAACGATTCCAACCAGCTCATCAAGCGGACCAATGCAAAGATCTGGGGCGATCCGGGAACAACCTACAGCTATGATAAAGATGGCAATCTGATTCAGGAATGCGATAAGACAAACAGTGCAGATCCGGTCACTTATGAATATACAGCAGAAAATCGTCTGGCAGTCGTAAAACAGGGTGGAACAGTCCTGATGGCAGCCATGTACGATGGAGATAACAACCGGGTATTCGAACTGGATAACACTTATAAATGGGAAGACTGCTATGGCGATGAAGTCCTGATTCCGGAGAACCAGCGTACAGAAGATGGAGACAGTCCGAAAGAACAGCTTGCATCTCTGGTAAAAGGCGGCTCCAATGCCAAAGGATACACACTGACAGAGTATATCAACGATATCAATCGTGAGAATACAGAAGTCCTTGCAGAGTATGGAGCAGACGAGAAAGTACGTCAGGCTTATACTTATGGAGAAAGTGGAATCGGAGAACGGGTAAGCGTTGATAAATCGGAAGAAAGCAGTTATTATTTATATGACGGAAGAAACAGCGTAACCGGAATCCTGACTGAAAATGCTAACCTGACGAACAGTTATCAGTACGATCCGTATGGAAACCTTACATCAGGAACCGCAGATGGAGTCAATTATTACGGTTACAATGGAGAGTCCACAAATGTAAAAACAGGACTTCAGTATCTGCGGGCAAGATACTATAACGCAGAGAACGGAACCTTTACAACTGAAGATAGTGACCTGGGAACGACAGAAAATCCATTAACCAGAAACCGCTACGATTATACAACCAATAATCCGTTGAATTACAGTGATCCGACAGGACATTCATTGTGGAGCAGGATTAAGGGTGCAGCTAAGAAAGCAGCAAAAAAGGTTGTAAAAACAGTCGTAAATACTGCGAAAAAAGTTGTTAAAACGGTTGCAAAAGGCGTAAAAGCGGCAGCTAAATGGGTGAAAAATGCAGTATCCCATCCGAAACAGGTAATACAGAAAGCCAAAAATACTGTAAAACAAAAAGCAAAACAGGCTTCTCAGAAGATTGTATCCAGTGGATCGAATTTTATAAGAGCTGTGAGCAAAGGTGGAGTAAAAGGCGGTCTTAGTTACATCGGAAATGGTGCTAAAAAAGTATATAGCTCTTTCAAATCCTATGCATCAGAAAAAACAAAAGAAATTCGCCAGACAATTAAAAGAGAACTGTGTACTACGACAAATAGAATTTCTTCAGCTTTTGGAAAAGTAGATTGGAATGTCGTAAAGAAAGTAGTAGCAGGTGGAGTAATCCTTGGAGGTCTTGCGGCAGCAACTGTTCTTACAGGTGGAGCAGCAGCGGTGATTGCCGGAGGTGCATTAAGTGGTGCCTTGATCGGCGGAGGAACCGGAGCAGTTCTTGGTGGTATTTCAAGTGCAGCCAGTGGAGAAGGATTTATAAGTGGTGCAGCCGATGGATTCTTATGGGGAACGATTGGCGGTGCAGTGTCAGGTGGTGTTGGAGCTGCGACAGGTTCTTTGGCAAGTAGTACTGCTTCATCAGTACTAAAAAATCCATTAGCCAAGAGTGCACTTGAAAATGTGGCAGATACGGCAGTTGGAACAATTGACGATTTAGCGCATGGTAGAGATGTATCATTAGGAACAGTTGCAAAAGATTTTGGAACGGGTATGCTCTTTTCTGGTAAAGGAATTGCAGATGATTGGAAAAAGACGACTAAGGAGTCCAATTTTATAAAGAATGTAGAATCCAATGTATCTGAAAATAAACAGATGCCAATGAACTTGCAATTCTTTGCTAATAAGAAATCACCGAAAGAAATCGGAGCTGTTGGTGAAGATGAACTGAAAAAATTTGGTGGAGCATCACAAGTCCATTTTGATACAACAAAAGGTAAAAGAATCGTAGATCAATTTGTGGATGGTACTGCTTATGAATCGAAAGTAGGATATACGAGTAAAACGAAAAGAGTTGCTAATCAAATAGAAAAAGATAAAGAATTAATGGATATGGGTAGAATAGATTCCGTAGAATGGCACTTTTTTGAGAGTCCAGTAACAGGAAAAAGTGGAGCTAGTGGACCATTAAAAGAAAAGTTAAAAGAAAATGGAATCAAATATGTAGAACATTAGTATAAATGTGTGCATGATTAAAAGTAATCATGCACACATGAATAATCATGTAAAAAGAATGGTTGGATTTATTCTATTTGAGATTGACAAAATCAGTAATAAGATGGTAATTCCTTAATAAGGGTTACTCATAAACACATTGCAGAGAGGAAATAAAATGAATAATAAAAAGTATCCTGTTACAGTTGCACCTTTTAATTTTAATAATTTTAAGGAATTATCAAATGTAGAAGCAAAAGAATATTTTGAATGGTACATGGAAGTAAAGCAAAAGAGAATTTATAATTTAGAAGAATATATTAACGAAAATAAAAATAAAAGAATTCTATTGGATTATTCAGTGGAATCATTGGAGGAGTTATGGAATTGGTATAAAAAAGAGATTGAAATAGAAGATATGACTGAAGAAGATTATCGTAAATTATGTGAAGGAAGACCAGAATGGTTACAAGAAAGAATAAGAGAAGAGAAAACTAAAGTTTCTATCATCACATGGTGTATATGTCAGGACATCGCAGTATATTTTGGAGAAGTAATGATAAAAAAACATGATACTCTACACTGGGATTACTTTGTCAAACCCCAAAATGCAATTAATGTGAAAGAACCGATTGTAACAGGTTTTATAAAAGGATTATATTTTTCGCCATTTCAAATACTGGTAACATTAACAAAAAGAGCAACACGAAATGAAGAAAGCAGTTTGAAAGAGATGTATTGGAAATGGGAGAAAATGATTTAAAAAGTTAATTGTAAAAGGAGCATAATGAAGGTAGATATTGTATTAGAAAAACTACAAAAAAATGAATTTCTGGATAAGAGGAATATATATATTTATGCATCACTAAAAAATATACTCGGAGGGATAATGGGAAGTATTAGTGGTTTGGTTCTATTATGTGTATATGAAAAATTTTTATATATTCATCATGCTAATATTGATAATTCGTATGATGAACGATTGGCGAAAATTTATATTCCTAATATGAAAAATATCCAAGGAAAAGCCGGATTATTTGGTGGAAAGTTTTTTAAAATTATGAAGGGTAAGAATATAAATTCAACTTGCCATCAAAGGCCGGAAAATATGTGGATTTTTTCGTAAAGTAAAAGTATGAGGATAACAGGATGAAAAAATTACAAAAGTATCTAATGATTTTGGGAATGATAATGTTAAGTATTGGAATTAGTGCTTGTTCAAAACAATCAGACTTCGATGCCAAATCCTACGTCCAAAGTTCTCTTGATGCATACTATCATGGAGATTATAAAGATTATGCAAATCTGTTAGAAATCTCGGAAAAAGATGCCAAGAAAGAAATCGAAGAGGATTTTAATGAGAGCATTCAAAAGCAATTTGATGATTCCGATAACATTACGGACAAAGGAATTGATGATTATGCGAAAAAACTGGCAGAAGTAAAGAAACTGGCAAAATACAAAATACAGGATGTGAAAGAAGAGGATGGAGTATATACAGTAAGTGTACAAGTTGAACCATCCAATGTATTTCAGACATTGCAACAAAGCTCTACAGAGGTAAGCAATGAAAAAATAAAGCAGGGATTAGATGGAAATGATCCGGAAGTCTTTGCATCTGTATTAACAGAAAGTGTCCAGAAGAGTCTTGAAAAGAACAAATATGGAAAAGCTGTTACTGTAAAAGTATCAGTGGAAAAGGATAATTCAGGAAAATATGCTCTTTCAGATACAGAGATGAGTAAGCTGGAAGCAGCGATGTTCCCAACAGAATAAGAATGAATAGAAAGCTATCAGAAGAAAAAACTGGTAGCTTTCTTTTGTTTCCAAAACAGAGACTTGTTAAAAAAGCTATTGTAATAAGTGAATCAGAAAAGTTATAATAAATGATAATGGATGGCAGAGGTCATCCATTCATTATGAGAAAAAAGAAGGAATCCATGCATGAACCAACGAGACTGTAAATAATTCTGTGTAAACTCCAAAAAAGAGTTCTATATCCTCTTGG
>OLQD01003141.1_pt1 | contig 11129 bp, 8 predicted proteins | sample 1672841 | NCBI WGS metagenome assembly OLQD01 (sample SAMEA3136729, study PRJEB25190) | human gut metagenome | biome: human gut; feature: human-associated habitat; material: faeces | place: Austria | collected 2013 | reverse complement strand
GGTGGCCACGGTGGAGGCCAGCGCCGAGCCGGTAAAAGCCTATTTTAAGGTCAAAGCGGATGCCATTCCCGGCAGCGCGGCGATTCAAAAGACTTCGGACGGCGGTGATGTGGAGGGCTATTGCTTTAAGATCTACCGCTGGGACAGCAATACCTCCTGGTATGGCAAAACGGACGGGGATGGAAACCTGTATCTGACGGACGGCGCCTACAGCCAGAGCGGAACCAAGACCTACACCTTTTCCAATCTGCTGGATGGAGAATACACCTTTTTGGAGGTTCTGAGCCAGAAGGGGGCGGGACTGGTATTTCCGGATTCCTGGAACATTACCGTCACGGACAAGGCGGGAAAAACCGTGTATGACCAGACTTTCACCGCCGCCGATTTCATCACAGATGATAATGGGGACTGCCGTCTGAACAAGATCTCCGTCACGGGCCTCACAGGCGGCGGAAAAATGACCATGACCATTCACAATGCCCCTGTTCCGGCAGATTTGGAGATTCTCAAGACCTCAGAGGACGGGAAGGTTTCAGGTATCACCTTTACCGTGGAGGAATGGGTGCCTGGGATTGGGTATTGTCGGATTGGCCGGTATACTACGGACGGATCCGGCAAAATCCTGGTGCCAAAGCTGTATGTAGGGACAAAGTACCGCCTGACGGAGACGGTGCCGGAGGGCTACATTGGCGAAGCGCCAAAAGAAATCACCATCCAGGCGGGAACCAATACCGTCACCTTTGAGAACCGGCCCATTTACGGCAGTCTGGAACTGACCAGACGCGGGATGACAAACGTGCATATGGTGTTCGAAAAAGACAAAAAAAGCGAATCTTATTACGACACCCCATTTGGAAGATTCCTGGTCGGGATCTCCGCAACACATCTGGATGTCAGCGAAAAAGAAGACAGCATTGATGTGCAGGTAAAATACGCACTGGAGATCAACAGTGAGTATATTGCAGACTGCAGCATCAGCATTTGTGCGAATTCCAAATAAAAAGTGCATCCATATCTCTCGATACGCATGCACTTGAAAGTTTTTATTTCTTCTTTTTCTTTCCCTTGGAATCTTCGGCAGCAGATGCATTGAGCTCTTTTGACTTGCGAAGAAGCTTTTCGGAAAGACGGACACGCAGGCTCTTTTTCTGCTGCGGTGCCTCAACTCGTCCGCCGCGGACGCTCTTGATCTCAGTTATGTAGATACCGCTGACAACAGCCTTGATCTCTTTCTTTACCGGAATAGAATCAAAAATAGTTGTTTCGCTGATCAGCGTCTGGATCTTAGGACCGATCTTTGCTTTGACAACCGGGATCTTCGTACGACGCATATACCACGGTGTCTGATCGATGACGATCTGAGGAAGACCGGATTCCTTTAGTTTGAGGCGTTTCTTATCAATAATAAGCATAGAGACGACCTGACGAGTCGCTTCGAGCTGTTCCTGTTGTGCGGCCTGTTTTTTCTGTGCTTTCTGTCCAAAGTAATAAAGAAGTGCAAGTGCGATTACCAGCACGAGCAGAATTACAATGAGGACATTCCAAAATGTAGACATAGTACACCCTCCTAAATAAGTTCATATATTTCAATATTGTACCATTTATTTGCAGAAAGTGCAAGAAGCGGTACCGAATAATTACAATTTTATGAATATCATCAATTTAGGGTGGTAATTTCTATTATAGATGTGATATTATTATGATTCGAGGGATCAATGGACATAAAATGTATGCTTGCATACAGTTTTATGTCTATGGAGCCCGTAAAAACATGAGAAAGTAGTCCGCCAGGACGGATTTCGAATGTTTTCAGGATTGCGGGAGCATGAAATGCGGAGCAATCCGTGGAATCATAATAATGCAAGGTGGTCAGAGTATGACTTTGGAGCCCGTAAAAACATGAGAAAGTAGTCCGAAGGGCGAATTTATCACCAGTGTGGAGGGGAATATGAACGAAAGTGAAAAAAAGGAGCGAGCGGATGCCCGCAAAAAAAGAAAAAGGCGACAGATGTTTATAGGGAGGATGATCATAGTCATTCTTCTGTTCATCATCCTTGGCCTGTGTGCATTTCTTGGAAAAGATATGCTTGAAAAGAAAAAGCTCCGGGACAACCGGGAGCAGGCAGCGACCAGTGCTGAAAGTGAGAGTACGGCAGATACCGCAGGCACAGAGAGTGCAGCCGAGACAGAAACACAGGCACAGAAAAAAGAAGACGATATCATGTCTCAGGCAGAGTTAAAGGCAGCACAGTATGATTATGACGGTGCAATTGAGCTTTTAAAGGCATCTTCTGATTTCGCAGACAGTCAGGATATGCAGGATAAAGTGGCAGAGTACGAGCAGGCAAAATCGGAGCTTGTAGAATATCCACTTGACCAGGTGACGCATGTATTTTATCATACATTAATATATGACACCTCGAAAGCATTTGATGGTGATTCCAAAGAAGCCGGATATAATCAGGTTATGACTACCATCGATGAGTTCAACAAGATCACACAGTCTATGTATGACAAAGGATATGTGATGGTAAGTCTGCATGATATGTGTACGGTCAATGAAGACGGTACCGTATCACCGGGCAAGATCATGCTTCCGCCGGGCAAAAAGGCATTTGTCCTTTCACAGGACGATGTCAGTTACTATCATTATATGGATGGTGATGGCATGGCAACGAAGCTGATCGTGGATGAAAATGGCGATATTAAAAATGAATATAAAGAAGATGACGGAAGTATATCAGTAGGCGATTACGATATGGTGCCTCTGATCGATCGCTTTGTGGAAGAGCATCCGGATTTCTCCTATCACGGACATAAGGGAATCATTGCTCTGACCGGATACAACGGTATACTCGGTTATCGCACCGATATCGCATACAAGACAAGAAAAGACCTGGATGAGTACCAGGAGAAATTCTTCGAAGAGAACCCGGATTTCGACAAAGCAGCCTGGAAAAAGGAAAGACAGCAGGCGAAAAAAGTGGCAGATGCCATGAAAGAAGAAGGATGGGAGTTTGCAAGTCATACATGGGGACATATCAATGTTGGCGAAGCAAGTCTTGAAAGACTGCAGACCGATACACAGAAATGGCTGGACTATGTAAAACCGCTTGTCGGAGACACCAATGTGATCATTTTTGCCTTTGGTTCCGACCTTGGCGACTGGCAGCCATACACATCAGATAACGAAAAATTCGCTTATCTTAAGAGCATGGGATTTGATATTTACTGTAATGTAGATTCCACGCAGTACTGGGTACAGTTTGGAGAAAATTATATGCGTCAGGGAAGAAGAAATCTGGACGGCTACCGTATGTATTATAATCCGGAAATGCTGGAAGATCTTTTTGATGCCGGAGAAGTCTTTGATAAATCAAGACCGACACCGGTACCGGAAATGTAAAGCGACGCAAGATCTGAAAGGAGAAACAACTACAATGAAAAGAAAAGTAATCGCAGCCCTGCTTCTTGGCATGGCGATCACCGTGACAGGATGTTCAGGAAACACAACAAAAGATACAGACACCACAACCGAAGCAGCATCGGATGCGTCTTCTGAGACAACAGCAGACAGCTCATCTGAGAGTGAAGCAGCAACAGAAGCAGCAGAACGCCCGGACTACAAAGCACTGGATTATGTCAAACTGGGAGACTACAAAGGACTAGAAGTAACACTGGCATCCACCGATGTCACAGACGAAGAAGTCGAGCAGCAGGTTGAGACAAACTTAAACAACAACGACAAATCCGAAGAGATCAAAGAAGGTACTGTAGAAAACGGCGATGTGGCAAACATCGACTACGAAGGAAAATTAAACGGAAAAGCATTTGACGGTGGCACAGCAGAAGGCTACGACCTGACGATCGGCTCCGGCAGCTTCATCGACGGCTTTGAAGACGGACTGATCGGCAAAAAGATCGGAGATACCGTAGATCTGAACCTGACTTTCCCGAAAGATTACAGTTCCACCGACCTGGCAGGCAAAGAAGTTGTATTTACCGTTAAGATCAATTCCGTAAAACGTGCACCAAAGCTGACAGATGAGCTTGCAGCGGAAATTTCCAATAATGAATACAAAACAGCAGAAGCATACAACAACTATATAAAAGAAGACCTGGAGAAGACGAAAAAAGAAAACCAGCACAACCAGGAACTCAATGATCTGGTAGCACTTGCATACCAGAATGCAACCGTAAACGATTATCCGCAGGAAATGATCGATTATCAGCTGGAGCAGGTTACCTCCTATTATAAATCCTACGCAGATCAGTATGGCATGGAATATGCAGATTTCCTGAAACAGCAGGTAGGCATGACGGAAGAAGAATTTGTAAAGCAAATGACAGAAACCGTAAAACAGAGCCTTGGCCAGGAAATGGTACTGCGTGCGATCGCAGAGACAGAAGGCGTTGAGATTTCCGATGAAAAATTCCAGGAAAAAGCAAGCGAATACGCAGCACAGATGGGATCTACAGACGTGGATGCATTTATCAGCCAGTATGGTAAGAGCACGATCATGGCAAGTATTCTGCAGGATGAAGCAGTGGAGATCCTTGAGAAAAACGCCGTTGTAAAAAATGCAGACGGTACACCGGCAGAGACAACAGCAGAAACCGAGACAGAAACAGCATCTAAATAAAAAAATGTCTGTAATGATCCGGTGCAGGCCGAAGCACTTGCTGCCGGGCCATTACAGGTGTTTCATAAGAAAAATTGTAATTGCGAAGTTACTGAGCATTACATAAGTAAAATAAGTGAGGAGGAAACTTAATGATTACGTTACAGGGAAAAGGTGTTTTTGGTGGGATCGCAATTGGAGAGATTGCTTTCTTTAAGAGAGATTCCGGTGTAGTACAGCGAAAAAAAGTAGAAGATCCGCAGGCTGAGATCCAGCGTTTCGAAAATGCAAAAGCAAAAGCCATTGAAGAACTCGGTGAGCTGTATGACAAAGCCGTTTCTGAAGTTGGCGAGAGCAATGCCATGCTTTTCCAGACACATCAGTTCATGCTGGAAGATCTGGACTATGTAGAAGCAATCGAAAACATGATCCAGACACAGTCTGTAAATGCAGAATATGCAGTCAGCGTTACCGGAGACAATTTCTCACAGATGTTTGCTTCCATGGATGATGACTATATGAGAGAGCGTGCAGCTGACGTAAAAGATATTTCAGCCCGTGTAGTGAAAATCCTTACCGGAGCAGGTGAGAGCGGACTGGTAACGGACAAGCCGGTCATTCTTGCATCAGACGATCTGGCACCAAGCGAGACTGTACAGCTTAATAAGGACATGGTATTGTCTTTTGTGACACAGGGCGGTTCTACGAACTCCCATACCGCAATTCTTGCAAAGACGATGAACATCCCGGCAATCATCGGTATCGGTGATGCACTGGATGAGAAATACGAAGGAAAAGAAGCCATCGTGGATGGAGCAAACGGATGCCTGATTATCGAGCCGGATGAAGAGACCATGAAAGAATATCAGGCAAAGAAACAGGAGTATCTGGCACAGCAGGAGCTTCTGCAGCAGTTCCGCGGCAAAGAGACCGTATCTTTGGACGGACAGAAAGTAAAACTGTACGCCAATATCGGAAATGCATCTGATATCGGAGCTGTGATCAAAAATGATGCAGCAGGCATCGGACTGTTCCGAAGCGAGTTTCTGTATCTGGAAAATGACAATTTCCCGACCGAAGAAGAACAGTTTAAAGTATATAAATATGTGGCTGAGACGATGGGACAGAAACAGGTCATCATCCGTACACTGGATATCGGAGCAGACAAGCAGATTGATTACTTCAACCTGCCTCACGAAGAAAATCCGGCAATGGGTTACCGTGCGATCCGTATCTGCCTGAAACAGCAGGATATTTTCCGTACACAGCTGCGTGCTCTGCTGCGTGCATCTGCATTTGGAAACATTGCCATCATGTTCCCGATGATCGTGGCACTGGAAGAAGTACTGCAGATCAAAGAGATCGTAAAGAGTGTTATGGCAGAATTAGATGCAAGTGGCATCCCGTACAACAAAGAGATCCAGCTTGGTATCATGATCGAGACACCGGCAGCAGCCATGATCAGCGATGATCTGGCAAAAGAAGTCGATTTCTTCAGCGTCGGAACAAACGACCTGACACAGTATACAACCGCTGTAGACAGACAGAATGCAAACCTGGAGGGATTCTACTATCCGCATCACAAAGGTCTGCTGCGTCTGATCAAAATGGCAGCAGACAATGCACATAAGAACGGCATCTGGATTGGTATCTGCGGAGAACTCGGGGCAGATATGGAGATGACAGAAGCATTCCTGGCAATGGGCATCGACGAACTGTCTGTATCACCGGCATGTGTTCTGCCGCTGCGTAAGAAAATCCGCGAGACTTCAGTCAAAGAAAGACAGGAAGAAATCTTAAAAAATGTGCTCTAAAATATTTTGTTTTGATTTAGATATGACACTTCTGGATCACAAGACTTTTCACATTTCCGAAAAAGTGCTTAAGGATCTGGAAGCACTGAAAAAAGAAGGTCATGTGGTAGCTGTCGCAACCGGTCGCGATATGGACAGTGAATTCAGCAAAGCATACAAAAAACAGCTTCAGCCGGATGCAATCGTCCACAGCAACGGCCAGAAAGTAACCGTAGGCGAAAAAAAGATCCGGGAAGTCTTCATGGATCCGAAGCTGATCGCCCGCATGATGGAGTTCTGCCGTGAGCATCATCTCTGTATCGGCATGAACATCGGCAAATACGGCTGCTATGTCAACAAAGAAGTGCTGATTGAGCATGAAAAGCGGATTTTCGGAGACGGAGACCGCGAGTACATAGACGAGTCCAACCTTCTGACACACCCGTTTTACGGACTGGCATACTTTGGCGATCCAAAAGGTACCGATCTGCTCCGGGAAGCATTTCCGGAAATCAAGACGCCGCTTTTTGCCGACCGCAGAGGGGCAGATGTCATCACAAAAGAAGTTTCCAAGGCAAACGGCATCCAGGCACTTCTGGACTATTACCAGAAAGACTGGTCTGACATCGTGGCATTTGGAGACAGCATGAACGATTACGAAATGATAGAGAAGGTAGGAAACGGCATCGCCATGGGAAATGCTGTGGATAAGCTCAAAGAAGTGGCAGATTACGTGACCAGGCCGATCGAAGAAGAAGGCGTGAGCTTTGCACTTCGCCATTTCGGTTATCTTTCGGCGGATCAGTAGATTATAAAGCAAGGTCAGATGTGCACTCATCAGGATGAGAATTCACAGTCTGACCTGCTTTTTTAGATATTTAACGAAGCTCTGCGATGCGGGTCACGCCGACATAGATCTCCTGGATTTTATACCAGGTGCGATAGTCCACAATACCGGTCACCGGAAGATTGAAAATATCCTGAAAAACTTCCACCGCCTTCTGTGTATCTTCTCCGTAAATACCATCTACGGCGATCCGCGGGATCAGAGGATAATTATTTGAAATCGCATTTAACTGTTCCTGCATCTGCTCCACTTTCGGCCCGGTTGCCCCGATGTCGAGATCGTATCCAGGCCAGGAAGAAGGAATCCCGGAAATCTCCTCCGCTGAATTGATGTAGATGTTGTCACCATAGTAGTAGCGGAGGATTTCTGTGGCTGTGTATCCCTGATCTGCCAGAGACTTTGAACCCCACTGTGACATCCAGTTCGGACAGCTGACACGTTTGCCGTCGCAGTATTGCGTCAGGATCGGCTGTTTGACGTTCGGGCGGGATAAATAATCGGCAAAAAGCTCATCCACAACCTCCGAGATACTCTCAAAAATATTTCGGCTGTAGATCCATTTGTGGTCAAATGCTGTCGAGGACGTGATCGTAAAATCAAATCCTTTATTGCGGTACCATTCCGTGTATACACGGTTTAAGGTAAACGACATGATCGCCAGCACATTGGCACGGATGGCGGCCTTCGGCCAGGTGGCATAGATTTCGCTGGAAGCCACATTTTTGATATAATCGCGGTAACGCACATAATAATCGCCCGCAGTGCTGTCCGTCGGGGCACCGTCGTGCACCACGATAAATTCCGGGATCACTACGCGGCTTAGGACGATCTCGCCGCTCTGCGAGAGAGGTTTGATCTCCGCTTCTGCGATTTTTGGCGGATAATCGCCATAGAGCGTGTGAGCCGGGATCACGACATTGTCATATGCTTCCGGGCCGGCGAGCGGTTTCAACCGGATATCCTGTAAAGCCAGCTGATTTGCGAGGATTTCCGCACCGGAGATCGTAAGCGGCTCATAGCCCGGAGCCGTGATGCGGAAATTGTACTCCGAGTAAGGCTGCATTTCGCCGGGACTTAAACTGTATTCCTCCGGCGGAGCCTCCAGCTCCAACGTATCCGTCTGTCCGACACTGTCCGTTCTGACTTCTTCCAGGATCTGATCCGGTTCTCCGGTGCTTGAAATATCGATCACGGCATCCTCCACGGGAGCAGCACGCAGCTGGGAAGTAACCTGTATCTGTAATTTTCCGGTAGCCATAGAACACCTCAAAAATTCCCTTGAAAAAGTATATGCAGAAGAACGGAAAAGATGCCAGAAAACAACTTCTGTGCCGACACATCGTGCTTTCAGGCTTTTGAACCTGACATTATTTGTATAACTAATCATAAAAATGCATAAAAATTCGCAAACAAGTACTTGCAATCTTGATTATCTTGTGGTAGAATCTTAACAATTTGAGCATTTATGTATCCAGGGCTGAGGGGGGCGTAGTAGGGACTTACTATTACGTACCCTTTTTTAGAGTCCGGGGTACAGACAAAGATACAATAACCATTGGATTAAACGCGAAAGGGGAAGACGAATGAAAGCATATTTGATTCTGGAGGACGGTACTGTTTTCACTGGAAAAAGTATCGGATCGACAAAAGAAATCATCAGCGAGATCGTATTTAACACATCCATGACCGGATATCTGGAGGTGCTGACTGATCCATCTTATGCAGGACAGGCCGTTGTGATGACTTATCCGCTGATTGGAAACTATGGCATCTGCTACGAAGATATGGAATCCGCAAAACCATGGCCGGACGGATATATTGTTCGTGAACTTTCCAGAATGCCGAGCAATTTCCGCTGTGAAGGAACGATTCAGGAATTTCTGGAAAAACACGACATTCCTGGTATTGCCGGGATCGATACAAGAGCACTGACCAAGATCCTGAGAGAAAAGGGAACCATGAATGGCATGATCACCACCTGCGAATATGAAGATTTAAGTGAGGTTCTTCCGAAGATCGCAGCATATAATACAGGCAAAGTGGTAGAAAAAGTGACCTGCACAGAGAAATACGTCCTGAAAGGAAACGGACCGAAAGTAGCACTTCTTGACCTCGGTGCAAAGAGAAACATCGCCCGCAATCTGAACAGACGTGGCTGCGAAGTGACCGTATATCCGGCACTGACCACAGCAGAAGAGATCATAGCATCCAATCCGGACGGCATCATGCTTTCCAACGGACCTGGAGATCCGAAAGAATGTACTTCCATTATTGAAGAGATCCGCAAACTGTACAATACCGATATCCCGATCTTTGCAATCTGCCTCGGACATCAGCTGATGGCACTGGCAACCGGTGCGGATACGCACAAAATGAAATACGGACACCGCGGCGGCAACCACCCGGTCAAAGATCTGCAGACCGGCCGTGTATACATTTCCTCCCAGAACCATGGCTATGTGGTAGATACCGATAAACTGGATCCGTCCGTAGCAGTACCGGCATTTGTCAATGTAAACGACGGTACAAACGAAGGACTGTCCTACACCGGGAAAAATATTTTCACGGTACAGTTCCACCCGGAAGCATGCCCGGGACCATTAGATTCCGGTTACCTGTTTGACCGCTTTATGAAAATGATGGAGGTGTCAGAATAATGCCAAAGAATCCAGAGATTAAAAAAGTACTTGTGATCGGCTCCGGTCCTATTGTCATCGGACAGGCAGCAGAATTTGACTATGCAGGAACACAGGCGTGCCGTTCCCTGAAAGAAGAAGGCATCGAAGTCGTACTTCTGAACTCAAACCCGGCAACGATCATGACCGACAAAGATATCGCAGACCGTGTATACATCGAGCCTCTGACCGTAGAAGTCGTAGAGCAGCTGATCCTGAAAGAAAAACCGGACAGCGTACTGCCGACCCTTGGCGGACAGGCAGGACTGAACCTTGCCATGGAGCTCGAAGAAGCCGGATTCTTACGTGAGAATAACGTACGTCTGATCGGAACCACTTCCCAGACCATCAAAAAAGCAGAAGACCGCCTGGAATTCAAACAGACCATGGAAAAGATCGGTGAGCCGATCGCAGCATCCCGTGCACGGTAGATCGTGGGTTGCGCGAAATCACTTTCTGTTCGATGGCGATGGCAGGTGGCAATCCCTTGATGAAATCACATTCCGGTTTGCTCATACGTCCCAGAAACTGGCGAGCGTACGAAGAGAGCGCTATCAACTATAAACTATCAACTAAGTATTACTTCCCCCTATATCCTCCCACAGCCGTGCCCGGGTCGAAATCTTCGCCCTCACGAGGGAAGGTAGGGATAAATCTCATCTGATGTTCTATCTGTCGCTGGCGCTTCTTCATATAAGCGCTAGGATGCAGCGAACTGAATTTGCGCGGATTAGGAAGTGTAGCTGCTATCAGCGCACACTCGCCACGAAACAGATCTTTCGCTTTCTTGTCGAAATGATATTCTGAAACCGCATCCACACCATAGATACCCGATCCCATCTCAATGCTGTTGAGATAAACCTCCATGATGCGCTGCTTGCTCCACATCATTTCGATGAGGAAGGTAAAGTAGACTTCAAATCCCTTGCGGGTCCATGAACGGCCAGGCCACAGGAAGACATTCTTAGCAGTCTGCTGACTGATGGTACTGGCTCCATGCACCTTTCCACCACGGGCATTATTCTTCGCCGCACTCTCGATGGCATTGAAGTCGAAACCGTGATGCTTCAGGAATCTCGCATCTTCGCTCGCCATTACCGCCACTGGCATGTGAGGCGAAATCTTATCCATCGGAACCCAATGATGATGCAGGGTAATACTCTCTCCATTAGCTACTTGCTGGAAGCATCGG
>OLQD01003137.1_pt1 | contig 11137 bp, 10 predicted proteins | sample 1672841 | NCBI WGS metagenome assembly OLQD01 (sample SAMEA3136729, study PRJEB25190) | human gut metagenome | biome: human gut; feature: human-associated habitat; material: faeces | place: Austria | collected 2013 | reverse complement strand
GGGCACTTGCCAAGGATCCGGAGAATGCAGACCGTCTGAACACCGTTCTGTACAATCTGGTAGAGAGCATCGTGGTTGGCGCAAGCCTTCTGGAGCCATATATGCCGGAGACGTCTGAGAAGATCTTAAAGCAGCTCAATGCAGACAAGCGCCGCGTGACAGAGCTTTCAAACTTTGGACTGTACCCATCTGGAAACAAGGTAACGGATCAGCCGGAGATTCTTTTTGCAAGAATCGATGCACCGAAGATGCTCGAGGAGATCGAGAAGCGTTTCCCATCCAAGGCGGTTGAAGAAGAGCCAAAGCCGGAGAAGAAGGCGAAGAAGGAAGAGAAAGTTGAGATTCCGACGCTTGATGCCGTTGTGAAAGAAGAGATCACAATTGATGAATTCAGCCGTATGCAGTTACAGATGGGAGAGATCATCTCCTGTGAGGAAGTTGCAAAGTCCAAGAAGCTGCTTTGCTCTCAGGTAAAGGTACAGGGCAGAACATTGCAGATTGTATCAGGAATCAAGCATTACTATACACCAGAGCAGATGGTTGGTAAGAAGGTTGTTGTTATCACGAACCTGAAGCCGACAAAGCTTGCAGGTGTGTTATCCGAAGGTATGCTTCTTTGTGCAGAGGATTTCGATGGAAATCTGGCACTGCTTACCGCAGAGAAGGATATGCCGGCTGGAGCAATGATCAGCTAGGAATAATAAAATAATATATCAAAAACGACCGGTTGGTTTAAAACCAATCGGTCGTTTTTATATGTTGTTTCATATATTACCTGCATGCTTCATTATTTAGTTCGCATCTGTTGAAGTTGCAGTCTCAGTCACGATTGCGGAACTGATCATAGCAGCATCAATCTGCATGAAATCGCGGTCGCTGATGTAATATTTATTTCCATCTTCAATAATTTCAACAGTTATAACTTGCGGATCGGCATAACTCATATTTTCACAACCGGCATTCAGGATGTCAATCAAGCCCTGCGAGAATAATGTTTCGTAATCAGTGAGAGAATAATCGTTATAAGTTCCAGCCTTCACATCGTTGTTAAATGTGTCGACATAAGCAGTTACTTCAGAAGAGGTCTGTGCGAACAGGTTGATCGGGTAAATCGTGACATCTACCAGATAAACACTGCCGTCTTTTCTTGCTTTATCTACCTTGTAATTAACCTTGCTGTAAATATTTTTGGCAAGAGACTCGAACTGCTCCCGCATCTCTGGCGCATCGTCAATATTCACACTGTAATAGGTGAGGATATTGTCAGTGAGCAGGTCAATGTTTGCCTGATAAAGGGCATCTGCATCCTCCTGATTGGCACCGGACGCCGCAATGTAATCCTTGGTTGCACCAAGATAATTGATTGCGATCAAACTCTTGATGTAGGTCTGATACCGCTTCTCCACATTCGCTGTACATGCGGTTAATGAAAAAATTAACAGCATACAAATCGGCAAAAGGGAAAATCGTTTGTATTTTTTTGCATGAATTTTCATGAAAAAGTTCATTTAAAGATCACCTCGTAATAATTTTTATATGATTAAACATACCCTTAGTGTATCATAAAGTGAAAGCAAATATCAATACACACATACTTTTTATTAAACCTTTTAATGCGGTCCCGGAGTGAACCATTATCGTCAATTCAAACGTCCGTTAAAGTAATTTGTATATAGATTGTTAATCATAAATCCCATGTAAAAAAATGATGCATAAACGAAGTTCTTATGATATAATTAAGAAACATATTGGATAATGGACATTCGAAAGGAGAATTGCAGAATGGATGTAACGTTGAAGACCACATCGTTTGGTGGATATGACAAGAAGGCAGTAGAAAATTATATAGACGAATTGACAGCAGAACACGAGAAAGAGGTTGCAGATTTAAAGGCAAACGTATTGAAGCTGTCAGAGACAGTAAAGAATCTCCACACGATGAGAGAGGTTAACTTGAACGAATCTTCCAGCACGATCGAGAACCTCAAGAAGGTAAACGATGAGCTGCAGGTAGAAGTGACACAGCTCCGTGACAAGATGACAGCGTACGAGACAAGAGAAGAAGAGTCAGCGAGCCGTTACGAGTCAATTTCCAGAACTTTGCTGGAGGCACGTGAGAGTGCAGATGCATTGACAAAGCAGACACAGAAGGAGTGCGGGGAGCTGCGCGCAAAGACAGAGGAAGAATGCGACAGACTGACACAGGAGACAAGTGATGCCTGCCGTCAGATGTCAGAGGAGACAACCGCAGAGTGCCAGCGTATGCATGCAGAGACAGTTGCAGCCTGTGAGAGACTCGATGCAGAGACAAAGAGCAAATGTCAGGAGCGCAAGGAATCCACATATGCAGAGTGTGAGCGCGTGAAGCGTGAGACAAGAGAAGAGACAGACAACCTGCGTGCAGAGACGGAGAGCGCATGTCAGTCTTTGAACGATCATACAGAGGAAACCTGTGCAAATATGCGCGCAGAGGCAACTGCAGAGTGTGAGGAGATGCGGAATCAGGCAAGAACAGAGGCATACAATACACGTATGTCTGTGAAGCGTGAGTGCGAGAGTGTAAGCGAATATATGGCACAGATGAAAGCAGCACTTGATAATGTAGTTATTTCCGTAGACAATACGATTAAGGTTGCAGATCAGGCATTCCCTGAGATCAGCAACAATTAGTCCGATTCAGAAAGCAGTATAGACGGGGCTGTCGCACATTGCGTGTGACAGCCTTATTAGATACCGAGGCTTTACGATACGATAAGGGGGCGAGTGGCATGGTAATTGAAAACAAATACCTCAGAAAAGCGATTGAAAAGACAAAATATATTGTGCTTGTAAAACGATATATTATCGATATGCCGGGTTCCAGTCTGGTATATGTTTCACCGAACGCATCCGAGATTGGTATGAATGTCGAGATGCTGAACAAAGGAATGAAATTGTCCGAGGATTATATCTATCCGTCGGATCGTGAGATGGTAATGAAGACCATTCATAATGCGATTGACAATCGTGTTCAGGATTACGTGCACGAATATCGTATGGTTGGAGACGATGGGGTGCTTCGACAGGTGCGGGTCAATATCTGTATCGAAGTTGTGTCAGAAGAAGAAAATACATATGAAGTAGAGTTTTATATCCGCGATATCTCTGCGGAGAAGGAAGAAGAAAAACAGGCGGAGATCAAACGGGCGATTGAAGAGCCAAACAGACGCATGCAGATTTCGCCGACGGGATCCCTGGTAATCAGCAAGCTGGATAATCCGGGCATGATTCCGCAGATTCAGAAGATGGAAATGATCATGAGTGGATTTTCACAACTCACTAATTTGTATTCTGTGTTTGTTGATGAGAATGGCAAGGTGGAATCTACACCAGTCGGACCTGCGACGGATCTGGGTGATTTCTATGATCTGTTTGAGACGCCAACCTACAAAGAGTTTTTCAAAACGATGAAGGAAGAAGTACTGGCAGAGATGAAGCCACATATCTTTGACCGCGAGGAAGGCGGTTATGGAAAGCTGGCAATGGCACCGATCTTCGTCGGTGATAATTTGCAGGGGTTCTGGGTGCTTGGCTCTTATACACCGGATGAGACAGAGCATCTGGAGGAAATTTACGAGCTTCATTGGACGACAGCAGAACTGGTATCGGATTTCCTGCTGCAAAGCTATAATTCTATTGTGGAATCTGCGAAGTCACGTGGCGCGGGCAAGAAGCTGCGTGAGGAGCTTGCACGACAGAGCATTGTCAACAATGCATTGTCGAAGATCAACAGCAAATTAAGCGAAGATGTAGAACAGGTCATTGGCGAGACGTTGCGTGAGGTCGCGCTGCATATGGATTTGGACCGCATGTTCTTATATACATTTGACAAGGACAATCCAAAAGCATTCAGTCTGCGAAGTTATTTCGATGTATCCGGTGAGATGCCGAGTGACGATATATTGACTTTGCTTCCGGAGCGTTTGTATCTTGTGGTAGACGCGATCAAGCGCGGCAATGGCTGTTGTATGCTTGACCGTACCAATATGACACAGCGCGATGTAATCAACCTGATGCGGTATAATTTCCGGGCGGAGATCGCATATCCGATTTATCTGGAAGGAAGATTGTACGGTATTTTGATTTTTGCAGAGTCGAAATCGGAACGAATCTGGACAAAAGAAGAACTTCGTTTCTCACAGAGTATCTCTCTGCTGATCCAGAATATGCTGGAAAATGCAGATGGCGATGATAATGTGCGAAATGTGAATAAACATCTGATAGAAACATACAATAGTTTCCATGAGGGCATTTTTATCCGGGATCTGTACACGGGTTATGTATTCTTCTCCAACAAGGCACTCAATGACATGCTTGGATATGATCTGACTGGTGGCGACAGCCGCAAGATCCTGAAGAATCTGCGCGATAAATTTGAGCATATGGATGGTGTCCGCAAGGATATTGCCGGACGGAAGATCACAAACTGGTGCAGCTATGTGCCAGCATTGGACGAGATCATGGATATCACGGAAGTGCCGATTGAATGGTTACAGGGAGGCGCTGCAACCATGATTATTATGAAAAAAGCTAAGGATAATTAGGAAATTTCCGATATATAGATAGGAGGAACAAGACGTGGCAAGTTCAGACATTGGAATCGACTTAGGAACCGCCAGTATATTAGTCTATGTCAAAGGAAAGGGCGTCGTATTGAAGGAGCCGTCCGTAGTCCACTATGACAGAGATACCGAACAGATCATGGCGGGGAAGAGGCAAGACTGATGCTCGGAAGAACACCTGGGAATATCGTTGCGGTGCGTCCGCTCAGACAGGGTGTTATCTCCGATTATAAAACGACAGAAAAGATGTTGAAATATTTTATCCAGAAGGCAGTGGGCAAGAGCTTCTTCGGTAGAAGACCACGTATTAGTGTATGTGTGCCATCCGGTGTTACGGATGTAGAGAAGCGTGCTGTTGAGGATGCGACCTATCAGGCGGGTGCCAGAGATGTCTATATCATTGAGGAGCCGGTTGCAGCCGCAATCGGAGCCGGTATTGACATTTCCAGACCATGCGGAAATATGATCGTAGATATCGGAGGCGGTACTTCGGATATCGCAGTTATTTCACTGGATGGCGTGGTTGTATCATCGTCCATCAAGGTAGCGGGCGATGATTTCGACGATGCGATCGTTCGTTTTATGCGGAAACGTCATAATCTGTTGATCGGTGAGCGTTCGGCAGAGGAGATCAAGATCAATATTGGAACCTGTTACAAACGACCAGAGAATATCTCCATGGATATCCGTGGACGAAATCTGGTAACCGGACTTCCAAAGACGGTAACGGTATCTTCGGATGAGACCGAGGAGGCGCTGCGCGAGGTGACATCCCAGATCGTGGATGCAGTACATTCGGTATTGGAGCGTACACCACCAGAGCTGGCAGCTGATATCGCAGACCGTGGAATCGTGTTGACTGGTGGCGGTGCATTGCTGCACGGACTCGAAGATCTGATCGAGGAGAACACCGGAATCACAACGATGACAGCCGAGGAACCACTGACTGCAGTGGCAATCGGTACAGGTAAGTATATTGAGTTTTTGAGTGAGCGAAAGTAGAAAGTAGGAAAACGATGGTAAGAGGGTTGTACACGGCATGGACCGGACTTCGCAACGAGGAAAAGAGAATGGATGTTGTGACAAACAACATGGCGAACGCGGACACGACCGGCTACAAAAAGGTGGACGTTACATCGCAGTCTTTTGACCGCCAGCTGGCAGTCAAGATTGACGATCCAACGATCGGACCGAACATAAAGCAGGGCATCGGCGGCGTGAACCTCGGCGTGAAGATCGGAGAGACGTATTATGATATGTCTCAGGGAAATTTCAGACAGACAGAAGACCAGTACAATTTGGCATTATCCGGCAGCGGATTTTTTACCATCAGCACAACAGACAAGAGTGGAACGACAACGACACGCTACACGCGCGATGGCGATTTCACTGTAACCAGGGACGGTTATCTTGTGACAAAGGATGGCGATTATGTGCTGGCGGAAGGCGGTAATCGTATACAGATTCCGAATGCAAATCTGGTCAAGATCAGCGTAAATCAGGCGGGAGAAATTTACTCTGGCAATACGTATGTTGCGAAATTGCAGTTGGTTGATTTTCAGAGCTACGACGCATTATCCAGCTATGGTGAGAATATGTACGAAGCCGTGGATGGCGCCGTACAGACACAGGCGGATGCAACAGTCAATCAGGGATATCTGGAAATGTCAAATGTCAATATGGTCACAGAGATGGTTGATATGATCGCGGTCACAAGAGCGTATGAGACAAATCAGAAGATGGTTCAGACGATCGACCAGACCTTGGACAAGGCAGTCAATGAAATCGGACGGTTATAGTGGAAGATAATAGGAGGTAGTAGCGTATGATGCGATCACTTTGGACGGCTGCATCCGGTATGCGGGCACAGCAGGTCAATGTAGATACAATTGCAAATAACGTAGCAAATATTAATACGATTGGTTATAAATCACAGCAGGCGAGCTTCAAGTCACTGCTGTATCAGAACCTGCAGTCGACATCGACGAACAATGCAGGCGAGAACAAGCCGGTTGCGGCAGAGGTAGGTCTTGGCAGCCGTGTGGCAGCGATTACAAGTACATTTACACAGGGAAACCTGACGCATGTGGAGAATCCGTTCAGTGTAGCGCTGGAAGGGGATGGTTTCTTCCAGATTCGCACGGAGAGTGGAGAATTGCAGTACACAAGAGATGGTTCGTTTGAAATCTCGCCGGTTGCAAATGGAAACATGCTTTGTACATCTGACGGAAATCCGGTTCTGGATGCATATGGAAATCAAATCATATTGCCATCTAATCGTGTGGCAACGGATCTGGTAGTTAATCAGGATGGCACTCTGGCATTCCCGGATGGTACAGGGAACCCAGCAGTGATTACAGATGCGAATGGACGTCCGGTCAAGTTTGGTATTTACCAGTTTAATAATCCGGCAGGTCTTTCCAAGGAAGGCAGCAACAATTATTCGGTAACCGTCGCAAGTGGCGCGGCAGTTGCGGAGAATGGAAATGCGGCAGTGAAGCAGACAAAGACGCATCAGTATTACACGGAGGCATCGAATGTCGATGTGGCAAATGAGATGGTTAACCTGATCGTGGCACAGCGTGCATACGAAATGAATTCCAAAGCAATTCAGGCATCCGACGAAATGATGCAACAGGCTAACGCTCTTCGTTAGGTAGAGGAAAGGTGACCTTATGGAAAACATCACAAACCTTACAAATAAAGATTATTCATCCTATGTGACACAGGCACAGACGAGCAACTTAACCAATCAGATCAAGAAATCAACCTCCTCGGAAGCAACTGATGAGGAGATGCTTGCGGCATGCAAGGAGTTTGAAGCATATCTGGTCGAGCAGGTGTATAAGCAGGTACAATCCACGATCAAGTCTGACAGCGACGAGGACGACAACCCATATGCAGACTACGCATATGACCTGCAGGCACAGCAGTATGCAAAGCTGGTCAGCGATCAGGGCAAGCTTGGTCTGGCACAGCAGTTATACGAATCCATGAAGAAACAGAACGCGGCAATCACGCCGGAGGAACTGCATGAGCAGGAACAGGCTGCGGCAACTACGCAGACACAAAATGCATAAAATACAAATAGGATCATGACATGATTAGAGAAGGCTACATAGAAAAAATCGTATATAAAAGCGACGAAACGGGCTATTGTGTGATGTCCGTGGAAGGCGAAGAAGGTGAAGAGATCTTCGTTGGCACCCTGCCGGGTGCCGGTGAAGGTCTCTATGTGATTGCAGAGGGAGAATACGTGAATCATCCGCAGTATGATATTCAGTTCAAATTCTCCTCCTGCGAGATTCAGATGCCGAAGGATACACTTGGAATCGAGCGGTATTTAGGCTCTGGTATCATCAAGGGCATTGGCGCCGTTTTGGCGAAGAAGATCGTCAAGAAATTCAAGGATGACACCCTTCGGATCATCGAGGAGGAACCAGAACGTCTTGCGGAGATCAGCGGAATTTCCGAGCGAAAGGCACAGGCGATTGCTACTTCGTACATGGAGAAGAAGGAATTTCAGGAGGTTGCCATTTTTCTGGCACAGTATGGAATTTCGGTGAATCTGGCAATTCGCATCTTCAATACATATGGAAATAAAGTTTATGATATCCTGCGCGGCAATCCATATAAGTTGGCGGAGGATATTTCCGGTATCGGATTCCGGATCGCGGATGATATCGCAAAGCGCATGGGAATTGCACAGGATTCTGAATTCCGTTTGCGGTCGGCTGTGCTGTATGTGCTGAATATGGCAGGCGGCGAAGGGCATATGTACCTGCCGAAACAGCTTTTGCTGCGTCGCTGTGTGGAATTGACGCGTGACACGGCGACGGATGTCGAGGGCATCTATGGACAGTCAGCACTTGGCTATGCAGAATACGCAGACGCGACAAGTGCGGAATCGGCGTACGAACAGACGGTTTTCCTGTTTGAACAGCAGTTGATGGAGCTGCTGATCGCAGGCAAGATCATGATCAAGCAGATCGATGAAGAAGATGTCGTCTATCTGGCATCGAATTATTATGTGGAGCTGAATTCTGCAAGACTGCTTACCGATCTGCAGCTTCGCTATGATATGGAACAGGACGAGCTGGAACGAGAAATTCAGAAGATTGAAGAAGAAGAAAAACTGACATTGGATGAGCTGCAGCGGGCAGCTGTAAAATCGGCGATCGAAGCCGGGGTGGCAGTTATTACCGGTGGTCCCGGAACCGGAAAAACGACGATCATCAATGTTATTATCAAATATTTCTCCAAGAAAGGTATGGAGATCAAGCTTTGTGCACCGACCGGGCGTGCAGCGAAGCGTATGACCGAGGCGACCGGATGGCCGGCACAGACGATTCATCGTCTGCTGGAAATCAGCGGTGCGATGGATGAGGACAGCAAAAATCAGGACGATCACGGCATGCATTTTTCACGAAATGCAGACAATCCACTCGAATGTGATGCGATCATCGTGGATGAGATGTCGATGGTTGATGCGTATATCTTTTATTCACTCGTGCAGGCGGTTCCATATGGAACGAGACTGATCTTCGTCGGGGATGTAAACCAGCTTCCTTCCGTGGGTGCCGGAAATGTGCTGAAGGATATTATCAATTCGGGCTGCTTCCCGGTTACGACGCTGAACAAGATCTTCCGGCAGGAGGATGGCAGTGACATCGTATTCAATGCGCATAAGATCCAGCGTGGCGAGCATCTGATCCTGACGAACAAGAGCAAGGACTTCTTCTTTATCCCACAGCGGACAGCATCGCAGATCATCGAGGAAGTACAGACACTCACGATGAAGAATCTGCCGAATTACTATGGATTTTCACCGCAGGAAATCCAGATCCTGTGTCCGATGCGGAAATACGAAGTCGGCGTGGAGAATATGAACCAGAAGCTGCAAAACCGTCTGAATCCGAAGGCGAAGGACAAGCCCGAGCATGTGCGTGGCGATGTGACCTTCCGAAAGGGCGACAAGGTCATGCAGATCAAGAATAATTACCAACAGGAGTGGAAGATTTACGGTGTTTCCAAGACAGGTACCGGCAGAGGCTATGTGCTGGATGAAGGTGTCGGTGTATTTAACGGAGATATGGGCGTGATTACCGATATCAGTGATTACGATGAGGAGCTGACAATCCTGTTTGACGACGGACGAGAGAGTGTTTATAACTATAAAGAGCTGGATCAGATCGAGCATGCATTTGCCGTGACGATTCATAAATCACAGGGTAGTGAGTATCCGGCAGTTATCATTCCGCTGCTTGGCGGAAACCGGAAACTGATGAACCGGAATCTGATTTACACAGCAATCACGCGTGCGAGACAGCTGGTTATTATCGTCGGTGATGTAAATTTGGTAAACCAGATGGTTGATAATTCCGAGGAGCAGAAGCGGTACACGTCGCTGGCACTTCGGTTAGAGGAGTTAAATGAGAGTATGGAATAAACTTGTGAATTGGATATATCCGCCGACCTGTCCGCTTTGTGGCGATGTGACAGGGAGACAGGCTGGACAGGTGTGTGACGAGTGCAGACCGATGATTGATTATCCGGCACAGCCAGTTTGCATGCGGTGTGGGTGCGAGATCACTGATGAGGAAGCGGAGCTGTGTGAGGATTGTACGCGGCATACACGGACATATATACAGGGCTTTCCGGCGATGAAATACCAGTATCCACTTGATGAGAGTCTGGCGCGGTTCAAGTATCACAATCAGCGTGATTATGCAGCATTCTATGCAGGACAGATCGTGAAACGGCATGGACTCACATTGCAGAGTCTGGGGATTGATGCACTGATTCCGATCCCAATCCATAAGCGCAAGCTGGAGAAGCGTGGTTACAATCAGGCGGAGCTTCTGGCAGATGCACTTGGAAAGAAACTGGATATACCGGTTGAACGGGAGCTGCTTACACGTGTGGTAAATACAGAACCGCAGAAAAGTCTGGACCCGGAGCACCGCGAGCAAAATTTAAAAAAGGCTTTTCAATGTATAGAAAAAAGTGTAAGCTATAAGAAAGTATTGTTGGTCGATGATATTTACACGACGGGGGCTACGATCGAGGCATGTACGAAGAGTCTGCATGCGGCGGGAATCCCGGATGTTTATTATACAAGTGTAGCAATCGGAACCGGAAGATGAAAGTGATATAGAGATTGTGTCAGAATAGATAGAGGGAGGAACAAATCATGGAACTGATGAATTGCAGAAACTGTAAGAAGTTATTTAATTATATTGCGGGCGAAAAGCTGTGCCCTGCATGTAAAGAAAAGCTGGAAGAGAAGTTTCAGAAAGTAAAGAAATATATCGAGGAGAATCCACGCGAGAATATCAATCAGGTAGCGGAAGCGTGTGATGTTACGATCAAGCAGATCAAATACTGGGTGCGCGAGGAACGTTTATCCTTTACCGATGATTCTCTGGTTGGTCTGGAATGTGAGCGCTGCGGCAAGATGATCCACAGCGGAAGATTCTGTAAGGAGTGTGCAGGCGGAATCCACTACGAACCATTTGGAATTTATCCTGGAACAA
>OLQD01003135.1_pt1 | contig 11141 bp, 9 predicted proteins | sample 1672841 | NCBI WGS metagenome assembly OLQD01 (sample SAMEA3136729, study PRJEB25190) | human gut metagenome | biome: human gut; feature: human-associated habitat; material: faeces | place: Austria | collected 2013 | reverse complement strand
CCGCCGTTCTGGTCGGTATGCTGATGCTGGGCAACCTGATGAAGGAGTGCGGCGTCGTGGATCGTATCCAGAAGACTGCCGGCAATGAGCTGATGAACATCATCACCATTTTCCTGGCTCTGTCTGTTGGCTGCACCACCTCTGCAAACACCTTCCTGAACAGCCGCACCCTGTTCATCATCGTGCTGGGCCTCATCGCATTCTCCTTCGGCACTGCTGCCGGTGTTCTCTGCGGCAAGGTCATGTATATCCTGACCGGCGGTCAGGTCAACCCCCTGATCGGTTCCGCTGGCGTTTCCGCTGTGCCTATGGCTGCCCGTGTTTCTCAGAAGGTCGGCCAGAGCGAGAACCCCTCCAACTTCCTGCTGATGCACGCAATGGGTCCCAACGTGGCCGGTGTTATCGGCTCCGCCGTCGCTGCTGGTATCCTCATCAACATCTTCGGCTAAGCATTTCCTGAGATCCCCGCTCCATCGTGGTATTGACCGCGGTGGGGCGGTTTTTTGTTTGCATTGTTTTTATGTACAACTTTTTTGAAATGTGATATACTATATTTTAAGTGATATATCCAGAAATGATTGAAAAGAACAGGTGAAACAATGGCAACAGATCTCGCACAACAATTCTGCGCTTTGCGTGATACGTATATCGAAAAGCAGTTCGGACGCCTGAACGATATGCAGCGGGAGGCGGTGTTCACCACCAACGGCCCTCTGCTCATCCTCGCGGGTGCAGGCAGCGGAAAGACCACCGTGCTGGTCAACCGCATCGCCAACCTCATCCGCTTCGGCTCGGCCCACGGCTCCAGGTGGACGCCCCGGGAGGTGACGGAGGACGATGTGAAAGCCCTGCGCACTGCCATCATGACTGGCACCGATGCCCCGTCGTGGCTGGACGGGATGCTGCGGAAGGACGCCGTCCGGAGCTGGAACGTCATGGCCATCACCTTTACCAACAAGGCCGCCGGTGAGTTGAAAGAGCGCCTGCGCCGGATGCTGGGCGGGGAAGAGGGCGACGAGGTGTTCGCCTCCACGTTCCACTCGGCCTGCGTCCGCATTCTCCGCCGCTGGGCCGAGGAGATCGGCTACCCCCGCAGCTTTACCATCTACGACAGCGACGACTCCCAGCGTGTCATGAAGACTGTGTACAAAGAGCTGAGCGTGGACGACAAGTTCTTCCCGGTCAAAAGCGCCATCAACCAGATGAGCCGCTGGAAAGACCAGCTCATCAGCCCGGAAGAGGCCCTGAAGACCCCGGCCCGGGACACGAAGGGCGCTCTTGCGGCCAAGGTCTATGCCGCCTATGAAAAGAAGCTCAAGGAGGCCGGCGCTTTCGACTTCGACGACCTCATCTACCAGACGGTCATCCTGCTGTCGGAGCACGAGGACGTGCGGGAGTTCTACCAGAACAAGTACAAATATCTGCTGGTGGACGAGTATCAGGACACCAGTGTGGCTCAGTTCCGGCTCGTGAGCCTGCTCACCGGCCCGGAAAAGAACATCTGCGTCGTGGGCGACGACGATCAGAGCATCTACCGCTTCCGTGGCGCGACCATTGAGAACATCCTCAACTTCGAGCGCATCTATAAAGGTACCAGAACCATCCGACTCGAGCAGAATTACCGCTCTACGTCAAATATCCTGAATGCTGCCAACTGTGTCATCCAGCACAACACTGAGCGCAAGGGCAAGACCCTCTGGACCAAGAACGGCGAGGGCGACAAGGTGCAGGTCTACACCGCCGAGAACGAGCAGGACGAGGCCAGCCATATCGCGGACGTCATCGGCCAGCACCTCAAAGAGGGCGGACATCTGGCCGACCACGCCATCCTCTACCGGATGAACGCCCAGTCGGCCCCCATCGAAAGCTACTTCACCCGTGCGGGCATCCCGCATAAGATCGTGGGCGGCCAGCGCTTCAATGACCGCAAGGAAGTCAAGGACATCCACTCCTATATGTCCATCGTGGCGAACCCCCGGGACGATGTCCGACTTCGTCGAATCATCAACGAGCCTGCGCGCAAAATCGGTGCGACGACCATCGAGGTCATTGCCGACCTTGCTGCCCAGCAGGGCATCAGTATGCTGGATGTCATCTCCCATGCCGACCAGTACGCCAAGCTCAGCCGCGCCATCGCGCCGCTGTTCAAGTTCTGGGACATCTACCAGAAACTGCAGGAATCGCTGGAAACGAAGACGCTGGATGAGTTTGCTTCCGATGTCATCGAGATCACCGGCTACCGCGCCATGCTGGAAGCCGACGCCGCCAAGGGTCACGAGGATGCCGCCGACCGTCTGCAGAACCTTGGTCAGCTGGTCAATAACGTCAAGAGCTACTGCGACCAGCACGGCGAAGAGGCCTCGCTGGAAGGCTATCTGGAGGACATCGCCCTCATCAGCGACATCGACAGCTACAACGAGAGCGCCGACCAGGTGGTGCTGATGACCATCCACTCGGCCAAGGGCCTTGAGTTTCCCTATGTATTCCTCATTGGCATGGAAGAGGGGGTCTTCCCCAGTGAGATGAGCAAGTATTCCGAGGCTGACCTCGAGGAGGAACGCCGCCTGGCCTATGTCGGCATCACCCGCGCCAAGAAGGAGCTTTACATCTCCAACAGCGTCACCCGGATGCTCTATGGCCGCACCCAGCGCAACGAGCCCAGCCGCTTTCTCCGGGAAATTGAACCGGAGTACATCGAAGAGACCCGCAGCCCGGTGCTGGAACAGCGCTCCCGTCTGGGCGGCTGGGGCAGCGGTTACGGCAGCGATACCGTGCCGGGCGGTGCATCGGGATACTCCGGCCCCTCCGGCTGGGGGCGCGCGGCCTCCGGTTACGGCTCGGGCTATGGCAGCCGCAGCGGCTATTTGAATAAAGAATATAACGCACCAATGTCCAATAATCGAGGCTTTGGCTCCGATTACGCGGGCCGGGGAAGTGCTTCGTCGGGTCATGGCGGCTGCAGCTCCGGTTCGGGAAGCAGCGGCTTCGGCTTTGGCTATGGCCGTCCGGCAGCGCCCAAAGCGCCGGTCAAACCCGCAGGCGGCGGTGTGACGTCTTCGCCCCGTCCGGCAGCGGCATCCACCGGCCCCAAACACTATGAGCCGGGCGACATCGTAGAGCATAAGGTCTTCGGGCGCGGCAAGGTGCTGAAGGTCAAGCCCGCCGCCGGCGACCAGATCGTGGAGATCAGCTTCGAGAAGGTGGGCGTGAAGAAGACCATGGCCAACTTTGCGCCCCTTGTGAAGATAACGACGGAGGAATGAGAAAAAATGATGACTGTCCGATTGATAGCACATACGCCGGAGCCGGAGAAGGTCGTGGCGGCCGCGGCGAAGCTCTGCTACTCCGACGCCCACATCACCGACCTGCTGGACGGGCTGGATGAGGAAAAGACTGCCCGCTTCCTGACCATGCTCAGCGATTTGGGCCACGCCAGCCCCATCGAGCACGCAAGCTTCACCTTCGGCATCGAGGGCGTCAGCCGTACCCTGCTGGCCCAGATCACCCGTCACCGCATCGCGTCCTTCAGCGTCCAGAGTCAGCGGTATGTCCGTCTGGACGATTTCCGCTACGTCATCCCGCCCGAGATCGAGGCCATCCCCGAGGCAAAGGCAGCGTTCATCGAGAGCATGAACGAGGACGCCAGGCGCTACCTCGACCTCGTGCAGAAGCTGGAAGACGGCCACACCGCCCGCCTGATGGCCGAGGGGCTGCCCGAAAAGCAGGCCCGGGCCAAGGCTTCCAAGCAGGCCAACGAGGACGCCCGCTTCGTGCTGCCCAACGCCTGCGAGACCAAGATGGTGGTGACCATGAACGCCCGCAGCCTGCAGAACTTCTTCCACCTGCGCTGCTGCAGCCGCGCCCAGTGGGAGATACGGCAGCTGGCCGAAGAGATGCTGCGGCTGGTCTACCCGGTGGCACCCCATATCTTCCGCACCGCTGGCCCGGCCTGCGTGTCCGGCCCCTGCCCGGAGGGCAAGATGTGCTGCGGACGCACCACTGAGGTCCGCGCCCAGTACGCCGCGCTGAAAGGGGAGAAGGCAGAATGAGCAAGGGCAGGCTTCTTGTCATCGAAGGGCTGGACGGCTCCGGCAAGGCCACCCAGGCAAAGCTGCTGGCCTCCCATCTGGCCGAGAGCGGTCGAAGGGTGATGGAGATCACATTCCCGGACTACGAGAGCGATTCCAGTGCGCTGGTAAAGATGTACCTCTCCGGTCAGTTCGGCGACAAGCCCGACGACGTCAACCCCTATGCGGCGTCCAGCTTCTATGCGGTGGATCGGTACGCCAGCTATAAGACCAAGTGGGGCAGCTTCTACGAGGAGGGTGGCATCGTCATCGCCGACCGCTACACCACGTCGAACGCGGTGCATCAGTGCTCCAAGCTCCCGCCGGAGCAGTGGGACGATTTCCTCCGCTGGGCCTTTGACTACGAATACAGGCTGCTGGGCCTGCCCGCACCGGACGCTGTGGTGTACTTACAGGTAGACCCCGCCGTGAGCCAGAAGCTCATGACCGGCCGCTACCACGGCGACGAGAGCAGGAAGGACGTCCACGAAAAGGACATCGAATATCTGGCCCGCAGCCGCCGTGCCGCCGAGTACTGCGCAGAGCATCTGGGCTGGGCCACCGTCCATTGCACGGAAAATGGAGCCATGCGCACCATCGAGGATATTCAGGCCGAGGTGCGGGCGCTGGCGGAAAAAGAACTCGGATAACCGCGAAAATGGGAGGGATACTATCAATGTATCGTTTGATGCAGCCGTCGGATGAGGCGGCAGTCGTGGCACTGTGGCAGAAAGAACGCGGCGACAGCGCCGAGTTCATCAAGACTGCTCTGGAAAAGTTCGCCGGGGCGGAAAATATCTACGTCGCTGAGGAAAATGACGAGATAGTCGCTGCGGCGCTGGCGGTCCCCGTCACCCTCAAGGGACGCAGCGGCAGTTACCTCTACGGCCTCTGCGGGCAGGGAAGCCTGCTTCTGGCAGGACTCGTGGACTATCTCTGTGCGCAGCAGAAGCTGCGGGGCGCGGGCTTCACCGTGGCCGTTCCGGCCGGACAGGAGCAGGCCGCGCTGCTGGAAAACAAGGGTTTCCAGCGGGCTTTTGCCCTCCGCTGCCTGCCCCGGGAGGTGTCCCGCAACCTGTGGAGTCAGGCGGAGTTCGACTCCGTGACGGCCCGCAAGCTCTGTGAGCTGCGGGAGCGCTTCTATCCCGATACCGTCCAGTTCCCGCCGGAGCAGATGGCCGTCGTGCTGACCGACCTCTACGCCCGGGGCGCGACCATCGTGTCCAGCGAGAAGGGCTACGGCATCTACTTCCGCCGGGAGGACACCCTCTATTTTGTGGAGCTGATGGCCGAAGATGACCGCTCCGCCGAGGTGCTGATGGAAGCGGCCCGGGAGAAGGAAGTCATTGTGGAGCGCGCCGTCATCACAGTGGGCGCGGCTCAGAACCTTTTCCTCGGCGAAGGCACCCGGCAGGACTACGGCATGATACGGTTCGACGCGGAGCCTTTCGATGTGGAAGAAAGCTATATGCGGCTGATGATGGAAAGCTGAACGGAATGGTAAAGGAGTGTGTACATGGCACACGATGCAAAACATAAAAAAAGCAGAAAAGGCGGCGCAGCGAAAATGATTCTGATCGTGCTGCTGATCCTGGTACTGGCGGCGGGCGGCTGTCTGCTGGCCATCCGAAAAGAGATCAACGGCAGTGCTTCCGCTGGCAAAACGGTGAGTGTGAGCATCCAGCAGGGCAGCGGCGTGGCAGCCATCGCCCAGAAGCTCAAGACGGCGGGCGTCATCAAGTACCCCCACGTCTTCCGCTGGTATGCAGGCAAACAGGGCGCGGCAGGCAAGCTCCAATACGGCGAGTTCGACCTCGCCCCCGGCAGCTCCTACGACGACATCATCGAGGCACTTTCCGCCTACGCGAAAGCCGACAGTGTCCGGCTGACCTTCCCCGAGGGTACGACGGCCATCGCCATTGCGAAAAAAATGGAAGATGCCGGGTTGTGTAGCGCCGAGGACTTCCTCAAGGAGGCCAACACCGGTGATTTCAGCCAGTACAGGTTCTGGCAGTACGTCCCCGACGACAAGGACGCCCCGGACCGCTTCCTCAAGTGCGAGGGTTATCTTTTCCCGGATACCTACGATTTCCTGAAGGATGACACCGTCCATCATTACGTTGAGACGTTCTATTCTCACTTCGACAAGCAGATCACCGATGAGATGTATGCCGAGATGGAAAAGCAGGGAATGACCCTCTCCGAGGTGGTCACTCTGGCGTCCTTCGTGCAGGAGGAGGCCGGCAACGATCAGGACGATAATGTGGCGCAGGTGTTCCGCAACCGTCTGGCCGAGGGTTCACCCTACCCCAAACTGCAGAGCAACACCTCCAGCTACGTCCAGAGCGACGCTGACAACAACTACCTCTGGAACTGGGTCGCGCCCTACTACGGCGGCTGGGACAGCATCCCGGAGAACATTCTGGAAGCCTACGACACCTACGCCTGCACCGGCCTCTCCGCTGGCCCGATTTCTAACCCCGGCATCGCGGCCATCCGTGCGGCGCTTGACCCGCAGCCCGACGATGAGGTGAAAGACGCCTATTTCTTCGTCACGGACCTTGCCGGTCACTACTACTACGCCTGCACCTACGCAGATCACCAGAAAAACTGCGATGAGGCGGCAAAAGTTAATAAAAGTATGAAGTAAAAGAGGAATACCATGTTACAGATACCGGAACTTCTGGCCCCGGCAGGCGACCTCGAGCGCCTGCGGTATGCCATCAACTACGGCGCGGACGCCGTTTACTGCGCTCTGCCCGAGTTCGGGATGCGCTCTGCACCCACCAACTTCACCCCGGAGCAGCTGAGCGAGGGCGTCATCTATGCCCACGCCCGGGGCCGCAAGGTCTACCTGACCATGAACACCCTGCCCACCAACGAGGAGGCTGACCGTCTGCCTCAGGCCATCAAGGACGCTGCCGCTGCCGGTGTGGACGCCTTCATCGTGGCTGACCTCGGCGTGTTGGACGCCTGCAAGACGTTCGCGCCCGACATCGACGTCCATATGTCCACCCAGACCGGCATCACCAACTGGGCCGCTGCCCGCGCCGCCTACAATATGGGCGCGAAGCGGGTGGTGTTGGCCCGGGAGATGACCCTGCAGGACATCGCTACCCTCCGCGACAAGACCCCGCCGGAGCTGGAAATTGAGGCTTTCGTCCACGGCGCCATGTGCATGAGCGTCTCGGGCCGCTGCCTGCTCTCCAACTACATGGCAGGCCGCGACGCAAACCGCGGCCAGTGCGCCCAGCCCTGCCGCTGGAAGTACTATCTCAGCGAGGAGACCCGCCCGGGGCAGCTCTATGAGATCGGCGAGAACGAGAATGGCAGCTACATCCTCAACGCCAACGATATGTGTACCGCGCCCTTCCTCGACCTCATCTGCAACGCGGGCGTGGACAGCCTCAAAATCGAGGGCCGCGCCAAGACTTTCTACTACGTCGCCAGCGTGACGGCGGCCTACCGCCGCGCCCTCGACCAGTATCTGGCCGACCCGATGAACGAGAACTTCGAGCTGCCGGAAGAGGTTTTGGCTGAGCTGACCCGCACCAGTCACCGCCACTATTCGCCCGGCTTCTACTTTGGCCGGGAGCAGGCCCGTCAGGCTACCGACAGCGCTACTTACATCCGCGAGTGGGAGTTTGTCGGTACGGTGGACGGCTGGGAGAACGGCGTCGCCAGCTGCCAGCAGCGGGGCAAGTGGAGCCTCGGCGACACGCTGGAAGTGCTCTGCCCGGATGGCCGCAGCATCCCGCTGAACCCCGAGTGGATAAAGAATGAGGCCGGTGAGCTGGTGGAGTCCACGCCCCACGCGATGGAGCACTATACCATCCCCACCCCGGAGCTGCCGCCTATGAGCCTGCTGCGCCGGAAAGTCTGAGAATCAAAAGCAAAGCCGCCTGTCGTTCGTTGAATGACAGGCGGCTTTTATCGTTTATCTATATTATTCCGGCTTGACCTGCAGCTCCTGCTCGCAGTAGATGCAGCGATACTTGCCGTTGGAGCTCAGCTCGAAGATCTGGTCGCACTCTTCCTCGATGGAGGAGATGCAGCGGGGGTTCTTGCACCGCACGATGTTGACCAGACGCTTGGGGGGCTGGGGCTTTTCCTTCTTGACAGCCTTGCCGTTCTCGATGACGGTCACGCTGATGTCGGGGTCGAGATAGGCCAGCACGTCGAGGTTGAGCCAGGATGCGTCGCCCTCCACCTTGATGATGTCCTTCCGGCCCGACTCTGCCTTGTGGCTGCGGGCGTTCTGGATGAGGGCCACGCTGGAGGTGCGGTTGCCCTTGATGCCCAGCAGGTCCATCAGGCCGATGGCCGTGCCTGCCTTGATATGGTCGATGACGATACCGTTCTGAATTTCATCAATGTTCAGCATCTCAGTTGCCCTCCTTTTCAGCCTTGGGGTCCTTGAGGCCCAGCAGTGTCATGATCAGCGCCATGCGGATGTAGACGGCGTTCTGCACCTGCTCAAAGTAGGCGGCGCGGGGGTCGTCGTCCACGTCCAGCGTGATCTCATTGACGCGGGGCAGGGGATGGAGCACGGCCATGTCAGGCTTGGCAAGGGCCATCTTCTCTTTGGTGAGGATATAGCTGTTCTTCAGACGGACATAGTCTTCCTCGTTGAAGAAACGCTCCTTCTGGACGCGGGTCATGTAGAGGATGTCCAGCTCGGGCATGGACTCCTCGAGGCTGCGGGTCTCCTTGTAGGGGATGTGGTTGGCCTCGAGCACGTCGGTGATGATGTAGTCCGGCACCCGCAGCTCCTCGGGGCTGATGAGGACGAAGCGGATGTTCTCACAGCGAGCCATGGTCTTGATGAGAGAGTGGACGGTGCGGCCAAACTTGAGGTCGCCGCACAGGCCGATGGTCAGGTCGTTCAGACGGCCCTTGCGGCGGCGGATGGTCATCAGGTCGGTCATGGTCTGGGTCGGGTGCTGGTGGCCGCCGTCGCCTGCGTTGATGACAGGGATGCGGGAGTACCGGCTGGCCCGCAGCGGTGCGCCCTCCTTGGGGTGGCGCATGGCCACGATGTCGGCATAGCAGGAGACGACGCGGATGGTGTCGGCCACGCTCTCGCCCTTGGATGCACTGGAGACGGTCTCGCTCGGGAAGCCGAGGACATGTCCGCCGAGGTTCAGCATCGCGGCCTCAAACGAAAGACGGGTACGGGTGGACGGCTCGTAGAACAGAGTAGCCAGCTTTTTGTGGGCGGCCACGTCCTGATAGGCAGCCGGGTCGGCGCAGATGCGGTCGGCCAGGTCCAGCAGAGAGGTGATCTCCTGCTGACTGAAATCCAACGGATCGATTAGATGACGCATATTCTTTTGTTTCCCTCCGTCAAAGAAGCTTTCGAAGAATCGAGAAGTCGAAGAAGTTCGTGTAGTAGCTCAACGAACGCATGACGGGATGGCAGAGCCGGTTGTAGCATATCTCATCCAGCAGAAGCATGGCCTCGCCCGGGGCCAGACGCATGGCAGCCCGGATGGGCTCGTCGCCGCAGCTGGCCTTGAGATGGGCCACATTGGAGGCCACCTGCTGGCGGCACTCCCGCTCCAGAACATCGAATATGTCACCCGACAGGTCGATGCGGGTGTAGTCCCGGTTCCCAAACAGGGCGCGGGGCAGGTAGTCGATGGAGTAGATGACGGGGGTGGTGTCGGCGAGGATGCGCTTCTTGATGCAGATGACATCGTCGCCGGGTTCGATGGCCAAATCACGGGCCAGCTCTTCGCCTGCGCGGACGGGGTAGATCTGGATGCCGTCGGCGTGGGGGTAGCTGCCAAAGCTGCGGATGAGCGGGTAATACTCCAGCTTCTGGTCCAATCGGCTGCGCAGGTTCAGGACACTTCGGTTGACCACTGTGCCGATGCCGCGCACCCGCTCGATGTAACCCGCACGCTCCATCTCGCTCAGCGCATCGCGGATGACGGTGCGGCTGACGCCGAGTTCGGCGGCAAGGTCTACCTCGGCGGGCAGACGGTCAGTCTGTGCATAGCGGCCTGTGCGCAGTTCCTCTAGCAGAGCGCTGACGATGCGGTCGCTGATGACAGCACCACCCAGGCGGCTGGAAGGGGATAAGCTGGAATCTCTCATGGTTCGTTTCCTCCGGTACACGGGCAGGGCGGCCCTGCCTGGACTTCCGAAAAAGCTGTGCCTGAGCACAAAAGCTTTTCCTGCAAATATTATAGCATAAATTGACAATGATTCAAACGGCATTTATACTGGAATCAGCCGGAAAGTATGATTTTATTTTGGAGGGATAGAGCAAGAATGGAAATTCTTCTGCACAAAGTGTGCGGCCGGCCCGCAAGCCGCACCATGACCCTGCGCGCTGCCGGGCCGGAGGATGCCGCCGCCTTTTACGCCTTGCAGAACGAGGTGCGGGCCGCGATGCCCCACCCGGAGCAGTTCGTACCCGACACGCTGGAAAACATCGCCCGCTACCTGAAAGAGGACCTGTGCATCGGCGGGTGGGACGGCGGGCGGCTGGGGGCCTACTTCATCCTGCGGTACTGCGGGCAGGACGCGCACAACTATGCCGCCTTTATGGGCATCCCGCGAGAAGAGTGGGACGGCTGGGCCAACGCCGACAGCGCCATCGTCCACCCCGACTACCGGGGCAACGGTCTGCAGCGGAAGCTGCTGGAAGCGGCGCTTACCCTGCTCCGTCCGGGCATCGTGGGCATCGGGGCCACCGTCAGTCCGGAGAATCAGTACAGCCTGAACAACGCTCTGGCCAGCGGCTTTGAAATCGTCTGCCGCCGGGAGATGTACGGCGGGTATGACCGGTATCTGCTGGCGAAGGCCCTCTCCGTCACCTTCGGTGACGAAGGGAGAGGCACTGGCGTGTCGGTCAAGCCCATGCTGGACGAGTAAAGCTTAATTTGTATCGCAAACAGTAGTGCCCTGCTACCAAGGCTAGCAGCAGCTTGACAAGGAACATGGTTCCGCAGCTGCTGCCCTCTGTAGCAGGGCACTATTTTTTGCGTTATATCAGGCTTCCGGCGGCCAGCTCAGAGTTGACCGGCCTGCCAAAGGCTCTCCCTCTGGGAGAGCTGGCGCGGA
>OLQD01003132.1_pt1 | contig 11154 bp, 9 predicted proteins | sample 1672841 | NCBI WGS metagenome assembly OLQD01 (sample SAMEA3136729, study PRJEB25190) | human gut metagenome | biome: human gut; feature: human-associated habitat; material: faeces | place: Austria | collected 2013 | reverse complement strand
GCTCTTGTCATTCATTTCAATAGATGAACGGCTGTTTTTGTTTGTCCAGTCGAGGCCGGCCTGCGCTATGTGAACAATGACATTTGCTACCCGTCGATCCTGGTGACGGGCCAGATCATGGAGGCCATCGAGAGCGGTCGGTACGACCTGTCCAAGACGGCCGTGGTCATCAGCCAGACCGGCGGCGGCTGCCGTGCCACCAACTACATCGCGCTCATTCGCAAGGCGCTGCGCGAGAGCGGCCACCCCGAGATCCCGGTGATCTCGCTTTCGGCCGTGGCGCTCGGCGAGGACAACCCCGGCTTTAAGATTACGCCGGCGCTGCTCAAGCAGGCCGTGTACGCGGTGCTCTTTGGCGACGTGATGATGCAGATGCTCTACCGCTGCCGCCCGTACGAGGCCACGCCCGGTGCCGCCAACGCGCTCTACGAGGAGTACATGGCGCGCGCCCGCAAGCTGGCGCCTAAGTTCAACAGGCATAACTACACCAAGCTTGCTCGCGAGGCCATCCGCGCGTTCGACACCATGCCGCTCGTGGGCGAGGGCGCCAAGCCCCGCGTGGGCGTGGTCGGCGAGATTCTGGTCAAGTTCCACCCTACGGCCAACAACCACGTGGTCGACGTTATCGAGCGCGAGGGCTGCGAGGCAGTGGTGCCGGGCCTGCTCGACTTCTTCCTGTACTCCATGAGCAATGCCGAGCTGCAGAAGGACGAGCTGGGTAGCTCTGCTACCACGCGCGCTGGTATGCAGGCGCTCATCAAGCTCGTGGACTGGATGCGCACGCCGGTGGAGGAGATGCTCGAAAAGTCCCGCCGCTTTGAGGCGCCCGAGCGCATCGGCACCATGGCGGACAAGGCCCGTACGGTGCTTTCGGTGTGCAACAACATGGGCGAGGGCTGGTTGCTCACGGCCGAGATGCTCGACCTGATTGATCACGGCGCACCCAACATTATCTGCACGCAGCCCTTTGCGTGCCTGCCCAACCACGTGGTGGGCAAGGCCGTGATCAAGGAGCTGCGCCGTCAGCACCCCGAGAGCAACATCGTCGCGGTGGACTACGACCCCGGTGCATCCGAGGTCAACCAGCTCAACCGCATTAAACTCATGATCAGCGTGGCCAAGGAAAACATGCGCGCCGGCAAGGGCTTTAAGCTCGAGAAGGTGGCGCCGCTCGCGATGGACGAGGTCACCGGCCAGATGCGTGCCCATGACGGCTGCGTGAGCTGCGGCTCGGTCGACGAGAGTGCCGTGGCGTCGGTCGCCGAACGTCTGGGACGCGGCATTAAGAAGTAACTGGCCTGCTTTGGGCTAGATTTGAGGCAAACGGGTGGCAGCCGTACCGGCTACCACCCGTTTTTGTTGGACATATGTTGCGCATATGATCTTGCTGTAGCCTTCCGTGGGCTCGTATTTCTGAAGTGCGGTGAAAAACGCGAACCTCCCGAGCACACTGCCTTTTTAGGCGCTCGTGACCTGCGGTTTTGTTGCTAAAAAAGTCCGTCTGGTCAGCGGAACTCGATTTTTCGCCGCACTTCCGAAAAAGCGGTCCGGCAGCGTTAAAAGGGGCCTCCAAAATCAAGAGATAATGAACAGGTGTTGCCGTTCGCCGCAAATTACCGCCCGTTTATAGAACCCATCCCCAGCGTGCAGTTCCCTTACGGTTGAATAAATACACATCTATGGAATTACGTAAGAGAGGACCGTTCTATGAGCTACAAGACCGTTTGCGTTGTCGGCGGCGGCGTGCTGGGAAGCCAGATTGCCTTTCAGACTGCCTACTGCGGCTTTGATGTAACGATCTGGCTGCGCAGCGAGGGCAGCATCGGCCGCACCCAGCCCAAGATCGACCACGTGCGCGAGGAGTACATCGCTGCTATCGAGGGCATGGCGGACGGTACGGGCGAGTGGTGTGCCGGTATCGCCGATAGCGGCAAGCCCTTCGACAAAGAGGCGGCACTCTCCTCCGTCGAGCGTGCCTACTCCACACTCAAGCTGGAGCTCGATCTTGCCAAGGCCGTGGCCGACGCCGACCTGGTCATCGAGTCTATGGCTGAGGACACTCAGGCAAAGATCGACTTCTACAAGAAGCTCGCCCCGGTTCTGCCGCAAAAGACCGTCGTCGTGACCAACTCCTCCACACTGCTGCCGAGTACCTTTGCCAAGTACACCGGCCGCCCCGAGAAGTACCTATCGCTGCATTTTGCCAACTCTATCTGGAAGAACAACATGACCGAGGTCATGGCCCAGAGCCAAACCGACAAGCGCTATTTTGACGAGCTCGTCGACTTTGCCAACGACATTCGCATGCTGGCGCTTCCCGTCAACAAGGAAAAGAACGGCTACCTGCTCAACTCCATGTTGGTGCCGTGGCTGCTTTCGGGCCTGGACCTGTATGTCTCGGGCGTGAGTGACCCCAAGAGCATCGACCTTGCATGGACGCGTGGCACCGGCGCCCCTAAGGGCCCGTTCCGCGTATTCGACACGGTGGGTATCCAGACGGCCTACAACATCGTCATGCAGTATCAGAAGGTTCCGGGCCTGGTGAGCCCGCTGCTCAAAAAGATGATGATGCCCTACAACTTTAAGGCCATGGCCTCCGTCCTCAAGCAGATGCTCGACGAAGGCAAGCTGGGCGAAAGCTCGGGCGAGGGCTTCTTCAAGTACTAAAAATGATCCCTCGGGGACGGAGGAAAACGGATTATTTTTTGTCGCCAGCAGTGAGAAGATGGACCCAGAAATAGAAAGGAGTGGCAATGGGCCGGCTCGGGCTTTGAGGACAAGCTGCTGCAAGCCCAGGGCGATTTCTCGCTCAATGCAGGCCAGCACAGCGTGACGTATCTGCCGAGTTCTGACACGGCAACGACCGGTCGCTACCAGGTGCTGCTGTACGACAACAACTTTGGTGCGGCCGAAAGCTATCCCAAGTTCGACTGGGGCCAGCTGGGCGCCGGGGTGGTGACCGACTACAGCCGCGGCACGCATTCGTTTGGACGCATCTTTACGGTGGATGAGGTGGCGTGCACCTACGAGCTCGAAGACCAGATCGCGGTGCCGTTCTCGGGCTACGTCAGCAGTGCGCAGCGCGTCGGCAATTCGAACAGCATGCTCGTGGCATCGGGCATGGCCAAGACCTTTATCGAGTACGACCGCTACGGACTGCCCATCGCCACCTACGAGATGGAAGCCGAAAAGTACATCTACCGCGTGTACAAGTACGAGCTGTAGGGCCGCGCTTAGGGTTGACCAATGGAGTATGAAACCACGCCGTTCACCGATGCCCCCTCCGCGAGTGACAGCCATATGGTTTGATGTCAGAAGCATATAGTTGTCACCAGCCTGCTGGCGACGTTCCCCCTGATATCGGAGGTTCCAGGTATGTTTCGCGCTCCGTTAAACAACTATCGGTTGGTCTAACATGGGTCGCCGTGCTACTTCGATAACCCTTGCAGTGGTCTGCCTGGCTGTGCTCCTGGGCGCTACAGGGCTGTTTGCTATAAGCCGGGAAACGTCCTATATGCAGGAATGCGCTTCCGAAGGGTTTGCCATTGACGGTTACTATCGGGACGACAAGACGAGTCTGGAAACCCTGGCCTTTCTTGAAGAGGATAACCATCGGTGGCAACTGGTCGACAAAGACGGCAGCTGCGTTGACGGGCAGTTTAAGCGTACGGATGACCCCAACATCCTGATATTAAAGAAGGAAAACGGCGGAGAATTCGGCACGGTTCACGTTGCGTATATATCGCGCCGACGCAATCAGGGGCAGATTTACCTAATTAGAAATACTGAGGTGACCCGATTTTATCTTGTGAGCACCGATCCGGCGTTTACGGTGGAGTCTGGCGATGTCGATGCGGACGTCTGATTCACGGCAATAAAACAGCGAGCGGGGCGCGGGTATGAACTGCACCCCGCTATTTGCTCGTGTCCGTATTGCGTCTGCGCCTCGTCATAACTTGCGTCCGTGCGAGCATTCGTCCCGCGCCGGCATCACTTGACATCGAACTCCACGCGGTCGAGTTCGGGCACGTTGAGGTCGATGAGCTTCCGGGCGACGTGACGGTCGTGTGCCCCAAGCGCCTCGCCTGTCGTCACATGGGCGACAATCTCGCGCTCGACGATGCCCTCCTCCTCGCCTTCGGTAGCCGAGGTCTCGACGGCGACGGTGTAATCCTTAAAGCCTGGCAGCACCGCCGCAAGCTCGCGCGTGGTTTCGGTCACGCCGTAGCCGTCCTGCACGCCGGCCTGCGCCGAGCCAATGGAACCCGCCGTCATAACGATGCAGGGGATGGCAAAGACTACCGTGCCCACAATGATGCGGCGGCGCACCTTGCGTGATAGCTCGTCGACCTCGGCATCTTCCTCGGCAGTCACAATGCCGTCGCCGTTGAGGTCGCGCTTGAGCGGCACGCGCAATAGAAGCAGCACGGCTTCGGCAGCCAGTGCGATAAAGACCACGTTGATGCCAAACTCGTAAAGCGCCGAGAGAAACAGTGACCCGCTTGCGATGGCGATGCCATAGCCCGCCGCGCACAGGGGCGGCATGAGCGCGGTCGCCACGGCCACGCCGGCGATGAGCGTGGCGGGTTCCTGGTCGCGCGAGTTGCCCAGGCCACCCGCAAAGCCGCCCGCGAGCGCGACGGCAAGGTCCCACACAGTCGGTGTCGAATTGTCGATGATGGCGGCCGTGGTGGTGCCAAGGGGCGAGAGCTTAAAGTACAACGTGGACGTGACCAGGCAAAAGGCCATCTGCAGAGCCAAGCTCGCGACGGCCTCAAGGGTAATCTCGCGGTCGAGCGTGGCGATGCCGTATGCCATGGCAAGGACCGAGCCCATGAGCGGGCAGATGAGCATGGCGCCTACAATGGCGATATCCGAGTCGATATCGAGGCCGATGCTCGCGATCAACATGGCAATGATCAAGATGCATAAGTGTGAGCCAGTCAGGCGCGCCCCGTTTACAAAGCGCTTGCGAATCACGTGATAGGGCGCGCGTCCCTCGCGAATGTTGAATGCCCGCTTTAGAAAGCGGCTTGCGTTCTCCATGGCCTCGCTGTGGGCGGGGCGGATGCCATGGCGCCGATGATGGCGCTCGCGCAGTCGCTTGAGCTGTTGTTTATCGAGTTCCATGTCCACCTCGTTCTGGCACGTGCCGCGTATCCCGCCCGTCGTCTTTACTCTACACCGCGTTGAGCGAGGTGTCAGACAGGGTTTGTTGACCTGGAAGTCAGGCCAATCGGCATGACTAAAAACGCCGTGAGGATCATAAGAGTCAAATAGACAAAAAAGCGCGGGGCCGGATGGTCTCCGACCCCGCGCTCTGCACGGGTGCGTTGTTATTGGGTTTAGCCCAGCAGGCTCAGGCCAACAGAGACAAACGCCAGGATAACGCCGACGATAGACTCGCCGCCCAGAAGGCCGCTGGCGGCGACCAGGCCTTGCTCCTGGAAGGCGGCGTCCTTGGCGGCCTTCTCCTCGTCCGAAAGACCGGCCTCGGCGTCGCGGTGAGCGGCCCACTTGTCGTAGGCGAGCTTAACGCAGGAGCCCAGGAAGGCCGTGAGCGACATGTAGAACGGCAGGTACACGCCCAGACCGATCATCATGGCCGGAATGCCGAGCCAGTACATGATGATGCCGGCGATAAAGCCGCCCGCGAACCACGGCACGCTCGGGATGCCCGAGACCATGGTGGCGACCACGCTTGCCTGCGCGGCCACAAAGCTCTTGTCGGGGCCGAAGGCGTCCGGACCATAGGCGGTGACGAGCGCGACCATGACGGCGGCGGCGACCAGGGCGCCCACGATGCCGCCGATGGCCTGGCCAACCCACTGTGCGCGCGGATTGGTGCCCAGCACGGCGCCGGCCTTAAAGTCGTTCATGACGTCGCCCGCAAGGCCGCACGCCACGGCCACGATGCCGGCGATAAAGAACAGCTTGACCTGTGCGAGCTGCGCGAAGGCTGCCACGATGAGCATGACGATGAGGCCAAAGATCTCCATGGGGTCGATACCCGTCTGGCCGCAGCTCTGTGCGCTCATGATGGTGGTGACAAAGGTGAACAGCGTGACGATGACGGCCGGGACGGGACCAAGGTCGAGCGCGATGGCAACGATCACAGCGATGGCTGCGGTGCCCAGGCCGATGATGCCGGCGTCGAGCTTAAGCGAGCCCGAGATAAGCGACTGCTCGTCGGTGTCGGTGGAGCTGTCGGCGGCGAGGCCACGGACGATACCGGCGACCTGCGGCAGGATGTCCTTAAGGACGACGGCGACGCCAAAGCCCATCATGAGGCCCATACCGAGGGACTTGACGATACCCTGCGCGGTCACAATATCGAACAGGCCAGCAGCGGTGCCGCCAACGATGATGCCAAAGTTGCCCAGCAGCGCGCCGGCAAACCAGAAGGCGACGGGGGCGAAGCCCACGAGGAAGCCGATGGACAGCAGCATGGGCGAGTTGTAGATGGCAAAGGTCACGCCGGGGATATTGAGCGTGCAAAGCATGCTGGGCACCACGCCCAGAGCGTCGCGAAGCACGCTGTAGATGCCTGCGATGGCCATGGAGCCAAAGAGTTGCTTGCCGGTCTTGCCGCCGGCCTCGGTGGCGCGCAGGGTCTGAGCTGCGGCGTTGCCGGTAGGGAACTCCAGCGCGGCGTCCACGATAAAGTGACGGTGGATGAGCGCTGTCGCAAGAAGGCCCAAGATGGTGCCGGCGAGTGCCACGATAAACATGTCGAGCCAGCTGATCTGGTCGGCATAACCCAGCATCCAGGCGCCCGGGATGGTAAACGCCAGGCCGCCGGCGACCATGGCGCCCGCAGACATGATGGTGTGGGTGACGTTGGCCTCGTTGAGGCTGGCGTTGCCCATGAGCTTCAGGAAGAACAGCGAAATGACGGCAGCGAAGATGATCGGCCAGGGGAGGGCGCCCATCTTGAGGGCCGTGTAGGCCGAGCTTGCCGTGATGATCACGCAGCCAAGGACGCCGATGACGACGCCGCGCAGCGTGAGTTGCCCGCGCATCGAGGCACGGTTCGAGGGATTGCTCATATAGAACTCCTTTGCGTATATCCGCTTCCCCCGGGAGCGCCGTTACGGATACGGCGCGGGAAGTCGGGTTACCAAGGGCCGCCGCGTGAGCTCGCGCGCGACCGCGCACCAGTATAGCCGCAAGCTAGTCATTTTGGGATGACTGGTTTAGGTAGGCGATATACTGCTGGGCAGACGAAAGGAGCGCCGACGATGCTTAATGGGTGCGCATATATATTGACGGTCGACGTGGGCAACACGTTCATTCGCTTTGGCCTGTTTGCCGAGGATTCGGCCGCGGCGCAGGAATGTCCGCTTGCGACGTGCGAGATCACCACGCCGTCGAGCATCACAGCAGACGAGGCGCGCATGCGTCTCGTGCAGGTCATGGCCGCACTGGCGGCCGATGCGGGCATGCCGGGTGCGCTTGTGCCCGCGGCTGCTGTGCTGAGCTGCGTGGTCCCGGCGCTCGAGCGCCCGTGGAAGGAAGCGCTTTCCCGTACCTGCTCGGGGCGCGTGCTCACGGTGGGGCCGGGACTTAAGACCGGCATGCCCGTGCACTACGACGACCCGGCCGAGATCGGTCCCGACCGCATCGCCGACGCCGTGGCTGCCCGCGCCGTCTACGGCTCTCCGTGCATCGTGATCGACCTGGGCACTACGACCAATATCGAGGTGATCGACGCGCACGGCACCTTTGTCGGCGGCGTCATCGCGCCCGGTCTGGCGCTCGGCGCCCGCTCGCTTTCGGCGGCAGCAGCGCGCCTGCCTCAGGTTGAGCCCTCGGCGCCGACACACGTCATCGGCCGCAACACGCGCGAGGCCATGCGCTCGGGCGTGGTTCTGGGCGAGGTGGCCCGCATCGACGGCATGCTCGACATGGTGCTTGCCGAGATGCGCGCGACCAAGGCCGCGGGGGAGGGTGATGTGCCCATCGTCATTACCGGCGACGATGCCGAGGCACTTGCGGCGCTGGTCGGCCATAGCCTGACGGTCGATGACGCGTTGACGCTGCGGGGTCTCGCCGAGCTCTACCACATCAACCAAAAGCCCCGCCGCGCGTAGCGATGGGGGCGGTGAGACAAAAACGTCTCCACCTTCCACCTGCTACAATGGGTCAAACTATTGCGATTTCGGAGGTGTCTGCCATGTCGGACGATCTTCATCAAACCGCGTCGGGCAAGCGTCGCGACGTTATTAGCTGGGACGAGTTCTTTATGAGCGTGGCCATCGCCGCGCAGCGCCGCAGCAAGGACCCCAACACGCAGGTGGGCGCGTGCATCGCCAGCACCAACCACCGCATCCTTTCGGTGGGCTACAACGGTACGCCCTCGGCGCTCAACGACGACTTTTTCCCGTGGGGCACGAGCGATGACCCGCTGCAGGACAAGCATAACTACGTAGTCCATGCCGAAGCCAATGCCGTGCTCAACTACCGTGGCTCGCTCAAAGACCTTGAGGGTTCCACGGTCTACGTCACGCTGTTCCCGTGTCATGACTGCGCCAAAATCCTGGCGCAGGTAGGTGTGGGCGAGGTTGTCTACCTGGACAATAAGTACGCCGACACCGACGACGGCCGCATCAGCCGTCGCATTCTCGACTCCTGCGGCATTAGCTACCGCCAGGTTATCGTCGATGTCCACATTGGCACCGGGGAACAAACTCAGCAGTAGCGGCAGCGTGTGCTAGCGCTGGGCGTCGGCAAAAGCAGCTAAAAAAGCCCCGTCCCAAATTGACTGCTCGTGAAAGTCGTGTCCGCGCGCATGGACGGCTCGTGAGCGGGTACACGGCTGTAGTAACATAGCTCTGTCCGCGGGCGTGCCCGCGTTATTGTGAGAAAGGAGCCCCTGTGGCTGTTAACGAAGAGCTGCTTAAGAAGGTTCTTGAAGAGATTCGCCCCAACCTGCAGGCTGACGGCGGCGATATGGAGTATGTGGGCGTCGACGACGAGGGCGTCGTCAAGCTGGAACTGCAGGGCGCCTGCGCCGGCTGCCCTATGAGTGCACTGACTCTGTCTATGGGCATCGAGCGCATCCTGAAGGAGCACGTGCCCGGCGTTACCCGCGTCGAGCAGGTCAATGCTTCCGGCGAGACCGACGACCTGTACGACGAGTACGCGCCGTTCTAAGATGCGAAAGCTGCGGACGACATGCTCCGCATAGACGTTACGCCCAGATATGCGGCTGCGAGCACAAGGCCCGCGGCCGCATTTGTATGTAGGGAGCAGGGAGATCGATATGCTCAACGACCTCTACCATATGCTTGACCCCGTCGCGATCTCGGCGGGCCCCATCACGATCTACTGGTACGGTCTGGCCTATGTGGTCGGCGCCCTGCTTACGGCAGTCGTCATGTATCGCACGCAGCGCCGCTGGGGCTTCAACATCACGATTGATGACCTGACGAGCGTCGTGGTCGGCGCGGTCTTTGGCCTTATTATCGGCGCGCGCCTGTTCTACGTCATCTTTTACGGTGATGGCTACTATTGGGCCCACCCGCTCGAGATCTTTGCCACCAACGAGGGCGGTATGAGCTTCCACGGTGGCCTGGTGGGCGGCATCTTGGGCGGCATCATCGTGTGCCGTATGTATAAACTCGACGCCTGGACCATCGCCGACCTTGCCGTTATCGGTGCTCCGCTGGCGCTGTGCCTGGGACGTTGCGCCAACTTTGTGAACGGTGAGCTGTGGGGTAAGCCGACCGATCTGCCCTGGGGTGTGGTCTTTGGCGGCACCGCGGGCGATATGCCGCGCCATCCTTCCCAGCTCTATGAGGCATTCCTAGAGGGCATCGTGCTCTTCTGTGCCACCGAGGGCTTGTGCGGGCCGCTTTCGCCTTCGATGAAGTGCGGCAGGACTACTTCGGCTTTTTCGTTCCGCTCCTCGTCGTTTGTTTGCTTGTTTTGCTGCGGGAATACAGTGCGCCATGCGGGCTCGATAATCTGTTTGCCGTTTGCCTTGAATTTTACGTCTCCGCTGTGGCCTGTTACTGTGGTTGCCGAAAAACGGCAGTCGGGATAAAACACGGCTATGAAGTGCCTTGCCACGAGGTCGAACACGTTCCTTTCGTCAACTCCTAACGACGCGGAAGACACGCCGGTTGGGATTATGGCATGGTGGTCGCTAAGTTTCGACGAGTCGAACTCCTTTTTGCTTTTCCTCAGTTTGTTTCCTCTCAGCGGTTCGAGCAGCGTGGCGTAGTCGGACAGCGAATTCAGCACGGCCTTGCATTTGGGGTATATGTCGTCGGGAAGGTATGTCGTGTCGACGCGGGGGTAGGTTGTGATGTGCTTTTCGTAAAGCGCTTGGATTATTTGCAGCGTCTTGTCGGCCGAATAACCGAACTTCCTGTTGCATTCCACCTGCAGCGAAGTAAGGTCGAACAGTCGCGGCGGTGCTTCGCGCCCCTCTTTTGTTGCAACGGTGTCTACGGTGAAATCCTTGCCTTGTATCTCTGCCAGTGCGGCAAGCGCCTCGGCTTCGTCGGTGTAGTTTCCTTTCGTGCCGGTGAACGTGGCTTCCTTGTACACTGTTGTGAGCAACCAGTAAGGCTGCGGCACGAAGTTGTCGATTTCTTCCTGCCTTTTTACAATCATGGCGAGCGTAGGTGTCTGCACCCTTCCCACCGAAAGCGGTTGCACGTTGCGTCCCGGTGCGCCGTACTTGAGCGTGTAAAGCCTTGTGGCGTTCATGCCGAGGAGCCAGTCGCCTATGGCGCGGCACAATCCCGCTTCGTAAAGCGACTCGTAGGCCTTTGAGTCCTTCAGCTTGCCGAATCCTTCGCGTATGGCTTCTTCGGTGAGCGATGAAATCCAGAGACGTTCCACCGGGCACGCCGCTCCGGCCTTTTGCATTACCCACCGTTGTATCAGTTCGCCTTCCTGCCCGGCGTCGCCGCAGTTTATTATCCTGTCGGCTTTTTCCATAAGGCTTTTTATTATGGCAAACTGTTTCCTTATGCCTTTGTCGTTTTTCAGGCGAATGCCGAAACGTTGCGGAATCATGGGCAGTGCAGCCAGGCTCCAGCGATGCCACTGCTCGTAGTAGTCCTCCGGGTATTTCAGTTCGCACAGGTGACCGAAAGTCCACGTCACCTGGTAACCGTTTCCCTCGAGGTAGCCTTCGTG
>OLQD01003122.1_pt1 | contig 11177 bp, 10 predicted proteins | sample 1672841 | NCBI WGS metagenome assembly OLQD01 (sample SAMEA3136729, study PRJEB25190) | human gut metagenome | biome: human gut; feature: human-associated habitat; material: faeces | place: Austria | collected 2013 | reverse complement strand
GAAACTTCTCGGCATTGACGGTTTCCCTGCTTATGCGGTCAAGCTCCTGCTGGTCTTGTGTGATACTATCGGTCAAGCCCTCTAACTCGGCTTCAAAATCATGCAACATTTGTTCAAAGAGCTTGTCTGAAAGCCGCCCATTTACATTGTCCTCATAGAGCTTGCGAATTAAGCGGCTCAATTCGTCGGTGCGCTTTTCGCTGCGCTGTTTCCTCTGTCGGATAGCTTTAGCCGCTTTTGCCTGTCTGTCCTCGGAAGCGGAACAGACTTGCGCCATAAACTCGGCTTCGTTGTTCTGTGCATAGTCGCAAACTTCCTTTATCGCTTCAAGCAGTAATTCATTAACAACGGCAGTACGGATAAGGTGTGTGGTGCAATAATCATCAAAGTGTTGATTGCCTAAATCATAACGGGAACAGTTGTATTCGTCGCGGTCTGGACGTTTCTTTCCAGTTGGTCGCCCTGCCCAATCCCGCGCATTGCCAGCCTTGCCCCTGTGGTTATACATCTTCGCCCCGCAATCAGCACAGAACATCAAGCCTGTTAAGGGATTTGCTGTGCCTATGGTATCTGTCCTACGGATTGTCTTTCGCAAATTCTGAACGCGCTCCCATGTTTCCTTGTCAATAATTGCTTCCTGCGTATTTTCAAAAATGACTAAATCCTCTTTGGGTGTCATTCTGGAACGTTTGTCTTTGTAGCTTTCTTTATAGGTGCGGAAGTTTACTGTATGCCCCATATACTCCGGCTTGGATAGAATATCGGCAACTGTGCCGCCACGCCATGTGTACCGTTCAGCGGGGTTAAAATTAGACTGATGTTTCCCCACGCCGCGCTGTGCAAGATAATAGGACGGTCTTTCAACCTTTTCCAAAGCAAGGATACGGGCAATTTCATACGGGCCTTTGCTCTCCAACGCCATGCGGTAAATCCGGCGTACTACCTCGGCGGCTTCCTCGTCGATAATCCAGTGGTCTTTGTCATTAGGGTCTTTCTTATAGCCATAAATACAATGGCTGTTTGTATGCTTGCCGGACATTCCTCTTGCGTGGAGAACGCTTGTTATTTTTCGGCTGCTATCACGCACATACCATTCGTTCATAATATTCAAAAACGGGGCAAACTCGCTGCTTTCGCGCTTGTCGCTGTCAACTCCGTTTGCTATGGCAATAAAACGGACGCCCCGCTCCTTGAACATGACTTCTGTGTAAAATCCCACTTGCAGATAATCTCTGCCGACACGACTTAAATCCTTTACCAGTACATAGCCGATTTCGCCGCTTTCAATTCCCGCAATCATGCGTTTCCAGTTCGGACGCTCGAAGTTTGCCCCAGACCAGCCGTCATCGGTAAAGTGGACGCAATTCGTAAAGCCATGTTCCCTTGCATAATCTTCAAGCAGTTTCTTTTGATTGATTATGCTGTTGCTGTCGCCTGTGAGGTCGTCGTCGCGGGAAAGACGCTCGTATAGTGCGGTTATCTTGCCGTTGTCCGTTTTCTTTGCTTTCATTGAAAAACTCTCCTTTCTATGGGCGATTTCTTATCCCCCTTTCACAGCATATAGCTTCGGTGTGATGCGGCGGCGGGGTGGTCTTTTCTTCCTCAATGGATGCACGGAGAATCGGCAGTTTCATGCCTTCTGCAAGGTCAGCCGAGATGACGTTTTCCTGCATCTTCTCCTCCTCATTCATCCGTCCGCCAAGGCTTCCGCGGAAGGTGTACCAAATGCGCTTCCATCCCATCCGGGTAATCCTCTTGCCTTTTGCCCCAAATTCATGCGCGCCGCACATCAGTGTAACGGCTGTTTCTTCATACACGAAAGGTTCTTCCAGCGCGCACAGCAGCCGGGTGCAGACGAGGTGAAGCAAGTCGCGTTCGCCCGTCGTCAGGGCATTGATGCGCTGCGCCTGAGCGGGCATTGCGGCGGTTGGAATGATGGCGGGGTGGTCGCTGACTTTGCTGTCATCCACAACCCGTTCGGGATGCGGGTGCAGTTCCAAGGCGGATGCGAACGGCAGCGCACGGCACACGCGGGCAGCCAGTTCCGGCAGTTTCTCCTGCATGTCCTGCGTCAGATACCGGCTGTCCGTGCGCGGGTAGGTCAGCAGCTGCTTCTCGTACAGGCTCTGGGCGTAATCCAGCGTCTGCTGGGCAGTGAAGCCGAACAGCCGGTTGGCCTCCTGCTGAAGCGTGGTCAAATCATACAGCAGCGGCGGATGCTCGCTGCGCTGCCTGCGCGCAATCTTCTTCACCACTGCATACGGCGCTTGATTGCAGCATTCCAGCAGAGTGCGCGCTTCGGTCAGGTCATCCATGCGTTCCGACTTTGCGGCAAGCGGGTCAGTTTCCAGCTTCACGGCAAAGAATGGCGTGGGGTGAAAGTCAGCAATCGCCGCTTCCCGCTGCACCAGCATCGCCAGCGCCGGGCTCATGACGCGCCCCGTCGGAAGCGGGCGCCCGTACAGCAGCGAATACAGGCGCGTGGCGTTGATGCCAATCAGCCAATCCGCCTGTGCGCGGCACAGCGCCGCCCGATAAAGATTATCATAGTCGCGCATGGGCTTCATCCGGCAAAGGGCTTGGCGAATCGCACTTTCTTCTGTTGAGGAAATCCAGAGGCGGCACACCTCTTTTCGGCAGTCTGCCATTGCATAGACCAGCCGGAAAATCAGCTCACCTTCGCGTCCTGCATCGGTCGCGCAGACAAGGCTCGTCACGCGGCTGTCATGCATCAGGCGGCGAAGAAGCTCAAACTGCTTTTTCGTCTCCGCAACGACGGTGTACTGCCACTTTTCGGGCAGAATGGGCAAATCGCTGTAACGCCAGCGCTGATAATCGCTGCGGTACGCTTCCGGCATCGCCAGCGCTACCAGATGTCCGATGCACCAGCTGACCATCCTGCCGTTTCCCTCCCAATAGCCGTCTCTTCGCTCATTTGCGCCGATGACGCTGGCAATGGTGCGCCCCACGCTGGGCTTTTCTGCGATATACAACTCCATGCGGCTCCTCCTTATTCGGCACTTTCATCGTCGTCATCCAGCATAAAATCGTTGTCTGCCCGATGACGCGCGCTGTTTCTGCGGTACTTCACCAGCACAAAAGCACCCGCGCCGCCCAGCAGCAGGATAGCGCCCAGCGCAAGCACTGCCGTCATTCGGTCGGAGCTGCCCGCCTTTTCCGGCACAGCTGGCACGGCAGTTGGCATCGGTACGGTCGTGGGAACAGGCGTTACATAGATGATTTCGGGCGACGGGGTCGGCAGTTCTTCCTTCTCTTCGTCGGACAGCAGCGCCAGCAAATCCCGCTCATCCACCAGATTGAGGAAGTATGTCTCGTACATTTCCGCCGCTTCGTCAATGGGCTTGTCGTAGTCGATAACGAGGTAGAAGGTGCTGCCATTCTTGCTTTGCAGGGTGATAAACTGCTTGTTGGTTGCAGCGCTGTACAGCACATCCAGCGTATGGGCATTGCCGTCCGCCTTGTAGGGCATTCCCGGCCCGATAGGAACGTACTGGATGACTGGTGTCGGGGACGGCGCTTGTGTCGGCGCTGCTGTCGTCGAAGTTTCTTCGCTGACGTAAATCAGCGAGCCGCCCAGCCCGTTCGGACGCTTCGTTGCCGTCGGCTGGACGATGATTTCCGCCGTAGAATTGGGTTGTTTCGTCGGTTTCGGCGAATTGGTCGGTGCAGCCGTCACCCGCGAATTATCTTCGTAGCAGGGATTATTGAGCAGCACAGGCTCGGAGAAGTTCCCGGCATAGTCGAAAGCGCGGATGGACAGCGTGTCGTACCGCGCCAGCGTATCATCCAGCGCAATCCGGATGATGCTCCCTGCCTGCTGCTCGGTGAAAAGCATGCTGTTGACCTGCACACCTGCCACGCCGGAGAGGTCGTCCTGCACTTCTACCTGCAAGGTCGTCCCGGTGATGCTTGCTTTCACGGTCGGTGCGCTTCGGTCAATGACGGCGACGCGGATGCTTTCTTCAAACGTATGCCCGTGCGGGTCGGTGATGCGAAAGGTAAACGTACCGTTCTCATGCACCGCGATTTCCGCCTTGCTCTTGTCAAACAGCTGCTCGCAGTCCGTCCAGTCGCCGTCGTTCATCCGGTACGCCATTTGGTACCAGCCAAGATTCTGCTCGTCCTTCACGCTCACCGTGATGATGGCGCTGTTGCTGCGGTTCCAGCCGCCGGGGGCTGTCAGCACAATGCGGTACGGGGCGCATTCTTCCTGCGCCGGCGCGCTTTCCGCCCGCGCAAGATGCAGGCTCGCCGCCAGCAGCATCAGCAGGCAGAGGACAGCTGTCCATTGTTTCAATTTTCGCTTCATTCATTTTCTCCTTCGGGCAATTGGGGTGCAGCGGGGATTTCAGGGGCATTGTCCTGCGTGCCGAATTTCGCGCGGAGGAAGGTCGAGAGCATTTCCGGCGTCAGCGCATACAGCTCGCAGGTGGCATTGATGGCAGTGCGGTCTGCTTCTTTCACGCGCGCACGCAGTTGATTGACCTCTTCGGTTAATCGGCACAGCTCGTTTTCTTTCCGTTCCAGCAATGCATGGAGCTTGATGCGGTCTGCGGGATAGCGTTTCTTGGGTTCACTCATCCGCCTGCGCTCCCTGCTGGACGGGCAGTCTGCCAAAGGCATAGATTTTCTTCGCCCATTTGTCGCTCTGCAAATCCGCAAAACCAACCGGGTCGCCAGCGTGAAGCATCATGTCATTGCCGACATAAATGCCCACATGGGTAATGCCCTTCACGTCTGCGCCCATCGTTTTCGTGAAGAATACCAAGTCGCCGGGGCGCGCCTCGTCTCGACTGACATCCGTGCAGAGCGAATACAGCCCTTTTGCACCCAGCCGCCCGGTATCATAGACCCCCGACTGGCGGAATACCCAGCACACGAAGCCGGAGCAGTCAAACCCGGTGGACGGCTTGCTGCCGCCGTATACATATGGATAGCCGATGTACTTTTCCGCTTCCACCATCAGCGCCAGAAAGTTCTCGTCCGCCCGCAGCAGCGTTTCCGGGATGGTGTAGCGCACCAGCTTGTTTTTCGACTTGACTCCAGCGATTTTCACATTGCTTTTGCCCTCCGAGGTGATGACGGGAATATCCGCTTCCAGCGCAGGATATTCGGTGCTGTCCGCCGTCTCACTGACAATCATCGGGGATACCGATTCTTCTGCCCGCGCCGGAATCAGCACGGACAGCAGAATCAGCATCAGCATCGCAAGCAGCACTTGCTTGGCAATATCCATTGCTTCCCCTGCGGGAATCGAACGGTTCATGTTTCTCTGCATATTGTTCTCCTTTCAAATGTGGATAAAAAGTGGTAGGAAAAAGGGAGTCCATGCGCTGGACTCCCCGAAAATTACAGACCGGGCATCCGCCCAAACGAATGAAAGTGACTTTTCCAGTAGGCATCGTTCAAATTCGCGTAGCCAATGGGACTTCCGCTGTGAATCATCATGCCATTGCCGACATAAATGCCGCAGTGCGTAATGCCATCCACGCCGTCGCCCATCGTGCCTTCAAAGAACACCACGTCGCCCGGTTCTGCCTGTGCCGCCGGAACGTTCCGGCACAAGCTCCGCAGTCCCTTTGCGCCCAGCCTGCCCGTATTGTATACGCCGGAATTGGTGAATACATAGCTGACAAAGCCCGAACAGTCAAAACTGGTTTCGGGCGATGCACCGCCCCAGACATACGGATAGCCGATATATTTTTCCGCCTCCGCCATGAGTGCGGCGAAAGTCGGGCTGCTTGCGAGCGTCTCGTCGGGAATGTCGTACAGCATGGGGTCTTTGAGCGGGACAGCGTAGGGATTGCCGTGGAAAATGCCCTCCATGTTGCCGTGCGTTGCCATGTACAGCGCGTACATGCCCATCGTGTGATGGCTCATGCTGACAACGGGCAGGTGCGACAGATTCCTGTTTTCCAGCCGCACATGACAGACTGTATAAGCATACGGCACGCGAACCGTCACCATCTCCAAGCGTTCTGTTTCCGGGTTGTAGCGCTGCTCGGTTTCCATGCGGTATCGTGTTTCTTTCGTTACGGATTCTGTCACGATGTACTGGAGCTTGAAGTATTTGTCCAGCACCGGCATAGCGGTTTCCAGCGTCCAATCCTGCCCATCGAAGCAGGCGGAGATGATGGCAATCAGCACATAGGGATCGTGCCAAATTTCGTCTGCATCCACTTGCACTTCATCATATTCCGGATGATTGCGGGCGTAATTGCTCATTTCCTCTTTGAGCTGCCTTTCCATGTCGGCATACGCACTTTCTGCCGCTTTTACGTCCGCTTCCTCCGCCGGATAAGTGCCAATCACGATGGATTCCAGCACCGACTGCGCCAGCGGCGTACAGGATTGCAGGCTGCTCATCACCGCAAGGAGCAGCGCCGCCAGCGCAAGCACCGCCCAAGCCGTCGGATGGCGGGCAAACGTCTGGCGCAGCCTTTTCTTGATGTTTTCGGCTTTGGGAACTGCATTTGCTGCTACCTTCGGCGCGGGAGCAATGTGATTGGCTGGACTGCGGGAAGATTTTGCGGCGGCATACTCCTGCCGGATGGCGCGTTTCTGCTGCCAGCGGGCATTGTGCCGCTTGGGGGCTTTCCCCGCGTGCGCCGCCGCCCGGAACGCTTCTTCCTGCATGTCGTCTGCTGTCAGCGCGGCTTGCACAGCGCTGTTCTCATCTTCATTGGCTTCTGCCGCCTGATGATGGAGTTGGGCATGGGCTGCATGAATACCTTGGTGAAGCAGCGGCAAATGGCTTCTTTCAGGCTGACCGGCGCGTACTGCCTGCATCTGTTCCTCCTTGCTGAACTGCAAGCGGGATGCGCCGCGATTGCGCCTCTTTTCCATCAGCGCCGCCCTTCCTTATGCTGCATCCGCTGATACGCTTCCTCGCTCCCGCGGTCTGCTTCCGCTGCCGCGCGCAGCAGTGCGTACACCGCCAGCGTCAGTACGGTGCAGAAAATGCAGCTGCCCAGCACCAAACCATATGTCATGGAATGCACCTCCTGTATTTAATGTTCATTCTGCACTGCCTTGTCCGACAGTTTGGTGGTCATCACCTTGTACAGCAGGGTATTCTTCGGGAAGTGATCCTGAAATGGAAGAATCACATTGCCGTAGAACAGCAGCCCTTCGCCCTCGCCGCTCTGCGTGACGTAGGAAAGCTGATACGGCGAAATGCCTAACTTCTTCGCCAGAATCTCCCGGTCGCCGGATGCCTGATTCAACATGCAGATGAAGTCGGAGTTTTCCAGAATGTTCTCGACTTCCTGACTGGCCGCAGATCCTTGACGTTCTGCGTAATGCCCGTCGGGATGCCGCCCCACTTGCGGAATCGCTTCCAGATTTCAACGGAATAAGCAGCGGTCTGCTCCTCGCGAAGCAGCAGGTGAAACTCATCCATGTAATACCGGGTGGACTTGCCTTCACTGCGGTTTGCCGTCACGCGCCCCCAGACCTGATCCTGCACAATCAGCATGCCGAGCTTTTTCAGTTGCTTTCCCAGCTCCTTGATGTCATAGCAGACCATGCGGCTGTTGACATCCACATTCGTGCGGTGGTTGAACACATTCAGCGAGCCCGTCACATAGATTTCAAGCGCCGTTGCCAGCGTCTGCGCTTCCTTCTCCGTCTGCTGACGAAGCGCGTTGTACAAATCTTCCAGAATCGGCACGTTTTCCGGCTGCGGGTCATTCAGGTACGGCTGATACACAATGTGGACAGCACGGTCAATCACCGTTTTCTCAATGGGCTGCAAACCGTCCCGCCCGCCGACAATCAGCTCACACAAGGACAGAATGAAATCCGATTTCAGCGACAGCGGGTTGTCATCGTCGCTGTAATTCAGGTTGATTTCCATCGGATTGATGTAATTGCTGCTGGTCGGCGAAATTTGAATGACCTGACCGCCGAACTGCGCAACAAGCGGTGCATATTCACCTTCGGGGTCGCAGATGATGACATCATCGTCCGTGACCAGCATGACATTGCTCATTTCGCGCTTGGCGGAGAAGGATTTGCCTGAACCGGGTGTACCCAGAATCAGCCCGTTGGGATTTTTCAGCTGCTTCCGATCCACCATAATCATGTTGTTGGACAGTGCATTTAAGCCGTAGTACAGCGCTTCTGCACCGTTTTGACACAATTCCTGCGTCGTAAACGGCATAAAGACCGCCGCCGCCGAAGTGGTGAGTCCGCGCTGAATCTGGATTTGGTTCTCGCCCAGCGGCAGGCAGGACACCATGCCAGCCTCCTGCTGGTAGTCCAGCGGAATCAGCTGACAGTTGTGCTGCAAGGCAATGCTCTGCGCCTGCTTCACGTTCAAATCCAGCTGATGGTGGTTGTCCGCCGTGTTCATCACCAGCAGCGTCGCCAAGAAGAAGCGCTCGTTGCGGTTCTGCAATTCTTCCAGCAGCTTTTTTGCTTCACCGCCGTAAGCAGCCAAATCAGATGGCAGAATTTCCATGTCATATCCGGCGCGGACTGCTTTTTTCTGCTCATCAATCTTCATTTGATCCAGCGCTGTGAGCTTATGCTTAATGTCCTTGATGGCTGCAGTCTGGTCAATCGCCTGCAAGTGAAAGCTCACCACAAGGGAGGAATCCATTGCGAGAAACTCCGCCAGACAGCGGTCATTGAGTTCGGACGCAAGAATGGAGAAGAAGCTGACCGCGCTCACTTTGCTGCCCATGTCGAAACGCTGCCGCTCCCCGAATTTGAAGGAAGAGGGAACGATAAAGTCCTTCGTGCGCAGTCCGGTGGGCGCAAGCCATTTCCAGTCAAACAGGAACGGTGTCTGCGCATCCAGATGGAACATATCGTACATCAGCTTCAAGCGCTCTCTGCCATCCATCGGAGCGGCTGCCGCCCCAAGGCGCTTGAAGTGATTGAGCAAATCCGTCTCAATGCGCTCCAGACGCGGTTTTGCCGTCCGGTAGTTTTCCGATTTCACGCCGAAAGTCAGGTACTTTCGCTTGCTCAAACCATTGCTGCCCTTGGCAAGCTGGTTCTGCAGCATTTCTGTGTATTCGCGGCGGATGGCATCGAAGCCGTCCGCCTTGTCGGGAAGCAGAATGCGCTGCTCAACGGCATCCGCATTCGCTGTCAGGTTCAGAAACGAGAGCTGCAAGTGCACGCTGCTGTCAAATGCGTTCAGAAAGTCACACCAGCCCTCGAAGATGGCGCTTTTATCTTCGTTCTGCGCCAGCTGATAGTTGATGTCCCAGAACTGCACAGTCTTCGTGTAGTAACTTGGGCTGACGCGGCAGATGCCATCCGGCCACATGCGTTCATACGGAATCGTCTCCTGTACGGAATGCGGCGGTTTCTTCCGCTGCTGACGGCTGCGCATGAGTGCCTGCAGCTGCCGTTTCTCAGCCCTTGTCAGCTTGATTTTTTCTTTGTTTGCCACGAAGAATCTTCTGCACCTCCTGCTGATTGCGGATACTCCGCTCAATCGTTTGATAGAAATTGTCGTTCTGCCAGACGCGGATGCGCGGACGCACGAATCGCGCCTGAATGAAATGCCGAATCAGCACTTCCAGCGGCTGCCCATGCCGTTCAAACATCGCCAGCAAAAAAAACGGCAGCATAAGCAGCATCATGAGCAGCACCGAAGGGCTGACACCCAGCGCATCCTTCGCCAGAAAGAAGGCGGGAACGCCTATCAGCGCCCCCAGCCCGAAACAGACGACCTGACGCTTCGTCAGGTTGAAAAGAAACTTGGACTTGACGCGCGACAAGTCCTTGGAAATCGAGACATATGCCATTGCCTATTGCTCCTTCCTGCGGCGCATAGGTTTTGCTTCCTGCGCCGCTGTTTTCCACAGTCTTTGCAGTGTCTGTGGATTTCTTGTGGATTGCTTGTGGATGCCATGTGGATAAGCTGTTCCCAGAAACCTCTGCTACTGTTTTGGGATGAGCGGTCAGCGGGCATTGAACACGGACTTCGCGACGCTGCTGGTTTTGAAGAGCGTGAAGCACAGCAGCACCGTGTAGCCGATGCACGTCCACAAGGCGGTGCCGATGTCGCTGTCGACGCTGATACCCTGCACGAGTACCGCATAAATCGCGACGCAGACCATGATGAGGAAGGCCTGAAAGCCCAGCGCAAAGAGCGACCGCAGATAGTTGCTGCCCATCTGCCCCCATTCCCGATTTACCATCGTCGCCATCGGAATCGGCGCAATGGATGTGACCATATAAATCTCAATCATGCGCCCGTATATGACGATGAAGATGCAGATGCTCAGCACCCACGCCAAGATGCCCATCAGCGAGGACTGAAACCACAGCCCGAACAGCGGGCCGATTTCCATTGCCATCAGCGCCTGCTCCATGTCTCCAAGCAGCGCGGCAGCATCCAGCGCGGTATCGCCGATGATGATGCCCGATGCCTGACTGACGACGTTCTGCGCAACATCGAAAACCGCCATCACGATATTCCATGTGTTGGTGACAATCAGCACTGCGGCGAAGGTCTTGAAAATCCACTTGAAGAAAAGGAAGGTGTCAAAGTCGTGCAGGCTGTTTCGGTCAATAAGCATCTGAATCAGTTTCAAGCACATGATGAAGGTCAGAATAATGCCTGCAATCGGCACAACGACGTTTTCCGACAGGCTGCGAATCATCTGGAAGATGCCGCCGTGCCATGCCTGCGGCGTTGTGCCGACGACCGCCGCCGCCTCGCCCACGCGGGTGTTGATGGCATCAAACAGACCAGACAGGTTGCTGATGATGCCGCTGACCAGCAGCCCTTTCAGCCATTCCGTGATTTTATCCCAGATGAAATTCAAAGGACATCCCTCCTGCGGAACCCGCTTCCGTTATCCTCCGGAAGCGGGTGAAAGATGGTGCTTTGATCATCCGAACAGACCGGACAGCAGCGGAACAAGGGTGGTGCCAATCAGCGCCCCCCCGCCGCCTGCCATCAGCTGTTTTATCCCCAATTAGGTGTAAAACTCTGCTCGATGGCGGGCGGCGGCGTACAAAAAATCTATATGGTGTTTTTAAGAGAACCGTCCCGGCGGGACAGGTCAGGCAGTGACCTGTTCCACCTCCGGGATGGGTTTGAGATTAAAATGAATTTCGATAGAAATGTGTCTTGTTTTATCTTCGTCAATGCGCTCATGCACGACGATTTCTTTGATTAAGCGGTT
>OLQD01003120.1_pt1 | contig 11181 bp, 8 predicted proteins | sample 1672841 | NCBI WGS metagenome assembly OLQD01 (sample SAMEA3136729, study PRJEB25190) | human gut metagenome | biome: human gut; feature: human-associated habitat; material: faeces | place: Austria | collected 2013 | reverse complement strand
CCGCCGTGAGCGCCGTGCTGTTTTTCCTGCTGCACTGGCCGTGCTCGACAACGCTCTGGACGATCCGGCGCGAGACCGGCAGCGCAAAATGGACGCTGCTGGCGGCGCTGCTGCCGACGGCGCTGGGCATGGCGCTGTGCGCGGCGTTCACGGCGCTGGCGCGGCTGATCGGCTGGTGAGTAAAGGCCGGAGACCGGCGCAGAACGGTTTCCGGTTTTTGCCGTACCGGCGCGAAAATCGCCGTTGTGCCGCGGTGCGGTTCGGATTATAATGGAAGCATCACACCGCGGCCCGGCCGCGCAAGGAGCGGAACGATACGATGAAATTTCTCCACCTCGCCGACCTGCATCTCGGCAAGCGTGTCAACGGATTTTCCATGCTTGAGGATCAGGCGCACATCCTGCGGCAGATCCTCGCCATTCTGGACGACGAGCAGCCGGACGGCGTGCTCATCGCGGGCGACGTGTACGACAAGTCCGTGCCATCGGTCGAGGCGGTCGGGCTGCTCGACGGCTTTCTCACCGAGCTGCGCGCACGCGGCGTGCCCGTGCTGCTCATCAGCGGCAACCACGACTCGCCGGAGCGGCTCGCCTTCGGCGGGCGCGTCATGGACAGCTGCGGCATCCACATCTCGCCCGTGTATGACGGTGCGCTCGCGCCGGTCACGCTGCAGGATGCGTTCGGACCGGTGCACGTCTGGCTGCTGCCGTTTGTGAAGCCCGCGCACGTGCGCCGCTGGTTTCCGGATGCGCAGATCGAGAGCTACACCGACGCCGTGGCCGAAGCCATCGCGCACATGGACATCGACGACAGCGCGCGCAACGTGCTCGTGACGCACCAGTTCGTGACCGGCGGCGCGCGCAGCGGCTCGGAGGAGCTGTCCGTCGGCGGGACGGACAATGTCGACAGCGGCGTCTTTGCGCCGTTTGACTATGTGGCGCTCGGCCACCTGCACGGCGCGCAGCAGATCGGCCGCCCGACGATCCGCTACGCCGGGTCGCCGCTCAAGTACTCGTTTTCCGAGGCAAGCCAGCGCAAATCCGTCACCGTCGTGACGCTGGGCGAAAAGAGCGCGGTCGACGTGCGCACCGTGCCGCTGACGCCGCTGCGCGACCTGCGCGAGATCCGCGGCAGCTACGACGAGCTGACCGCACGGAGCTTTTACGAGCACACGACCTACCGCAGCGACTACCTGCACCTGATCCTCACGGACGAGCAGGACGTGTACGACGCCGTGGGGCGGCTGCGGGCGATCTATCCGTACCTGATGACGCTCGACTACGACAACGCGCGCACGCGCGCCGCCGGGGCGGTGGCAGCGCCGGCAGCCATGGAGCAGCGCACGCCGCTGGAGCTGTTCGAAGCGCTCTACTTACAGCAAAACAACCAGCCCATGAGCGACGAGCAGCGCGCGTTCGCGGCGCAGCTCATGGAGGAGATTCAGGAGGCGCAGCCATGAGACCGCTGAACCTGACCATGTCCGCCTTCGGCCCGTACGCCGGACAGACGACCGTGGACTTTTCCGTGCTCGGCACGTCCGGGCTCTATCTCATCACCGGCGACACGGGCGCCGGCAAGACGACGATCTTTGACGCGATCACCTACGCGCTCTACGGCGAGGCGAGCGGCGAGACCCGCGAGAGCTCCATGCTGCGCAGCAAGTATGCCGAGCCCGAGACGCCGACGTTCGTGGAGCTGACATTCGCAAACGGCGGCGAGCGCTACACCGTGCGCCGCAACCCCGAATATACGCGCCCGAAAACCCGCGGCACCGGCACGACCGTGCAGAAGGCGGACGCCGAGCTGACGATGCCGGACGGGCGCGTCATCACGAAAACGCGCGAGGTGACCGCCGCCGTGACGGAGGTCATCGGCGTGGATCGGGCGCAGTTTTCGCGCATTGCCATGATCGCGCAGGGAGAGTTTCGCCGCCTGCTGCTCGCCCAGACGGACGAGCGCAAGGCGATCTTCCGCCAGATCTTCCGAACGGGAAAGTATCTGGCGCTGCAAAACCGGCTCAAGGACGATGCCGCCGCGCTCGAAAAGAGGTGCGGCGAGCTGGTCGCGGCACTGCGTTCAACGGCGGAGACCATCGGCTGCGACGACCCGGATGCGCTGCCGGACGCAGAGGACACGGATGCACTGCTGACAGCGCTCGACGCGCTGATCGATGCAGACGCAGACGTCCGGGCGCAGGCGAGCACAGAGCACGAGCAGGCAAAGGCGCAGCACGCGCGCCTGCTCACCGACCTCGGCAAGGCACAGGCGGTCGAACAGGCGCGCGCAGAGCTGAAAACAGCGGAAGCGGAGCTCCAACAGGCGCAGCACGAGCAGGCGGCCGCGCGGACGGCGCTCGACACCGCCGAAGCGAAGCAGCCGGACATGGAGCAGCTGCTGCAGGACATCGCGCGGCTTCAGGACGCGCTCAGCCAATACGAGCAGCTGGACAAGCAGCGCGCACAGGCCAAGGCCGCGCGCGAAGCGCTGGAGGAGAAAACCGCAGCGCTGGAGCAGGCGCGTGCACAGGCACAGGCGACGGAGCAGACGTGCAAAAGCGCACGTGAGCAGCTCGCCGAGCAGCCGAAGCTGGCCGTGGCCGCCGAGCAGACCGCGCAGGAGCAGAAGGCGGCCGAGCAGCGATGCAAGGCGCTGACCGAACTCGACCAGCAGCGCAAACGGTGCGCCGAGCTGCAGAAAAAGCTCGAAGCCGCGCAGGAGAAGTACACGCAAGCGGCCGAGGCGGCACAGGCGGCGCTGGACACCGCTACGGCCTCGCAGCCGGAGATCCAGAGCCGGCGGCAGGGCATCACGCGGCTGGAGGACGCGCTGCGGCGGTATGAACAGCTCGACACACTGCGCGCGCAGGCGGAGGCGGAACGCAAACGGCTGGCGCAAAAGCGAAGCGACTTCGACGCGGCGCGCGCCCGGACGGACGCGGCCGCGAAGGCACTGGAGACCGCGCGCGGGAAACTGAGCGAGCAGCCAAAGCTGGCCGTGGCCGCCGCGCAGGCCGGGCACGCGCAGGACGCGGCCGCGCAGCGCTGTACACAGCTGGCGGCGCTGGAGACGCAGCGGCAGCAGTGCGCCGAGCTGGAAACGGCGCTCACCGCCGCGCAGGCGGAATATCAAAAAGCGGCCGAGGCCGCGCAGGCGGCGCTGGCGCACTACGGCGCGCAAAACCGCGCCTATCTCGACGCGCAGGCGGGCATCCTCGCGCGCACGCTCGTGCCCGGGCAGCCCTGCCCGGTCTGCGGCGCGACGGAGCACCCCTGCCCCGCCGCCGCGCCGGAACAGACGCCGGACGCCGCCGCGCTCAAGCGCGCGCTCTCGGACAGCGACCGGGCACAGAAAACGGCCGCAGAGTGCAGCGCGCAGGCGGCCGGTCTGCGCGGGCAGCTCGACGCCGTGCGCGGCGCGCTCGCGCAATCGTGCCGGGCGCTGACGCCGCCGCTCGACCCGGACACGCTGGCGGAGACCCTCCCCGCTCTGCGCGCAGCGGCTGCGCGCGACGCCGAATCGCTCGCAGCGCAGCACACGGCGCAGCAGCAGGCACTCTCGGCGCTGCAGGCGCTGGAGGCTGGCCTGCCGGCGCAGGAGGAAGCGCTCCGGCGGCAGCAGGCAGACATACAGGAACGCGCGCAGGAGCTGTCCGCACGTGCGGCGCGATGCGCGGAGCTGGACGCGGAGACCGAACGCCGCGCACAGGAGCTGCCGCACGAAAACCGCGCGGCCGCGCAGCGCGCGCTCGTCGAGACACGCACGCAGTGCGAGGCGTTGCAGCAGGCGCTGGACACGGCGCGCGAGCGCAGCAGCGCGGCACAGTCCGTGCTCGCCGCGCTGACCGGAAAGCGCGACGCGCTGCGCGCACAGATCCAGGCCGCGCCGCCGGCGGACATCGCCGCCCTGCGCACGCGGCGGGATGCGCTGACCGTGCGCGCCGAGCAGCTGCAAAGGCAGATCAGCACCTGTGATGCGCGCCTGGAGCAAAACCGCGCGGCCCGCACCGCCATCGACACGCGGCGGCAGCAGCACGCCGCCGTGCGCGCGCGCTGGCAATGGGTGCACGCGCTGGCCGCAACGGCCAACGGCGCCGTGCCCGGCAAGGAAAAGATCATGCTCGAGACCTACATCCAGACCGCGTACTTCGACCGCATCCTTGGCCGCGCGAACACGCGCCTGCTCATCATGTCCGGCGGGCAGTATGAGCTGCGCCGCTGCGCCCGCGCGGGCGACAACCGCAGCCAGACCGGGCTGGAGCTGGAGGTCATCGACCACTACAACGGCACGGCGCGCAGCGTCAAGACGCTCTCCGGCGGCGAGACGTTTGCCGCCTCCCTGTCGCTGGCGCTCGGCCTGTCGGACGAGGTGCAGTCGAGCGCCGGCGGCGTACAGCTTGAGGCGATGTTCGTCGACGAGGGCTTCGGCTCGCTCGACAGCGAGGCGCTGCAGCAGGCGCTCGCCGCGCTCGTGGGCGTGTCGGGCGGTAGCCGCATCGTGGGCATCATCTCCCACGTGGCGGAGCTCAAGGACCGCATCGACCGGCAGATCATCGTGACCAAAGACCGCAGCGGCGGCAGCCGCGTGCAGGTGCAGGCATAAAGCAAAAAAGCCCCGGCAGCCGAAGCTGCCGGGGATATTCTCTGAAGCAGTATCACTCCACGACGAACAGCAGATACCACTGCCCGTCGACCTGGACGAACTCGAAATAAAAGTCGTTGTCCTGCCCGTTTTGATACGTCACGTCGCAGGCGACGATGACATTGTCGTCGATGCGCACACCGAGCTCGCGCTGGATCTCGCGCACGTCGCTGGCATCCAGACTGTCGTCGTCATAGACGTAACAGTCGTCGATGGCCTTGCCGTAGTCATAATACCAGTCGTCGAGCTGGATGAGGGCGGCCTCGCGGCCGGCGGCGGTATCGTCGTCCTGCATGTACGTAATCACTTCGGGCAGGAAGAGATCGAGCATGGCGTCGGCATCGTCGTTTTCAAAATTCGTGAAGTAGCGCTCGAGGAGCCGGTCCACCTCCTCGCCGCCGGCCGTGCTGGGCTCGCCCGCCTGACGGGCAGCGAAAATGCCGGCCACGACCGCCACGATCACGACCAGCGCGGCAAAGCCGCACAGCAGACCGATGAGCAGCTTCTTCGGCTTGTGCTTCGGGCCGATCTCCGGCGAGGAGACCCCGCCGCCGGGCGCAGGCGCATACCAGTCGCCCTGGCCCTGGGGCGCTTCGGGCGCGGGCATGCCGCAGACGGTGCAAAAACGCGCGCCGGGCGCGAGCCGGCTGCCGCAGCGCGGGCAGATGCCCGGGCCGAACGGAGCTGCCGCGCCGGTGTAGGACGCGTTCGCCGTGTCCTGCTGCGGCGGTGCGGACTGTGCCGGGCCGGCGGAAGCGGATTGCGTTGTGTCGGACGGAGCAGACGGTTCCGGCGCGGGCGCGCCGCAGTTGGTGCAAAAACGCACGCCGTCATCGAGCGGCGCGCCGCATTTCGTGCAGGTGCGCGGGGCGGCGGGCTGCGCGGACGCAGTGGGTTCGGCCGGCTGGGATGCCGGCGGGCACGGCGCTTTCGGGGCGACGGGCTGCTCGGGCAGCATGGCGCCGCAGGCGCGGCAGATCACGGCGCTGTCAGACAGCTGCGCGCCGCATTTCGGGCAGAGCATGGCAAGACCTCGTTTCTGTTTCGGATTTTTTCTCATTGTAACATCCGGCTTTCGATTTTACAATCCATTCTTTGCGTGTTATACTCACATTATCTTCTATTCTGATTTTTTCCGGAGGCAACAGATCCATGAACATCACTGCCATCATCTATGACGCCGACGCGCGCCGCACGGCCTACATCCTCGGCACGGTCATCGGCAACTGCAAGCTCTTCCCCGCCGAGCGCGCCCCGCGCGACTGGAGCGGGTACGCAAACGTCATCACCGTCACCGCGGGCGAGAACGGCCCGGTCGTGACCGCCGGCGTGCAAAAGCGCGTGACCTTCCGTCCGAAGGGCGAGGACGAGACTGTCGCCGCGGCCGAACTGATTGGCAAAGCCTTCTGCCCGCCGGAGGCCCCGATGCCGACGGACGCGCTCAAGGCGCGCATCGACGCCTTTTTGGAGGCGCACAACACGCTCGCGCTGGCGACCGGCTGCGGAAAATGGGTAAGGTGCACGCCGCTGGAATACCTGCGCGTGGACGGCAGGCTCTACATCCTCACCGAGGGCGGGCTGAAGTTCAAGGGCATCTGGTGGAACGGAGCGATCTCCGCCGCTGTGTTTGACAGCTACGCGGGCATGGCGTCGCTCGCCGGGCTGCAGATGACGGGCACGGCCGTGTACATCGACCCGCTGAGCGACGAATACCGCAGCGTGATCGAGGCACGCGGCGTGCAGCTGCAGCAGCTGCAGCAGATGCCCGCGATGCTGCACGCGGTGCGGCTGGACATCACGCGCTATGAGCTGCTCGACGGCGCGCTGCGCGCCGATGGCTACGCCGCGCGGCAGGTGCTCGATCTGGGCTGATGTATTCTATTTTTCCATCTGTGCCATACTATGGTTAGGGAGCACCCGCTCCGAAACCGGACACAGAGGAAGGTGAAACCTTTGCACAAAGCAGGCACGCAGCCGGCCATCCCGGTCGGGCTGGGTATGGCGCTGGTGCACAACCAGCAGGCGCTGGCAAAGTTTTCGGCGCTCACGGACGAGGAAAAGCGCGCATTCATCGCGGGTGTGCACGGCATCGACTCGCGGCAGGAGATGCGCGCGTATGTCGACCGGTTCGCAGAAAGCTGAAGATACCCCCGCTGCATTTTTGCAACGGGGGTATCTTCATGTCTCGAAGCGGATGAGCGTGCAGAGCGTGTCGCCGCTGTAGACGCACACGAAGGGGTTTCCGTCCGACAGGCGATATTTGAGCGTGACGGCATCTACGTCCTTGACCGCCTTCGGATAGACCATGCGAAAGCCCGTGAACGCATCGCGCGGCACGGTGTCCGGCAGGGCCTCGAGCGCAAAGTCGAGATACTTCGTGTTATGTACATGGCCGTTGAAGTCAATGTCGCTGCGGCGCAGGGGCAGCGTTTTCTCCCCATCGAAGGCGGCGGGGGCACGCAGGCGCGGCGCGGCGGACGCGAACACGCCGCGCGTCTCCGGCAGATAGGACCGGAAGCGCTGCTGGTCGATGCGGATGATCTTCTGCGCGCGCAGGTCGAACAAAATGAGCCGCGACTCGGCGCACACGAGCTCCGTGCCGCTCTCGTCCGCGAGCGTATAGTCGCGGAAGATGCGCCCGGTGGGCACGCTGTCGCGCACCCAGGTCGTGACGCGCAGGGGCGCCTTGCTGTCCGGCCGGCGCACAATCCGGACGCGCCAGTCGGTCAGCACCCAGGTGATGCCGTTGCGGCTTTCCTCAATGATGTCGTCGCCCGAGCTGTCGGAGTGGCGGCTGGCCGTGTTTTCAAAAATGCGCAGGAGCGCTTCATACCCCAGCTTGCCGCTGGGGTCAAAATCGGCGACGCCCGGCTGATATATCTCCGAAAAAAACATAATGATCGCTCCGTAATCGTAAAATTGTGTGCCTTCAGACGCCCGGCAGGCAGCCGTTTGCGAACATCCAGCTATAGGCCAGCGCCCAGGAACCGAAGAGGTCCGTCTCGTGCAGGGCGCGCACCTGCGCGCGCGTATACCACGCCGACTCGATCTCCTCCATGGGGTCGGCGCTCGGGCGGAACGTCCCCTCCGCCGTGCCGAAAACGCAGACCGTGCGCTCGTCACCGATGCCGACCGTGCACGCCGCCGGCGGCAGCACGTGCGTGATGGCCGTCAGGCGCAGGCCGGTCTCCTCGCGCAGCTCGCGGCGGGCCGCCTGTTCGGGCGTCTCCCCCGGCTCGATGAGGCCGCCGGGCAGGCCGTAGATGCGCTGGCCGAGCTCCATGCGAAACTCGTGGATGAGCGCGATGTGCTCGCGCGCAGCATCCGTGAGCACCATGACGACCGCGTCCGTGCGGTGGTGCTGCAGGTGCTCGAGCGAGTCGATGTTCCGGTCGCGGCTGACCATCTCATACGTGCGCGGGCAGCCGGTGCGGTCGATATAGTGCAGGTCGTAGCGGTGCAGGAACGCGCCGCCGTCCTTCTTTTCAATGTCAACGAATTGCAATGCGGGTCGCCTCTCTGGTCATGATAGCTTAGGATACCACGTTTTGCGCCGGGGTACAACCGGAAATGATAATAGATCAGCCGCTGTCCTTTGACAGCGGCTGATCTGTTGGGGGAAGAAAGAAAGGGAGGATGCGGGGCAGGCCGACCGGCCGCGCCCAGTATGAGGATACCATACCTTTCTTAAAAAATCATGAGTGTCAGCCGGTCTCCGGCAGCGGCACGATGCCGTGCGCGAGCTTGAGCTGCAGCACGCGCAGCACGCTCGCATCGAGCGCATCGGCCGTGAGCGTGCCGTCTGCGAGCGCCTGCTCCACGGCCGCGACCGCACCGGGCACGTCGCTGATCTCAAGCAGCATGTCGTTGCCGGCGGCGAGGGCGCGCACGGCCTTCTCCCCGTCGGTATACTGCGCGAGGGCCTGCATCTGCAGCCCGTCCGTGACGATGACGCCGCGGAAACCGAGGTCATAGCGCAGCAGGTTCGTGACGAGCTTGTGCGAGAGGGACGCGGGCGCATCATCCATCGTCGGCACGGTCAGGTGGCCGACCATGACCATGTCCGCCCCGGCGGCGATGCCGGAGACGAAGGGCTTGAGGTCCTCCTGCCGCAGTTGCGGGAGCGTCTTATCGACCGTGGCGGCGCCGTTGTGCGAGTCCGTGGCCGTACTGCCGTGGCCGGGGAAATGCTTCAGACAGCAGATGACCCCGGCGTCACGAAAGCCGTGCACGGCGGCGGAGACGAGCGTGGCCGCCTCGTCATAATCATCGCTGTAGGCGCGGTCGCCGATGGCGTTGCTGCGCTTGTTCGTCCAGACATCGGCCACGGGCGCAAAGTCGGTGTTGAAGCCGTAGGCCGCGATGTCGTGCGCGAGGGTCTGGGCATTGTCATACGCGCCCTGCGTGCCGAGACTGCGGTAGCTGTACATGCTGTTTAATTTCGTCGTGCCGACGGTGTTCATCAGCCGCGCGACGCGGCCGCCCTCCTCGTCAACGGTGACGAGCGGGGCCGCGGCGCAGGCAGATGAGAGCGCGGACGTGAGCGCCCGGAGCTGCTCGCCGGAGGTCATGTTGCCCGCCGAGAGCAGAAAGCCGCCGACCGGATAGTCGCGCAGCGCGGCGGCGAGGTCATCCGTCATGGCCGTGACGGCGCCGCCGGACGTGAGCGCCTCGGGGTGCACGATGAGCAGCTGGCAGATCTTCTCGCGCGTGCTCATGCCGTCGAGCAGCGTCTGCGCCGCATCCTTGCGCACCTCGGCCGAGGTACGCGGCGTGGGCGAGGGCTGCGCGGCATCCTGTCCGCGCCGGACGCATATGACCACGAGCACGACCGCCAGCACCGTGAGCACGAGCAGGTAGACGAGTGCGCGCCAATTTTGCTTTGCAGTTATCCAAAAATCATTTCGTTTCATGCCTCCATTTTACCGCACCGGCGGCAAAAACGCAACGCCGTCTCCTCGACGCGCCGGACTTGTTTCGTTCACAATTATGTGCTATAATCATAGTCAAAATTTTGGGGGCGCGTGCTCCCGGACAGGAAGTGCTTTCTTTTATGACAAAAATTGATATTTTCTCCGGTTTTCTCGGCGCCGGCAAGACCACGCTGATCAAAAAGCTGATCGCCGAGGCGTACACGGGCGAAAAGATCGTGCTGATCGAAAACGAGTTCGGCGAGATCGCCATCGACGGCGGCTTCCTCAAGGACTCCGGCGTGCAGATCAACGAGATGAACTCCGGCTGCATCTGCTGCAGCCTCGTGGGTGACTTTGCCGACGCGCTGCAGAAGGTGCTTACGCAGTTTCATCCCGACCGCATCCTCATCGAGCCCTCGGGTGTCGGCAAGCTCAGCGACGTCATCCGCGCCGTGCAGGGCGTGCAGTCCGATGAGCTGATGCTCAACGGCTTCACGACCGTGGTCGACGCCAACAAGTGCAGGATGTATATGAAAAACTTCGGTGAGTTCTTCAACAACCAGGTCGAGAATGCGAGCGCCATCATCCTCTCGCGCACCGAGGGCATCCGCCCCGAGAAGCTCGACGCCGCCGTTGCGCTGCTGCGTGAGAAAAACCCGACCGCGACCATCGTGACCACGCCCTGGACAGAGCTCGACGGCAAGCAGATCGATTACTTCCCGACCACTACGGAGCTCAAGCGCTGCAAGCCGATTTTCGAGAAGCTCCCGGGTTGGAAATGCGACATCCGCGGCATCAAGAAGTTCGAAGATCTCCCGGAGAACGCACGCCATTACGTCGAGTTTGCCGAAAAGCACCTCGGTGTTCCGGTCTGCATGGTTTCGAACGGCCCTGCCCGCGAAGACATCATGTATCGCTAATTTAAGATATTCTAAGAAAGCAGGCAGCCCCAAGCCGCCTGCTTTCCCCTACTTTGCATACAAATCATTAAATACAGTTATATTTCCACTGTACAAAGAATAACCAATTTTGAATTGTAAATTCTGAAAGGATGGTTTAGGATATGTGCGGAATCGTCGGTTATATCGGTAACGATCAGGCAGTACCCGTTCTCTTGCAGGGGTTGGAAAAGTTGGAATACCGCGGATATGACTCCGCAGGTGTAGCGGTCTTCTCGGAAGACGGATTGAAAGTTGTAAAATCGAAAGGCCGGCTGCGCGTGCTGAGCGACCTGTTGGACGGCGGCAAAGCACTGACCGGTACGCTCGGCATCGGCCACACGCGCTGGGCCACCAATGGCGAGCCGAGCGACGTGAACGCCCACCCGCACACCAGCATGGACGGCAAGGTGGCCATCATCCATAACGGCATCATCGAGAATTATCTCTACCTCAAGCAGCACCTCATGCGCCGCGGCGTACAGTTCGTATCGGAAACCGATACGGAGGTTGTCGCGCAGATGCTCGAATACTACGATAAGGGCGACATTCTGGAGACGATTGAAAAGGTCATCTCCAAGGTGGAGGGCAGCTATGCGCTCGGCATCATCAGTGCCGACCACCCGGACTGCATCTACGCGGTACGCAAGGACAGCCCACTCATCATCGGCATCGGGCAAGGCGAAAATTTC
>OLQD01003115.1_pt1 | contig 11198 bp, 7 predicted proteins | sample 1672841 | NCBI WGS metagenome assembly OLQD01 (sample SAMEA3136729, study PRJEB25190) | human gut metagenome | biome: human gut; feature: human-associated habitat; material: faeces | place: Austria | collected 2013 | reverse complement strand
CGGCAATTAAAATCAATGCGGCAAGCCAGCTCTCTTTTTTTGCAAGAGCAGAAGCGGCTTCTGCCGGGTTTTTCCAAACAATTTTCAACGCTGTAACCAAATTTTCAAAGCCCTGTTTGATTTCACGTGAACTCTGACTTGGTGCAGCCTGTACCGGTGCTGGTGCCGGAGCCGGAGCTGGTGTTGGTGCAGCCGGAGGCGGTGTTACCGGATTCGGAGCAACAGGCGTTGGTGTTGGAGCGGCAGGAGCCGGATTCGGCGCTGCCTGTGCAGTGCAGTTACAAACTTCGCCTTCCTGAAGCGGACGACCACATTGTGTACAAAAGTTTCCCATATAAATATTTCCTCCAATTTTTAATTGATTAGGTAGGTGAGACCTATAAAATAAATCTAATATCAATATATCATTGAACATCGGGAGTTTCAAGTTTTTTCTTTGAGCCAGCCGTTAATCTGCCTCTCTAAAACGGGGAAGGACGTTGGTCCGATATCCAGTAGAAACGTGTGGAAGAGAAGCGGAGTGTAGTTTTTTCCGGCTGACTTTTGAAACGTGTCGCGAATCCGGCAGATTTCCAGGTAACCAATCGTGTAAGGCAGATAACTGCCGGGCGAGTCAATAATCGTTTCATAAATGGCTTTGGCGTTATCTGCTGTTACAATCCCATGATTCGCAAGAAAAACGGAAAGTTTTTTCTGATTCCAGTGTTTTGCGTGAATGCCAATGTCGCAGAGCGCATACAGGCAGTGGGTGGAAATGGCATTGTTCTGCAAAATATCGATTTCCTCTTTCGTGGCATCTAAAAATTGGTAAGAATAGATTTCTGCATAGGTGGCGTAGCCTTCTGTGTATGCCGGAAAATTGAGGACATAGCGCAGGGGATGCTTATTTTTTTCGCGAAAATAACAGTTCTGAAATAAGTGCCCCGGATAGCCCTCGTGTGCCAAGGTAGCATGCAAATTCTGGCGGCGGTACTTTGCCGCATGATTGATGTAAATCACATTGGCGGCAGGCTCGTCGATGGGCGGTGTGAGATAAAAGGCGGGACTTAAAAAGTTTTCTAACGAGGAATCGACGGCGCGGATGTGACAGGTCTGTTTTTTCAGTGCCGGAAAATCCGTGCGGATTTTTTTCTTTAAATGAGTAAGAATCGATTTTGGCTCTTCATATTTTGAAGTGTGCTTTTCGCAGGTCAAAAAGGACGAACACGTGATCCGTGAGCGGGCAGAATGCATCATACGAAATGCGAGAAAGTGGAAGATTCCGAAAACGAAAAAGACAGAGGAAGAACGAGAGCTGATTTTAAAAGAAAATCATGAAAAAGTCTGCGCAGCAGCAGAAGAAGCCATCGTTCTGCTGAAAAATAAAGAGGATATTCTGCCGCTGCAGCAGGGCAGAAAGCTGGCGGTTATTGGAGAATATGCGAGAGAACCTCTGTTTCAGGCGGAGGGCTCCGGAAAAGTAGAAGGAGCAGGAAAAGAAGACGCCTGGGAATGTGCAGAAAAATGGAACGGAGCAGATAATACACCGTTTGCGATGGGATATCGCAGGAACAATGCGGGAAGTGAAGCGGAGCAGCAAAAACTCCGGGATGAGGCGGTGAAAACAGCAGCGGATGCAGATGCGGTTCTGTTTTTCCTTGCTATGGATTTTGGTTTTGAAGGAGAAGGAAATGACCGTGTGCAGTATGAACTGCCGGAATACCAGGTGGCTCTTTTAAAAGAAATTGCTGTAGTTAATTCGAATGTAATTGCGGTTGTGATGAACGGCGGAGCCGTTGCCATGCCGTGGGCTGACGAAGTAAAGGCGATTCTGGAATGCTTCTACGGCGGTCAGGGGATTGGAAGAGCGATTGTGAAAGTGATAAGCGGAGAGGTGAATCCGTCCGGACATATGCCTGTGTCAGTTCCGGCGTTCCGGGAACAGATTATCTCGGATGAAAATTTTGCAGAGCAGACGGAGCAGGTGACGTACCGCGAGGGTATGTTTATGGGCTACCGAGGATACGAGACGAAAAAAATTCCAGTGCAGTTTCCGTTTGGATTCGGACTTTCGTATACAACATTTGAAATTACAGAGTGCAGCGTGGAGCAGGAGAAAATCACAGATTGTGAGAAAACAGTTCTGCGTGGAAAAATTAAAAATACGGGCAACAGAAAAGGGGCTCAGGTCGTTCAGCTCTATGTGAAAAATCCAAGAGCATGGAAAGCAAGGCCAGCCAGGGAACTTCGCGATTTTCAGAAAATCATACTGGAGGCGGGAGAAGAAAAAGAGTTTGTATTTTCCATTTCACGTGAACTGTTTGAACTCTACGATGAACGCGTCGATGAGCGGACGGTACCGCAGGGAATGTATGGACTTGAGCTTGGATTTTCAGTACAGGATATCCGTGCAGCACAGAAGATCGAAGTAACACCGGTTTTTCCAGTACCAAAACAGATCCAGGGATGGGATAAAACGGAGCGTCTGCTGGAAACGAAGGCTGGGGAACAGATTTTTGAAGAGCTGTATCGTAAAATTACAGAAAAAGCAGGAGGAATCTTCGCGCAGCGTCTGAAAGAAGAGAAAAATGTAAGAGAAATGCTTCTTTCTCAGCCCATTCGTATCGTTCACCTGATGATCTGGAATGAGATGACAGATTCAGAATTAATTGCTATATTGGAAAAGGTAAATCAAGAACTGTATCATGACTACCGGGAAAAGATGCGGAGTTTGGAGAAAAAATGAAAACAATAGAAGAAATGAAATCCTTTCCGGCGGCAAGAAAAAATTACAGACCGGAAAAGGTAGAAAAACTGTCGGAAGAACAGATGAAATGGTTCCGGGATGCGAAGTTTGGCATGTTTATTCACTGGGGAGTATATTCGATGCTCGGAAAAGGGGAATGGGTGCTGATGAATGAGCATCTGGATGTGCGGAAGTATGAGACACTGAAGGATGACTTTCTTGCAGAAAATTTTGATGCGGAACAGTGGGCCAAAAATGCAAAGGCAGCGGGGATGAAGTACATGGTGCTGACAACACGCCACCACGATGGCTTTTGCCTGTTCGATTCGAAATGCAGTGATTTTACCGCAATGAAAGGAGCTGCACATCGGGATTTTGTTAAAGAATATGTGGAGGCGTGCCGGAAAGAAGGAATGAAAGTTGGCTTTTATTATTCTCCTCTCGACTGGCGCTTTCCAGGATATTTCATGCCGGATCTTTACTGGGAGAGTGCAGAGGCACTGAAAAAACAGTGCCATGATCAGCTGATGGAGCTGATGAGTAATTATGGAAAGATTGATCTGCTCTGGTTCGACGGTGAGTGGCTTGCACTTGGAGGAATGGACTGGAATGGAGAAAGAGGCTGGTACAGGAAAGATGACTGGCAGACCAGTGAATATATGAGGGTCAATTATTTCTGGGAGTCGGAGAAACTGATAAATGAAATTCGACAGCTGCAGCCGGATATTATGATCAATAACCGCGGCGGCTGGGAAGGCGATTTCCATGTGCGGGAACGCAGAATCGACGGGATGCGGACGGACAAGCCGTGGGACAGCAACGACTGTATTGCGGATTCCTGGGGCTATATTCCGGGCAGACCAGTGCTGCCGCTGCGCCAGCTGATTCAGAATCTGGTTTCAATCGCCGTGCGGGACGGCAATTATCTGTTGAATATCGGCCCGGACGGAACGGGAAAAATGGATGAGGAGCAGGTAGAACGCCTGCGCCAGGCCGGAGAATGGCTTTCGAAATACGGCGAAACGCTGTACGGCCTGCGCGGCGGCCCTGTGATTGCGGACCGCTGGGGCGGAACGACGTACCGCGACAATATTGTTTATGTGCATATTCTGGAATGGGAAAAAGATCAGATCACGTTTGAAATTCCGGGGAATACAATGGAAAAATGGGAAGTGATTTCCGGCGGAAAAGCAGAACTGACGGAAGAAAACGGAACCTTTTCGATCTCCGTCCCGATTCCGGAGCGCGACAGCATTGATACCATTCTGAAACTTACCTTTGCAGAACCGATTGTATGGGAGGGCTGCAAAGGACGGGAAAATGATGTGTATGGACTTGCGGACGGTCTGAAAGAAGAATAGAGGATACAAAAAAACGGATCGAGTATCTGACTTTAAAATCAGATGTTCGATCCGTTTTTTGCGTGTAAATCGTATCAATTACTTACTGTTCATTTTCATCCTTCGGCAGCCGCACGATCCGTACCTTGTCGACTCTCCGGTCTGCCATTTTCAGTACGGTTACGTCTAGGCCATCCGAGACGAAATGATCGCCTTCCTTTGGCACGCGCTCGAGGATCCCCATGATCCATCCGCTGACCGTAAAGACGTCAAATTCTTTGTCAATATCGAGCTCTTCATACACCTTGTCGATGCTTGCCGTTCCGGTCACGAGGTATTCGTTTTCGGAAACTTTCTGGATTTCCTGTACAACCGCATCATGCTCATCCCAGATTTCGCCGACGAGCTCTTCGAGGATATCTTCCATGGTGATGATACCGTCGGTGCCGCCGAATTCATCAATGATAATGGCAATATGCGATTTCTTCGCCTGCATTTTTTTCAGCAGCGGGCCGACCTTCGTATTCTCGGTTACAAAGAGCGCCGGGCGGATGATGCTGCTTAGCGGTTTGTTGGTGTGGTAAATGTGATTGTGGAAATCCTTCTGATACACAATTCCCACAATGTGGTCGATATCATCATCATACACCGGCAGCCGGGAAAATCCGGTGTCGGAGAAAGTCTTAGCGATCTCGGATTTCGTCGCATCGAGCGGAATGCCGATGACGTTGACACGCGGAGTAAAGATCTCTGCGGCCTCCATCTCCATGAAGCCGATTGCATTCTGAATCAGATCGCCTTCCTGGTCGTCGATGTCGCCCTCCTGGGTCGCCTCCTCGACGATGGTCATCAGTTCCTCATCGGTGATGCCGTGGTTTTCCGAGGATTTGAAGATGCGGGAGAGCAGCTTCTTCCACTGGGAAAAGAGAAACGTCACCGGGGTCAGCACGATCATCAGAATGTGGAGAAACGGTGCGGAAAATTTGGCGATCGTCTCCGGAGATTCTTTTGCAATGCTTTTCGGGGAAACTTCGCCGAAGATCAGGACCACGATAGTGGTTACGATCGTGGAAACCGTCGCACCGGAGTCGCCGCCGAGAAGCTTGATAAAAAGCACCGTGGCAAGGGAGCTGAGTCCGATGTTGACGATGTTGTTGCCGACGAGAATCGTGGAGAGCAGCTTGTCAAAGTTCTCCAGCAGCTTTAACACCAGTTCCGCCCGCTTGTCGCCTTTTTCTGCCATATTTTTCATGCGGATGCGGTTCAGCGAGGTGAAAGAAGTCTCCGTCGCCGAAAAGTAGGCTGAGAGCATGACGCAGATAAGAATGATGATGAGTGACACAATGTCGCTGTTCATTTGTTTTTCCTTTCTTAGGAAACCGGGACACGATGCAAAAAATGTACAAAAAGACATAACCTATCTTGAATCTGGCAGAATCAAAGATAGATTATGTCTCCGTTTATCAAATGATGAAAATAAAGCATCGTCGAGGCATACTGCCTGAGTCGTCCATGTTTCTGTAATCCTTTCGTTGATCAGTAATCCCTTTTATTGTACGGTATGTGGGAATAATTGTCAATAAGGCATGCGAAAATCACAGGAAATACGAAACCGCATTGTTGTAGCTGATATTTTCCACCATCTCTTTCAGAAACTCCAGGTTCGCCGGGTACTCCCCGTTTTCCACCCAGTTTCCGATTTGATTGCAGAGAATCCGGCGGAAATATTCGTGGCGCGGGAAGGAGAGGAAGCTGCGGGAGTCGGTCAGCATGCCAATGAAGGTGGAGAGCATGCCGATGCTGGAAAGCGTCGCAAGCTGGGATTCCATGCCGTATTTGTGATCGTTGAACCACCATGCGGTACCGAACTGCACTTTCGAGCGGATGCCAGGCGCAGCAAAGTTTCCAGCCATGCTTGCAAGCATCGGGTTGTCGCCCGGGTTCAGAGAGTAGAGCACAGTTTTCGGCAGTGCGTCGTCCTCGTCCATATCGTTTAAGAAAGCGCCGAGCATCGGGGCAAAGGCGAAATCGTTCATGCTGTCAAAGCCGGTATCGGCACCGAGCGCACGGAACATCCGCTTCGAGTTGTTACGGAGTGCTTTAATATGAAGCTGCATGGCGATATTGTGCTTATGATACAGCCGTCCGAGGTTCGTCAGAAGGAAACCCTTGTACATGCCGAGCTCTTTTTCGGTGAGAACACCGCCGTTCATGCGCTTCTCAAATACATCATTCGCCTCAGCAGCCGTGCATGGCACATAGAAGCAGCCCTCAAGGCTGTGGTCGCTGACAACGCAGCCGGCGGAGAGGAAGAAGTCGAGGCGGCAGGAGAGGGCATGCACCATATCCTCCGCGGATGCAATCGTCCTGCTGGCGGCAGCGGCAAGCTTTTCCACATATTCCGGGAAATCCGGCTTCTCGAGATGAACGGCGCGGTCCGGGCGGAAGGACGGCAGAACGCGGCAGGCAAAGTCTTCCTTCTGTAATGCCAGATGGCAGTGCAGATCATCTGCAGGATCGTCGGTGGTGCACAGATGCGACACATGCTGGTTCAGAATCAGATTGCGCACGGTAAACTCCTTCGTCTGCAGTTTTGCATTCGCCTCATCCCAGAACTCCTTCGCTGTTGCGCGGGAGAGCGGTGTCGTGATGCCGAAGTACCGCTGCAGCTCCAGATGTGTCCAGTGGTATAAAGGATTGCCGATCGCGTTCTCAATCGTCTCGGCAAACGCCAGATATTTGTCGTAATCATCGGCGTTTCCGGTGATCAGATCCTCCGAAAAGCCCATCGCACGCATGGCACGCCATTTATAATGATCCCCGCCGAGCCAGACGCGTGTCAGATTCTCCATCTGGCGGTCTTCGAGAATCTCCTGCGGATTCAGATGGTTGTGATAGTCAAAAATGGGCATTTTTTCAGCTGCCTCGTGGTACAGCGTTTTCGCCGTATCGGTCTGCAGCAGAAAGTCAGCGTCCATAAAAGGTTTCATATGGAAATACCTCCCTTTTAGAATTGAGTAGTCAGCGCAGCAAGCGTATCTGCCACAGCGCCAGGTCCCTGAAGCATCGAGACAAAAGCATCCAGCACACGGTCAGAAAGTCCGGCAGAAATCAGATCCACACCGAAAATCGAAGCATCGGAGAGCAGCGGAGCCAGCGTTTTGGAAAGCGCCTTACGGTCAGCCGGTGCGCCGAGTTTCAGATCCTGCACATACGGGCGGACCGTGGCAAGCAGCGGATCCGGGCTCAGATCAAATGCATCGCCGTTGTCATCCACGCCCATCAGATACCGCAGCCATCCCGCAAATACAGCCGGAATTGCCTGAAGATCCGAGAGTGACAGCTCCGGAGAAGCAAGATACGATTTGATCGTCTCACCGAACCGGATCGACAGCTTCTGTGACGTATCGGTTGCAATTCGCTGCGGCGTATCCGGCATAAACGGGTTCGGGATGCGGATGTTCAGCACTTCATCGATAAACTGCTTCGGAGAGAGAATACCAGGATCGGTGACAACCGGAAGTCCTTCGATATATCCGATGCGCTCCACGAGCTTTTTCAGTACCGGATTTTTCATCTCCTCACTGATCAGTTCGTAGTCCAGCAGGCAGCCGAACACAGCGAGTGCGGTGTGCAGCGGGTTCAGGCAGGTGCAGACCTTCATGCGCTCTGTTTTGTTGACAGTTTCCCGGTCGGTAAAGATCCATCCGCTCTTTTCCATCGGCGGCCGTCCGTTCGGGAAATGATCTTCGACTACGAGGTACTGGCATTCCTCTGCATTGACGAACGGAGCAACGTAGGTGTGGCGGGAAGTGACGATCGACTGTGCATCAGCGAGGCCGTTCTCCTCGAGTATCTTTTCGATGGAACCATCCGGCCGCGGGGTGATCTTGTCGATCATGGTCCACGGGAAGCTGACTTTTTCCGGGTTCTGCAGATAGGAGAGGAAGCCTGGCTGTACCAGCTTGTTTTCTTCCCATGCAGAAGCGTAGGCTGTCAGGGCAAGGGAAAGTTTTTCGCCATTGTGGGAGCAGTTGTCGGTGCTGACCATCGCAACCGGTTTTTCGCCTGCAAGAAATCTTTCATATAAAAGAGAAGCAACTTTTCCCATATAGCTGGTAATGGAAGAAGGTCCGGCAGCAAAATCGGCAGCAACAGACGGCAGCAGTTCGCCCGCACCGTTTTTCAGGGAATATCCCTTTTCGGTGATCGTAAACGTCGCCATCTGCAGGGAATCCTTGGTAAAGATTTCTTTTAACCGGGCAAAATCCGGAGAATCCGCCGTATCGGCAGCCAGCGATTCTGCGATGCTTCCAACAACGGTTTTCTCGACAGAACCATCGGCTTTTAAGGTCACCAGAATGCTTAAATTATCGTGCGGCTGGTACATATCACGGATGATTTCTGTATCGAAGCCCTCCGCAACGATGACACCGCGGTCAAAGGTACCGTTGTTCAGCAGTTCCTGTGCTGTATTTGCCTGGAAGGCACGGAAAATATTTCCGGCTCCGAAATGCACCCAGCACGGAGATTCTTTCGTGCGGGTGATCATTGCTTCGCGGTCATAGGATGGAAGCGCATAGCCTGCGGCTTCCCACGCTTTTTGATCTGCCAGTCCGGCAGCTGTTAAGTTAAGAGACATCAGTAAAAACCTCCTTTAAATTCCACGTTTGTGACTCTTGTCAATAGCTTCCCAGAGTCCGTTTAAATAAGTCGCGCCGAGTGCGCGGTCATACAGTCCATAGCCCGGCATTGCCTTCTCGCCCCAGATCATACGTCCGTGGTCCGGGCGGATCGGGCCGTCAAAGCCGATGTCGTACAGCGCTTTCATGATCTCATACATATCGAAGCTGCCGTCAGAGGAAAGGTGTGCGGCCTCCTCGAAATCCTGCTGGCTGTGGAATTTCAGATTGCGGACGTGAGCGAAGTGGATGCGGCCCTTTAAGGAACGGATCATATCCGGCAGATCGTTCTCCAGGTTCGTTCCGTAGGAGCCCGAGCAGAAGGTCACGCCGTTGTGCGGGTCATCGACCATCTTCATCATGCGCAGAATGTTTTCTTTATTAATGATGATTCTCGGAAGACCGAAGACACTCCATGCCGGGTCGTCCGGGTGAATGGCCATTTTGATGTCGTACTCGTTGCAGACCGGCATGATGCGTTCGAGGAAGTATTTGAGGTTGGCAAACAGTTTCTCATCATCCACATCGCGGTAAGCGTCAAAGAGCTCTTTCACTTTTGCCATGCGCTCCGGCTCCCAGCCAGGAAGAATTGCGCCGTTTGCATCACCTGCGATAGATTCAAACATTTTTTCCGGAACAAGTGCGTCTACGGCGGACTGTTTGTAGGCAAGTACGGTCGAGCCGTCCGGACGGACGCGTGCGAGTTCTGTTCTGGTCCAGTCGAAGACCGGCATGAAGTTGTAGCAGACAAGGTGAATGTCTTCCTCACCGAGGTGCTTTAACGTGTCAATATAATTATCGATGTACTGCTCACGGTCCGGGCTGCCGATTTTGATGGCGTCGTGGATGTTGACGCTCTCGATGCCGGAGATGTGAAGTCCAGAGGCCTCAACCTCTTCTTTTAACGCGTGAATCGCTTCGCGTGTCCACACCTCGCCCGGGGTAGTGTCGTACAGGGTTGTGATGACTCCGGTTACGCCCGGAATCTGGCGGATCTGCTCTAAGGTAACGGTATCAAATTTGGAACCATACCAGCGAAATGTCATTTCCATAAGAAAAACTCTCCTTTATTTTGTAATGTACTCTCGGAATCTTTCTGCACTTGCCTTTGCGGCTGATTTTCCGCCAGCTGCACCCGAATTTCATCAACGTACGCACCGCGTACGCCTCAGAAATTTGGGCACAACTGACAAAAAATCATCTCACAAAAACAAGCACAGAAAGATTCCGAGAGTACATTGTATTTTGCAAGTGGTGTTCTTTGCTTTTTATTGTATCGTTTTCAAAGAAAAAAGCCATGGCAAGAATTGTTGAGCACATTGCAAAAGTTGCGGCGGTTGGTAGGAAAAAGCAAAATCAGCCTACAAGTGTGATAAGTAATATCTTTCTGGTATGACTAACCAATAGGAAAAACCTATAAGCGATTCATCGAAATAACAATTACCAAAAGGCGTTTTAGGGGTTGCACATAGAAAAAATATGCATTATAATATGCCATGTAATCGAGAAACACATTAAACATATCGACTTAGTAGGAAAGGAGAACAGCAAATGAAAAAAACAGACAACAGACGAATGCAGGAGAACAGAATGATGGAGATGTGTTGTTGCTGTTGCTGCAGCTCCAATCAGAATAAAGAAAAATAAGAAACATTCGCAGGCAGAAAAAGCATAGCAGAAATTGCATGTGCGGGCAGGCCGGAACGAATGCCTGCTATTTTTTTAACCTTTTTTAAAAGAAATGCGAATGAACAACATAAGAATAGATAATAAACAGACGTAGAAAACGGAGGACAAAAACATGAGCGGATGCGGATGCAGTTTCACCCCAGTTGAAAATAAAGAAACCGAAGAAATCAAATACACCGATGCACTGGCAGAACAGTTTGCAGCAGAAGTCGGAGTAGACCCAAGACCAAATGAAACCCTTGTAGAGATCGATGAGCGCGGCGCTTTCATCCGTCAGCCAAATGCATTTATCCAGCCATTCGGCGATAAAGAAGGCGACCTGAAAGCAGAAGCAAACCGCTTCGGGATCTACTGGGCAACCGGATGCAACTGGTCCAACCGTCCGATCATCGTGCGGGAGCTTTTAGGACTGCAGGATGTGATCTCGGAGACGAGAGTTTCTCCATCCGGCGAGACAAACCGTTACGGACATGCATTCGGACAGTATCCGGATTTCAAGGATCCGGCGACAGGCGCTTACTTCTTAAGTGAGTTCTATAAAAGAGCAAACCCGGACTTCAAAGGAAGAGCAACGACACCGACCCTGGTGGATGTCAAAGAGAAAAAGGCTGTGAACAACGATTATCACCGCCTGACGAACTACCTCGAAGTGCAGTTCCGTCCATTCCAGCCAAAAGATGCGCCGGACCTGTACCCGAAAAAATTCCGGAAAGAGATCGATGAGTTTAACGACTGGCTCTTCCCGCATGTCAACAACGGCCA
>OLQD01003111.1_pt1 | contig 11209 bp, 7 predicted proteins | sample 1672841 | NCBI WGS metagenome assembly OLQD01 (sample SAMEA3136729, study PRJEB25190) | human gut metagenome | biome: human gut; feature: human-associated habitat; material: faeces | place: Austria | collected 2013 | reverse complement strand
CCAGGGGACTCTGCACGCAGGCCCCCTTCGACGGAGGCACGCGCGCCAAACTTCAGGCTACGTCCGCCGTGGGAGTCCTCGCCTCGGGCAACCTCTTCTCGGGGCTGTTCCAGAAGGACGTCTGGACCCGGGGCGTCGTGTCGTTCGGCCAGCCTTACGCCTGGAAAGCCCGTCCCAAGGCGCTGAAACTGCAATACTATGCGGAACATATCGGCATCGTCGACATCGAAAAGAATTTCGGCGCCCCGATTCACGAAGGAGACCGGGACAAGGCCCGCATCATGGTCGCCATCGTGGACTGGAACACCCGCCGCGAAGTCGGATCGGGCACGGAAGCCCCCACCGGGACCTGGGACCCGGAAGAGATGAGTACGCTCGACGAGGGTCCGATCATCGCCTACGGCTCGCTCTTCATCGACCAAAGTTCGACCGGCGGCAAGATGATCGACGTACAGCTTCCGCTCAACTTCTACGACACGAAGGCCAAACCGTCGGGGCTGTATCAGATCGTGATCTCCTGCTCGACGAGCGCCTACGGCGACTTCATGGCAGGCTGCAAGTCGAACATACTCTACGTCGACAATTTCGAGTGGGTCTATTGACAATGCCTATTTTCGCAACCCGCAAAAAGCAGAGCCTCACCGGTTCTGCTTTTTGTTTACCCTGGCGGTCCGAAAAAAAACACCGGAGGAGGTAGGGTTTCAGCGCTTTCATCCGTGATATAGATAGAATGAAGAGACCCGAACATATCATCGAAGATCTGATAACCCGCCAACTGGACGGCACACCCCTCACCGACACGGAACGCCGGGAACTGCAGGAGTGGCTCGAAGCATCCGAAGCCAACCGCGACGCCTTTCTCCGGGCTTACAAAGCCTGGGGAAACGCCCGCCTTGCGGAAACCCGGTTCAACACCGGGCAAGCCCTCGAAAACGTCATGGCCCGGATTGCCGAAGCATCCAGACCCCGGTCTTTCCTGCGGCCGCAACTGCGCCGTCTGGGCATCGGCATCGCAGCGGCAGCCTGCGTCATGCTGGCCGTTGTCGGTTACTACCGACTGCAACCGTCGACCGTCCCGGACATCGAAATGTTTATCCGGCAGGCCGACACCCCCGTATTCACCCAGAAAGAGGTGCAACTGGTGCTGTCCGAGCAGAAAACCCTCCTGCTCGAAACCCAAAAATCGACAATCCGTTACGATTCGACCGCCATCCGGATCAACAACGCCGAAAAAACCATTCCCAAAAAAGAGGCTGCGACGTTCAACCAGCTGGTCGTTCCCTACGGCAAGCAGACGACGCTGACGCTCGCCGACGGAACCCGCGTCTGGATCAACGCCGGATCACGGCTGGTCTACCCCGTCGTATTCGAAAAGCAGAAGCGCGAAATATACGTCGAAGGCGAAATCTACATGGAAGTGGCGCACGATGCCGAACGGCCTTTCTCGGTACACACAGGCAAAATGGATGTCTGCGTTTTGGGAACCAAATTCTACATATCCTCCTACGGCCGCGATCGCACGCAGGAGGTCGTCCTGCTCTCCGGCTCCGTCAGCGTAGCCCCTGCCGGACGATCCGACCGCGGAATTCGCATCGTTCCCGGCCAACAAGCCATCCTCGACACCTCGGAATCGCTGGAGGTCCGCGAAGTGGAAGCCGAAAGCTACATCAGTTGGATTCACGGATACCTGCCCTTCGACAACGACCCGCTGTCGAACATCCTCGAACGCCTTTCCCGCTACTACAATTGTCGGATCGAGTGTACGCCCGAAGCCGAAGCGCTGACACTCTCGGGCAAACTCGAACTCAAAGACGATCCGGCCGAAGTGCTGAAAATCTTGAGCGCAACAGCCCCTATCAACCTGCAAATCTCCGGATCCGGGAATTTCCGAATCGACTATAACCCGACTACCAACAACCCAAACTGACCTGCCTATGTAACAGCCCGTATCCCTCCAAAAAAAGACCGGATGTCGTCCCTCAACGACATCCGGAGCGATTGAAAATCTAAAATAGCCTTTTAAACTTCAAATCTTTACAAATGTACAACAAAAATGGTAAAATCGGTCTTTTTAAGGCCGATAATGGGGGATTATTCCACCTATTCCGGATAACATTCCTGTTTTTGCTGGCAACAATCGGGTTCATCCGGCCCGTCAGTGCACAAACGGCAGAGGCGGCGAAAACCATCACGCTCAACGTACAGAACCGCCCCATCAAGGAGGTCCTCACACTGATCGAACGCCAAAGCGACTACATCTTCGTTTACTACGACAACATCTTGGACATCCACCGCAAAGTCACCCTGAAAGTAACGAATCAGCCCATTTCGGCTGTCCTGAAACAGTTGTTCGCCGGAACCGACAACACCTGGAAACTCTCGGGAAGGCAGATCGTCATCGGACGCTCCGTAGCTGCGGCCGCAGCTACACCCCGGAAGATCACACGCATCACAGGCGTCGTCAGGGACCAGAACAACGATCCGCTCATCGGCGTCACGATCCGCATCAAGGCCCGTCCGAACATCGGTACAGCCACCGACATCAACGGCAAATACCTGCTCGACGTTTATCCCGACGAAGTACTGGAATTCAGCTATGTAGGTTACAAATCGCAGGACGTTTCGGTCGCAGGGCAGGAAATCGTCGACGTGGTTATGCTGCAAAACGACGCCATCCTCGACGCCGTGGAGGTGGTGGGCTACGGCGTGCAGAAAAAGATCAGCGTCATCGGCTCGCAGCAGACCATAGCGACCAAGGAACTGAAAGTTCCCGTCGCCAACCTCACACAAGGCCTTGCGGGCCGCGTATCGGGTCTGGTCTCGGTACAGCGAACCAGTGAACCGGGCTTCGACGACGCGAACATCTACATCCGCGGCATCTCAACGCTGACAGCCAGCATGAGCGCCCCTCTGACGCTCGTCGACGGCGTTCCCCGCTCGTTCTCCAACGTCGACCCCGAAGACATCGAGAGTTTCTCGATCCTGAAGGACGCCTCTGCAACTGCTGTTTACGGCGTTCGCGGCGCCAACGGCGTCATTATCATCAATACCAAAAGCGGTCTGAAAGGACGCCCCAAATTCAGCGTACGCTATACCGAAGGCCTCACCAAACCGACCAAGATCACCGATTTCGCCGACGGCGCGACTTACATGGAGATGTCGAACGAAGCGTCGCTCACCCGCGGCGGCGGCAAACTATACAGCCAGGAGATCATTGATAAGACCCGCCGCGGGGAAGACCCCTATCTCTATCCCGACGTAGACTGGATGAAACAGATCCTGCGTAACTTCAGCCGCAACCGCTCGGCCAACGTCAACGTGCAGGGCGGTTCCGATAAGGCGGTCTACTACATCGGCCTGGCCTACTACGACGAGAACGGCATGTACAAGGACACGAAACTGGCCGACTACAACTCGAACACCTTCTACCGCCGTTACAACGTCACCTCGAACCTCACGCTCAACCCGTTCCGCACCACCGAAATCAAACTGGGCATCCAGGGCTACCTGGCCAACGCCAACTATCCGGCATCTTCGCAGGCAAGCATCTTCGAATCGGCCTATTTCACACCTCCGACCTATATCGCGCCGCTCTACCCCGACGGCAAGCTCGGCGCCTTCTCGGGCGGCGATATAAACCCCGTGGCACAGCTCGGCGCAACGGGCTATGCCAACCAGTGGCGCAGCCAGGTTTATTCGAACCTGCGCATCACGCAGCAGATTTACAAAGGGCTCTCGGTTTCAGGCATGTTCTCGTTCGACACCTACAACTACACGAGCAACCGTTTCACCAAAACCCCGAACACCTACCACGCCACAGGACGCGACGCCAACGGCAACCTGCTCTACGAGCAAACCCGCCAGGGAACCGAAAACCTGGCCTACAGCCTCAGTGCAAAGGGTAACCGCGCCATCTATCTGGAAGCCGCAGTCAACTACCGCAACACTTTCGGCAGACACACCGTATCGGGCATGATGCTCTTTAACCAGAGCGACGAAATCAATACCAAAGCCACCAAAATCGAAGAGGCGCTGCCCTACCGTTTCCGCGGCCTGGCAGGACGTTTCACCTACTCGTTCGACGACCGTTATTTCGGGGAGTTCAACTTCGGATACAACGGTTCGGAGAACTTCGCCCCGAAAAACCGTTACGGCTTCTTTCCGTCGGTCGGACTTGGCTGGGTAATCAGCAACGAACCCTTCTTCAGAGGCGCCACAGAGGTGATCCAGTACCTCAAACTGCGCGGCACATGGGGTCGTGTCGGCAACAGCCAGATCAGCGGACGCCGTTTCGCCTACCTGGCTACGGTCAAGGACACCAACGACACCAGTTACCAGTTCGGAAAGAACATGGACCAGACCTACGGGACTACGGCCATCGACGAATATGCCGTCGACGTAACGTGGGAGATCGCCGACAAAACCAACATCGGACTGGACATGCGCCTGCTGAACAACAAGTTCAACCTGCAATTCGACGCCTTCAAAGAGTCGCGCAAAGGCATTTACCTGCGCCGCACAAGCATTCCGTCCTATTTCGGTATGATCAACAACCCCTACGGCAACATCGGCAAAGTCGAGAACAAAGGTATCGAAATGTCGGTCAGCTATGCCAATTCGTGGCGGGACTGGTCGTTGAGCGTCATGGGTAACTACTCGTTCAACCGAAACAAGGTCCTCGAAGACGACAGCACCGTGGCCTATCCCTGGCAGAAAACCATCGGCAACAAGGTCGACCAGCGGTTCGGGCTCATCGCACTGGGACTCTTCGAAAGTCCGGAGGAGATCGCCGCAGCGCCTGTACAGGTCGGCGACACGCGCCCGGGCGACATCCGCTACAAGGACATCAACGGCGACGGCAAAATCGACGAATATGACAAAGTGCCCATCGGCTGGGGAAGTGTCCCCGAAATCGTCTACGGCTTCGGATTCTCCGTAGGCTGGAAAGGCCTCTCGCTGTCAGCCATGTTCCAGGGCGCCGCACACGTCGACGCGATCCTCAGCGGCGAAGGCGTACTGCCTTTCGCACAGGGATCGAGCCGCGGCAACCTGCTGAGCAACATCACCGACCGTTGGACCGAGGCCAATCCCCGCCAGGATGTCTTCTACCCGCGCCTCTCGATCGGCAACATGAACATGAACTACGAAGCCAGCACGTGGTGGCTCAAAAATACCAGCTACCTGCGTCTGAAAAACATCGAACTCTCCTATACGCTCCCCGACCGCTGGATGAAACGCATCCACATCAACAATGCGCGCATCTTCATACAGGGCGTCAATCTGCTTACATTCAGCAAATTCAAACTGTGGGACGTGGAACTGGGCGACGGCCGCGGCGCAAAATACCCCAACATCGGTTCCGTCAGCCTGGGTATCAATTTCAACTTCTAAAATCCCCGACAAGCTATGAAACTTAAAACAATACTCACTTTACTGGCCGCCCTCGGCATCCTGACCGCCTGCAACGACGACTTCTTCGACCAGGTTCCCGACGACCGGATCACCATCGAGCAGGTATTCCAGCGCACCTCCTACTCCGAGAAATACCTGGCTACCGTTTACAGCTACATCCGCGACGAGTCGCACCGCACCAACGGCGTGCCCTGGGACCCGTGTTCGGACGACCTGGACGTTACCTACGACCGCGAGGATTACAACTCCTTCAAGATGAACCTCGGCAACTGGAGCGCATCGTCGAACTACTACGAGTACTGGTCGCACTACTACCGGGGCATCCGCTCGGCAACCTACTTCATCCAGCACATCGGCTCGAACCAGGAGATGCTCGACGATCCTACGCGTGGCCCGATCGTCGTCGAACAATACAAGAACGAAGCCCGCTTCCTGCGTGCCTGGTTCTATTACTGCCTGCTGCGCCAGTACGGTCCGTGCGTACTGCTGGGCGACGAAGTCCTTCCGGGCGACCTCGACCGCGACGATGTGAAGATGAACCTGCCGCGCAGTTCCTACGACGAGTGCGTGGATTACATCGTCGGCGAACTGGACGACATGATCGACAACAACCGCCTGCCGCTGCACTTCACCGTGCAGGCCGACAAGGATTACGGCCGGGCGACACTGGCCATGTGCATGGGACTCAAAAGCCGCGTACTGCTGCTGGCCGCCAGCGACCAGTTCAACGGCAACCCGGCCTACGCCAACGTGGTCAACACGGACGGCAAACACCTTTTTTCGACCCGAAAAGACCCCGAAAAGTGGAACAAGGCCGCCCAGGCTGCAAAAGATGTCATCGACCTGGGAATTTTCGACCTCTACAAGGAGTACCACACCGACGGAACGCTCGACCCTTACCTGTCCTGCCGCAACGTTTTCCTGGAGAACTGGAACAGCGAGGTGATGATGGTCCGCATCAGCAACTACCTCAAACATTGGGAACGGTCGGCTTCACCCCGGCAGTTCAGCGGCTATGAAAGCATGGGGGCGACCCAGCAACTGGTCGACGCTTTCCGCATGAAAGACGGCACGGCCATTACCCCGGACAAGGAGAGCGGCTATTCGAAGGCGAACTACTCCGACCCCAAATCGGGCTGGGTATTCGCTCCCGCCGGTACGCGCAACATGTTCGTCAATCGTGAACCGCGTTTCTACGTCAACATCTGCTTCAACGGCGCCTACTGGATCGGCGATCAGAAAACCCGCATCCAGCTCTACTACACCGGAGGATCGGGAAAGAAAGGCACGTGGGACTTCCCGCGTTCGGGATACATCGCCATCAAAAACGTTTCGCCCTCGTCCAATCCCAAGAACGGCAACTACATCAAGCGTCCCTTCGTCATCATGCGTTACGCCGAGATACTGCTCAACTACGTCGAGGCGCTCAACGAATACGATCCCGGGAATGCGGACATCGAAACCTACCTGAACAAAATCCGCGAGCGCGGCGGCCTGGGACCGGTCCAAAGCGATCTCAACCAGAGTCAAATGCGCGAGCAGATCCGGCTGGAACGCCGCATCGAACTCTGCTTCGAGCAACTGCGCTATTTCGACACCCGCCGCTGGCTGATCGCCGACCAGACCGACGGAGGACCCTTCTACGGCATGAACGTCGACGCAGGCAACAGCTTCACCGACGAGGCGTTCTACGAGAAAACCGTATTCGAAACCCGCGTGTTCCGGCCCGAGTTCTACCTTTTCCCCATTCCCCAGTCCGAAATCAACCGCGATCCGCAGATCGTCCAGAATCCCGGATGGTAACCGTAAAAACGAATAACGACTATGAAACTTACGAAATACCTGGCTGTCCTCTGCTGCGGAACGCTCTTCGCAGCCTGCGAAAACCCGATTCAGGACGACCTGAACGTGGACAACCCCGAGAACTATACGCGTATTTACACGGTCAACGCCGTCGACGACGCCTCCAAGAACACACTCTCATTCCCGCTCGAACGCGACACGTCGCTCATGGTCTACGCCAACTTGAGCGGAATCCGCAACCCGGGATGCGATGTGACGGTCAAATTTCGCGTCGCCCCCGAACTGGTGGATACCTACAATCAGAAGCACCAGAGCAACTACCCGATGATGCTTGATGAAAGCTACACGATCGAGAACCTCGAAGCCGTGATTCCTAACGGGAAATACATCTCCTCGCCCATCCGGATCGCCATCAACAGCCAGGCGTTCGACGGCGTGGGCGTCTTCCTGCTGCCGGTACGGATCGAGAATGTGACACCCGACCTGGCCGTCAACGAATCGTTGCAGACGGCTTACCTGCGCATCAACGGCTACTACACCGAAAATCCGTTCCCGAGATACGACAGGAGCGGCTGGTCGATCGCCGGGTTCTCGACGCAGGAGGCTGAAGCGACATCAACCTACCCCAACCGCGGATTGGCCGTTTCGATCATCGACGGCGAAAACAACACCTATTGGGGTACGCAGTGGCGCAACGCCAAACCCGGCCCGCCGCACTGGATCGCCGTCGACATGGGCGCACCCAAGGAACTGCACGGACTCACGATCCGCGGACGGTCTGACAAAGAAGGCTCCGACGTTCCCAAGAGCAGCGGCAACCCGCGTATCTTCAACATCGACGTGAGCGACGACAACCAAAACTGGACCCATGCAGGGACCTTTACCGTCGAAAACCGGATCGAGAACACGGTATACCTCGACCACAAGGCAACGGGGCGCTATTTCCGTATCTTCGTCACCGCCACGCAGGCCGACCTCTACCAGACCTGCATCGCCGAAGTATGGGCATTCTGATCCGACTAACAAATTTTTAAACCAAACAAAAGACTATGAAAAAGACTATATGTCTGTGGGCGCTGCTCCTGATTGTCGTTTCATGCACCAACGACGACAATTACAACGACGAGCACGGAGACAAGGCAGTCATTCCACCCAAAGGCAGGATCATCCGCATAATGACCTACAACATTTACGGCGCACGCGCCACAAGCCCCGCCAATGCAGCCGATCTGGACGCGCTGGCCGAGGTAATCCGCCGGCAGGACCCCGACTTCGTAACCCTCAACGAGGTGGATGTCTTCACCAACCGCACGGGAAAAGACGTACACCAGGCCCGCGACCTGGCAGCCAAACTCGGTATGGAGTGGCACTTCTCGAAAGCCATCGACCGCGACGGAGGCGAATACGGCGACGCCGTGCTGTCGAAACACCCGATTATAGAGACCCGCAGTTACCGGCTCCCCTGCGCCGCTTCGCAACCGGGCGAGGACCGTTCGCTGTGCGTCATCCGCGTCGAGATCGACGGCAAAGACCTCTATGTCGCCTCGACGCACCTCGATCATCTTTCGGGCGATGCGAGCCGCCTGGTGCAGGCCAATGAGATCCGCCGTATCCGCGACACGGAACTGGACGGAGACCTCATCCTTGCGGGCGACCTCAACGCCATTCCCAGTTCGAACGTCATCGCCACGATGACCGCGTTCCTGACCAATGTCGGAACGATCGACCAATACACTTTCCCGTCGGAGAATCCCACCCGCAAGATCGACTACATACTGTATGCCCCGATCGGACACTTCGGCGTACAGAACTGCACAGTGGTTTCGCGCAGCGACCAGCAGGTCGACGGCGTCGACGCCTCGGACCACCGCCCCGTCGTGGCCGACATCCGGTTCCAGACCGAGGAAGACCTCCCGGAGAATCAGGAATAAAGCGTTCGGAAGATGAAAAAACTGCTATTCACACTCCTCGGGCTGGCAGCGGCACTGACGCTGCCGGCCCAGGATTTCAAGATCACGCATGGCCCGTGGCTGTGCGACATGACCGAAGACGGCGTAACCGTCCTGTGGACTACCAACAAACCCGCTTTGTCGTGGGTCGAGGCAACCGAGGACGACGGACGCAGTTTCTACGCCGCCGAACATACCCGCCATTACGAAACCGTCGCGGGCCGCAAACAGGCGCACAAGACACTGCACGCCGTGCGGCTGAACAACCTGCGTCCCGGAACGAAATACTGCTACCGCATCTTCTCGCAGGAGGTACTCGAATGGAAACACGGAGACAACGTCCTCTACGGCAGGACCGTTGCCAGCAATGTCTACAAACGCGCGCCGTTCCGGTTCCGGACATTCCCGGCAACGGGAACCGACTGTTCGTTCGTCATCCTGAACGACATCCACGGACGCGCCGACGACATGACCGAACTGTGCCGGGAAATCGATTTCGGCAAACACGACTTCGTAATGCTCAACGGCGACATGTCCAACAGCATTGAAAATGAGGAGCAGTTGTTCCGGGATTTCATCGACGCCTCGGTAAACCTTTACGCCTCGGAGACCCCGATACTCTACAACCGCGGCAACCATGAGACGCGCGGCGTCTTCGCCGACCGTCTGCACGACTATTTCCCGACGCGCAACGGCCGTCACTACCAACTCTGCAAAGTCGGATCGGTCTGTTTCTTGCTGCTCGACTGCGGCGAAGACAAGCCTGACACGGACATCGAATACGGAGGGCTTGCCGACTACGACGCCTATCGCCGCGAAGAGTGCGAATGGCTCCGCAGGGCGGTGGCCTCCAAAACCTTCCGCAACGCCTCGGCACGCGTCGTCTTCCTCCATATTCCGCTCGACGGCGGAACGTGGCACGGCAGCAACCACCTCCGGAATCTGTTCCTGCCGATCCTCAACGAGGCCGGCATCAATATCATGTTCTCCGGCCACACGCACCGCTACGGCTTCCACCCGGCAAACGACGAAGTTCGGTTCCCGGTCGTGGTCAACGGCAATCAAAGCTACATACGGTGCGACATGACAGGCGACCGAATCGCGATCCGAATCGTCGGTCCCGGCGGACGCGTCGCACACACACACGAATTCCCACTCCGCTAACGAGGCGGAAAAAGCAATGCCCTGCACCGTTTCGGTGCAGGGCATCTTCTGTTTTTCAGAGGAAAAGCCGCAGAAATCCGCTGCGGCTGAGCCGGAGCCGAAGCTGGGAGAGCGCCGCCCCGATATGCTTTTCGACGGTCTTGACGCTGATGTTGAGCCGCTCGGCGATCTCCCGGTTTTTCAGGCCTGTCGTGCGGCTCAACAGGAACACCCGGCGGCACTGCTCGGAAAGTCCCGAAATGCAGCAGTCGATCTCCTCGCTCAACTGCGATAACTGGAACTCCTCTTCGATATGGTCGGCGACAAGCGTACGAATACAGACATCCAACTCGTCCAGTCCGGATTCCCCCCCCCGCCATTTTTTGGAGCGCAGCAAATCTATGGCACGATTCTTCACGGCGACAAACAGCAGAGGCAGCAGCGGCCGGTCGAAGTCCACCTCCTCCCGCCGTTCCCACAAGGCAAGAAAGACATCCTGCACGATGTCTTCCGACGCCTTGCGGTCATGGACCATCTGAAAAGCCCGTGCACACAAGGGTTCATAGTGATCGCGGAATAGTTGCTGAAAATACGCCGAATGGTTTTCCACAGTTTTCTCAAAATATGTCGGAATACTCCGAATCATTCAAATATAGCGATAATTCGGGAAATTGCAAAATTTGGACTGCCGCCAACTATCTTCGTCTTCGAGTAGATTCCACACCGCAGGGCATCCTGTCCCCGCTGCGCGGGGCACAGGCACAAAAAAGGCAGGACCGCTCTTGCGGGTCCTGCCTTTAATTTATCCTGCCGCCGTTACCTTCCGGCGATGCGGCAGTATCTGTCGTAGCGTCCTATCACGTCGTTCACGTAGGCCAGCGTCTGCCGGCTGCCGGTGAAAC
>OLQD01003110.1_pt1 | contig 11209 bp, 7 predicted proteins | sample 1672841 | NCBI WGS metagenome assembly OLQD01 (sample SAMEA3136729, study PRJEB25190) | human gut metagenome | biome: human gut; feature: human-associated habitat; material: faeces | place: Austria | collected 2013 | reverse complement strand
ACCAATGGTCGCCCCTACACACGCAATAAGGCGGGAATACAATTCTTTTGACGGTCTGAATCGACAGCGTGCAACGGATTTGGCACACTGTCGACTTTTTTGTTTTGGGCTTACGCAGTCACATCCTCAAACTGACTGTTGTACAAATCGGCATAGAACCCGCCGGCTTCGATCAGCTCGTCGTGGGTGCCCTGCTCGACAATGTCGCCCTCGCGCATGACCAGGATCAAATCGGCATCGCGGATGGTGGACAGGCGGTGCGCGATGACGAAGCTCGTGCGGCCCTGCATCAGGCGGTCCATAGCCGTCTGGATGCGCTGCTCGGTGCGGGTGTCAACGCTCGATGTCGCCTCATCGAGGATCAGGATGCGGTTGTCCGCCAAAATCGTGCGGGCAATCGTCAAAAGCTGCTTCTGGCCCTGGCTGACGTTGGAGGCGTCCTCGTTCAGCTCCATCTGGTAGCCGCCGGGCAGCGTGCGGATAAAGTGGTCGGCGTTTGCTGCCTTCGCGGCGGCAATGACCTCCTCGTCCGTGGCATCCAGACGGCCATAGCGGATGTTCTCCATGATCGTGCCCTTGAACAGCCAGGTATCCTGCAGCACCATGCCGAAGCCCTCGCGCAGGTCGCTGCGGTCAAAGTCCCTGACGTTGTGGCCGTTCAGCAAAATTTCGCCGGAATCCACATCATAGAACCGCATGAGCAGCTTGACCATTGTGGTCTTGCCCGCGCCGGTGGGGCCGACGATGGCGACCTTCTGGCCGGGCTTGACATTGCAGCTGAAATTGTGGATGACGGTCTTTTCCGGCGTGTAGCCGAACTTTACATGGTCAAATGTGACCTGACCGTCGATGCAGGCGGGGTCGGCGCGGCGGGCGGGGTCTGCCAGCTGGTCCTCCTCGGGCTCGTTCAAAAATTCAAAGACGCGCTCGGCGGCGGCGGTCATGCTTTGCAGCATGTTGGACACCTGCGCCAGCTGCTGGATGGGCTGAGTGAAGTTCTTGACGTACTGGATGAACGCCTGAATATCGCCGATGGTGATGGCGCCCGCTGCGGCAAAAATGCTGCCGACGATGGCGACGGCCACATAGCCCAGGTTGCCCACAAAGTTCATGATGGGCTGCATCAGGCCGGACAAAAACTGCGATTTCCACGCGGATTCGTACAGCTTATCGTTCGCGGCGTTGAAGTCGTCCAGCACGGCGGCCTCGCGGTTGAACGCCTTGATGACGTTGTGGCCGGAGTAGACCTCCTCGACCTGACCGTTGACAACGCCCAGTGTCGCCTGCTGCGCCTTGAAATACTTCTGGCTGAACTTGACGACCACCAGCACCAGCGCCAGCGAGACCGGCAGGATCAGCAGGGCAATCAGCGTCATTTTAGGGCTGATGGACAGCATCATGATGAGCACGCCGACCATCGTCGCAACGCTGGTGATCAGCTGGGTCACGCTCTGGTTCAGACTCTGGCCCAGCGTATCCACGTCGTTTGTAATGCGGGACAGCACCTCGCCGACGGTGCGCTTTTCAAAGTAGGCCAGCGGCAGGCGGTTGATCTTTTTGCTGATCTGGTCGCGGAAGTCGTAGCAGACCTTCTGCGACAGGCCGGACATGAGCCAGCCCTGAATGAAGCTGAACGCCGCGGACAGCAGGTACATGCCCAGCAGAAACAGCAGCACCTTGCCGATGTAGGCAAAGTCGATGCCGCCCACGCCGCGCAGCTTGGCGATCCAGCCGGTGGCCAGCGCCGTGGTGGCCTTAGCCAGGATCTTCGGCCCTGCAATGTTGAAAATGGTTGACAGAACAGCAAAAACAATGACGACGACCAGCGACAGCTTATACTTGCTCATGGCGGCCAGCAGCTGGCGCAGCGTGCCCTTGAAGTCCTTGGCGCGCTCCGTCGTCATGCGTCCGGGTCTTGGCATATCACTCACCCTCCTTCTGCAAATTCAGTTCCTTCTGGCTCAGCTGGCTGCGCGCAATTTCCTGATACGCGGGGCAGCTTTCCATCAGCTGGGCATGGGTGCCCTTGCCGACGATGCGTCCCTCATCCAGCACCAAAATCTGGTTCGCGTGCAGCACGGTGGAGATGCGCTGCGCCACAATAATGACCGTGGCGTTGTCAGTTTTAGCCTTCAGCGCACGGCGCAGCGCCACGTCGGTCTTGTAGTCCAGCGCCGAGAAGCTGTCGTCAAACAGATAGATCTGCGGGTGCTTGGCAATAGCGCGGGCAATCGAAAGGCGCTGCTTCTGCCCGCCGGAGACGTTGCTGCCGCCCTGGGCAATCGGGCTATCGAAGCCCTCGGGCTTAGCGGAGATGAACTCCGTGGCCTGGGCGATCTCAGCGGCCTGCTCTGCGTCGGCGTCGGTGATGTGATCGCCGCCGAACTTCAGGTTGGATGTGATCGTGCCGCTGAACAGCACGCCCTTCTGCGGTACATAGCCCAGCTCGTCGTGCAGCTGTGCCTGGGTCATGTCGCGCACGTCAACGCCGTCAATCGTTACGCTGCCCTCGGTCACATCGTAGAAGCGCGGAATCAGGTTGAGCAACGTAGATTTGCCGCAGCCCGTGGAGCCGATGATGGCCGTTGTCTCGCCGGGTCTGGCCGTGAAGCTGATGTGCTCGAGCGCGTCCTCGTCGGAGCCGGGATAGCGGAAGCTGACGTCATGGAACGCCACAACGCCGTGGGTGCCGTCCGCGGGCAGTGCCTTGGGCGCAGCGGGGTCATGGATGGTCGAGGGGGTCTTGATGACCTCGTCAATGCGGTCCGCAGCCACACCGGCGCGGGGCAGCATGACGGCGACCATCGAGAGCATGAGGAACGACATGACGATCTGCATCGTGTAGGTGATGAACGCGATCATCTCGCCCACCTGCATGCTGCCCAGATCCATCGCCTTGCCGCCGAACCAGACGATGAGCAGGCTCGTGCCGTTCATGATGAGCGTCATAAACGGCATCATGGCGACCATCGTGCGGTTGGTGAACAGCTGGGTCTTCATCAGGTCGGTGTTGGCCCTGTCAAAGCGCTTTTCCTCAAATTCCTCGCGGCTGAACGCGCGGATGGGCATAATGCCGGTCAGGATTTCGCGGCTGACAAGGTTCAGCCGGTCCACCAGGACTTGCATCTGCTTGAATTTCGGCATGGCTACGTTCATCAAAACGGCGATGAGCGCCAGCAGTGCGGCCACGGCCACAAAGATGATCCATTCCAGCCCTGTGTTGCCGCTGGCAACGTGCAGAATGCCGCCAATGCCCAAAATGGGCGCGTAGGCCACCATGCGCAGCAGGATCACGCAGACGAACTGCACCTGCTGGATGTCGTTCGTGGTGCGGGTAATCAGCGAAGCAGTGGAAAATTTTTCGATTTCGGCGTTGGAGTAGCCGACGACGGTCCTGAACACGTCGCGGCGCAGGTCACGGCCAATGGCGGCGGAGACGCGGGACGCGATAAAGCCGACGGCGACGGCCACGGCAACCATGAGCAGCGTTAAAGCCAGCATCTGGCCGCCCGTGCGCAGCAGATAGGACATTTGCACGTCATGGGCAATGCCCTGAGCGTCGTATTCCAGCGCGACGAGCAGCATGGCCTGGCTGGACAGGCTGTCGGCGACGGTCTCGTCCAGCTGGGCGAGACCGTCCGTCAGCTGGCTCTGCAGCATTTCCCGTGCGCCGGGGGCCTGGGACGCGGCGGCCAGCTGCGTGGCAACGGCATCGAGGTCATAGGCCGTGGGGACCACGGTGTCGGTGGTATCGGCGGCAGTGGCGGCATTCTTCGCCGCGGCCATGTACAGCACAACGTCCGGCGTTGTGAACGCATTTTCCAGCGCGGCGGTGTCCGCGTCCGGGTTCAGTGTGCGCACACCGTCCGCGTCGGGGTCAGTGTAGGCTTCGTCCGCCAGTGCGGCGTCGTCCTCGGACATGAGCAGCTCGAGCGCCTGCAGCGTTGTGCTGCGGACGGTGTCGGGCACGGGGCTTTCAATGCCGCCCTGCTGGATGCCGGTGTCCACAATTTTGCTTGTGTAGTCGGGCAGGCTTAAATCGCAGTATGCCTGCACGATGAGCAGCGCAACGACGGCCAGGCAGGCCGCCCAGTGCCGCCCCAGCTGCTTAAAAATTTTCGTCATGCGGGGGTTCTCCTTTCAAATCGGTTTTCATAGCGGCGTTCTCGGCCTCGATGGCGGCGAGCAGAGCGTCCTTTACGGCGTTGGCCTGCGCCAGTTGCTCCGGGGTCAGCCGCGCCATGATGCGGGCAAAGTAGTCGTTCATGGCCTGCTCATTGGCTTTGCGGGCGCGCTCCCCTGCCGGGGTGATGCGTACCAGCGTCTTGCGGCGGTCCTTTGGGTCGGTCTCGCGGACGATGTGGCCGTCCTGCTCCATCTGACGCAGCCCGCGGGAAATCGCCGGCATCGGCTGGTGCATCTGCCGCGCAATGTCCGAGACATAGATCGCGCCGTCGCAGCCGTGCTGCTCAATGAGATTGTACAGACTTTGCAGCATGCCATAGCGGCATTTGGGCTGCCCGGCCAGTGCCATGCGCATCCCGCGCCTGGACAGTGTGTGCAGCCGCGCCACAAAGCGGAACACCCCGCTCAGATAAGGGGTTTCAGTGCCCATTGGTGAACACCTCCTGTTAATAGTTGGCTTGTGTTAATTATTAAAGCATGATAATAATACACCCTCCTGCACCGCGGTGCAAGAGGGTGTAAGGAAGTTTTAAGATTTGTTCATAAAGTGGGGAGGCTTTAGGCTTATTCCTTCACACACGCAAGATTGCTCAGCGTCACACCCTTGCACAGCCCCAGCGGCAGGGCGACGGACGGCTTGGTGATGGTAATATCCTTAAAGACAATGTCCTCGATCTCATAGCCCGGCTTGTCAAAGCCCGCGATCTCGATCGGGGCGGCATCGTGCTGGCTGCGGTCATGGTCCAGCACCTCGGCGGTCAGGGTCAGCCGCTCAAAGAAGCAGTGCTCGAGCTTCGGCGGGGCACCGGCGGGCACACCGTCGTCGTTGTACGGTACGCTGTGCAGCATGACGCGGGGCGTGATGCAGTCCCGCACGGTCACGCCGCGCACATAGCCGCCGCGCTTGGGCGTGGCCTTGATCTCGATGCCGGACAGCGAGTTCGCCAGATCGCAGTCCCAGATCTGCACGTCCTCCACGCCGCCGCTCATCTCGCTGCCGATGCAGATGCCGTGGCCGCAGTCGCTGCGGCAGTCAAACACCCGGATATGCGCGCAGGGACGGTTGATTTCGTTGCCCTCGGGGTTTTTGCCGCTCTTGATGGCGACAGCGTCGTCCCCCGTGGAGAACTCCGACGCAAACAGTGTGCAGTTCGTTGAGGAATCCGGGTCCCAGCCGTCGCCGTTCCAGACGCCCTCGGACACAAAGGTGCAATGGTCGGTCTGGATGTCGTCGCAGTAGATCATGTGGACGTTCCAGGACGGGCCGTTTTTCAGCGTGATACCGCTGATCCAGACGTTCTCACAGTTGCTTAAATTGATAAGCCGCGGGCGGACGCGGCCCGGGATCGTGTCGCTGTTCTCACAGCTTTCGACGAGCTCCCGGTTGTCGTCCAGAAAGCTCTTGATGCGGGCACGCTCGTCCTCAATGATCTTGCGGGCCAGCTCCTGCCCGCCGCCGCAGATCGTGCCCCTGCCGCGGATGATGATATTGCGGCAGTTCGGGCCGGTCTTGTGGTTCATGTCGCCCGCGTTCAAAAGGCTTGAGTAGCAGCGCATCTCGGTGCCCTCAAACCGGCTGGGGATGCGGGGCGAATAGTCGTGAATGTTCGTTGTGCCCTGCAGGACCGCGCCCTTGGCCAGATAAATTTCCAAATCGCTGTGCAGCCGCAGTGCGCCGGTCAGAAAATCGCCCGCCGGCACGTACAGAATATCGTCCGCGCCGCAGTCATTGATGGCCCGCTGTAAATTGTCGGTGTTCAGGATATGGCCGTCGCCCTTGCAGAAGTAGGGCGCGGCGGTAATGTCGATGCGGCGTTTTTCCCTGCCGAACTGCAGCGTGGCCGAGCCGATACAGTAGCTGCCGCTGACCACGTCCACCCGGAAGGCACTGCCGTAGCTCAGCCCCTCTATCGTAAAATGGGTGCGGTCTGTGCGGCCAATGGCCTCACCGTTCAGGGAGACCGTGTATTCCGCCCCGCTGGGCGCGGCGGCGGGTTTATCCCAGTACAGCACCGCGTAATCTTCGGTGCAGCGTATATTCAAATTGCCTTGTTTCATGGTGACGTCCTTTGGTTATGGGGAGTTTGCTCTTTCTTACATATTGTACCACAGTGTGCGCGTTTATCCAAGACTTGGGGGTGACAAAATACGCGGGCTGAAATGCTGCAGGTTTTTACACTTTGCAAGGTTGACATTTATAATCACATCTGCATAGTGGGGATATAGAGAAGTAGGGGCCGGGCATGCCCGGCCCGCGGCTTTGCCCATAGAACTCGTTTACGGGCGAGAGAGGAACGATACATGTTAAACCCGTTTTCACGCACACAATTACTGCTCGGCAAGGAGGGCATGGACCGGCTGTTTTGCTTTTGTGCGGGATGTATGGTACAATAGGGAAACACGGTAGGGGCCGGGCATGCCCGGCCCGCGGCCTGCCTATAAGCGGGCGTCCCCCGTGAAGCTGCGGGCCGCACATGTGCGGCCCCTACTGCGCGGCGATTTATACTGCACGAAAGGAGCTGCCATGGACAAGGCTATATTTGAAACGGCCCATCTGGCGGCCCTGAACGACCAGCAGCGCGCGGCGGTGGAGGCGGTCAACGGCCCGGTGCTGCTGCTGGCGGTGCCGGGCAGCGGCAAAACCACCGTGCTCATCACCCGACTGGGCTATATGACCGAGGTCTGCGGCATTGCGCCGGAAGCCATCCTGACAATGACCTACACCGTTGCCGCCACGCAGGAGATGCGCACCCGGTTCGCGGCGCGGTTCGGCGGCGAATTGGCCGCACGGCTGGAGTTCCGCACCATCAACGGTGTGGCGGCGCGCATCATCGCGCTGTACAGCCGCATGTATGGCCGTACCCCGCCGGAGCTCATCCGCAATGAGAGCGAGACCACGCCACTGCTCATGCGGCTATGGCAGGACACAAACCACGAGTACCCCGCCGAGAGCACGGTCAAGGATCTGCGCACGGCCATTACCTACATTAAAAATATGTGCCTGACCGACGCGGAATTGGACGAGCTGGAAACCGATATTGAGAATCTGCCTGATCTGTACCGCGGCTACCAGAAGGCGCTGAAGGCCGCGCACAAAATGGACTACGACGACCAGCTCTGCTTTGCGCTGCAAATCCTGCGCGGTGCGCCCGCGGTTGCGGCGGCATTCCGCAAACGGTACAAGTATTTCTGCGTCGATGAGTCGCAGGATACGTCCAAGGTACAGCATGAAATTATCCGCGTGCTGGCGCAGGAAAGCGGCAATATCTTTATGGTCGGCGACGAGGACCAGAGCATTTACGGCTTCCGCGCCGCCTACCCCCAGGCGCTGATGGACTTTGAAAAGACCTATCCCGGCGCACAGATTTTGCTGATGGAGCAAAACTACCGCTCCACAGAGCCGATTCTGGAGGCTGCCAACCGCTTTGTGGCGCGCAACCGCTTCCGCCGCCCCAAGACCATCGCACCGACGCAGGGCCCCGGCGCACCGCTGCAGATCGTCACCGTGCCGCGCCGCGCCGACCAGCTGCCATTCTTGTTTGAGACGGCGCAGCACTGCGATACCGGGACGGCGGTGCTGTTCCGCAACCACGAGAGCGCACTGCCCATCATCGACTTGTGCGAGCGGCGGGGCATCCCCTACGCCTGCAAAGCGGTGGACCAGACCTTTTTTACCAACAAGATCGTCCGCGATGTGAGCGATATTTTCACGCTGGCCGCACACCCCGCGGATGGGGAAACTTTTCTGCGCTGCTACTACAAATTCGGTGTGCCCGTCACCCGCGCACAGGCGCTGTTTGCCTGCAATCAGGCGCGGCAGTACGGGCAGGGCTGCTGGACGGCCCTGCTGAATGAGGACAGCATCCGTCCGCGCACCCGCGCCGCCATGGCTGACGTGGCGGACGGTTTGGCGCGTCTGCCCAAAATGGCCGCGGACGATGCGGTGCGGTTCCTGGCCGACCAGCTGGGCTACGGCAAATATCTGGACAAAAACGGCATGGACCGCACGAAACTGGCCGTGCTGGAAATGCTCGGCGCACAGGAGCCGACGCCGCGGCACCTGCTGCGACGGCTGGAAAAGCTGCGCAGCATCATACAAAACCATGAGAACCCGCCCGGGTGCAGGTTTTTGCTTTCGACGATCCACTCGGCCAAGGGGCTGGAATATGACCGGGTCATTTTGTTGGATGTGCTGGACGGCATTCTGCCCGCCAAGCCGGAGCTGTGCTGCCGCACGCCCGGCGAGACACAGCAGTATGAGGAGGATCGGCGGCTGTTTTACGTGGCCATGACCCGCGCACGGCAGCAGTTGGTGCTGTTTGACTGCGCGGCGGAGCGCTCGACCTTTGTGGATGAGGTGCTGTCCGGTCTGCCCGGCCACCGTACACGCCACGACGCCGAGCCCGCGGGCCGCCGCACACCCCCGCCTGCGGCACGCGCCCCGCTGCCGCCCGTGGATGTGGACAGCATCACCGCCGTCGGTGCCCATGTGCGGCATGCCGTCTTTGGCCCCGGCACTGTGGAAAGCGTTGCGGGCCGCCGCGTGACCGTGCGCTTTACGGCAGGTCCGCGCACACTGGACGCCCAGGTCGTCGCGGAGCGGCATCTGATGTGGGCGGAGTGAAATGAGAGGAGCCTTCCCCCTTGGGGGAAGGTGCCCGAGGCCCCGACCGAGGGCGGATGAGGGGAAAGTCACCGGATATTACCCGTTAATTGGCTATAAGGCGGACTCTGCCCTCATCAGTCCGCTTTGCGGACAGCTTCCCCCGAGGGGGAAGCCAAAGAGGTACTTTGATGAAAAAAATTCTGCTTCTCGCCACAGGCGGGACGATTGCAAGCCGCCCTACGGCGGCGGGCGGGCTGGCCCCGGCCATCACGTCAGAGGAGCTGCTGGCCTGCGTGCCCGAGCTGGCTGACCTGTGCGAGGTCAGCGCTGTGCAGGTGTTCAACCTGGATTCGACGAACGTCGGCCCCGCGCAGTGGCAGAGCATCGTGCGCTGCATCAAAGAAAATTATGATGCCTGCGACGGCTTTGTCATCGCCCACGGCACAGACACGATGGCCTACACCGCCGCGGCGCTCAGCTACATGGTGCAGAACAGCGCGAAGCCCGTTGTGCTGACCGGCAGCCAGAAGTCCATCTACAACCGCGATACCGACGCGCGCAACAACCTCTACCGCGCGTTCGTCTACGCGGTCAGCGACGGTGCATGGGGCGTGCAGCTTGTGTTTGACAACAAGGTCATTCTGGGCACACGCGCGCGCAAGACGCGGACGCGCAGCTTCAATGCGTTTTCCAGCATCGACTACCCCGAGACCGCGGTGTTCCGCGATACGCGGCTGGTGACGTTTCTGCGCCGCCCCACGGACCAGCCGCCCGTGCGGTTCTATGAAAGGCTTGAGCCCGCCGTTTTTGTGCTGCGGCTTGTGCCGGGCATGCGGGCGGACATCATCCCGCTGCTGGCCCCGCACTACCGCGCACTGGTGCTGGAGAGCTTCGGCGTCGGCGGCCTGCCGGGCGGGGAGCACGGCGAGATGTTCGCCGCCCTGCGCCGCTGGTGTGAGAGCGGGCGGCTGGCGGTGTTTACCACGCAGGTCCCGCATGAGGGGTGTGACCTTGCCGTCTACGAGGTGGGCCGCGCCGTCGGTGAGCTGCCCGGCGTCCTGGAGGCCCGCGACATGACCCCCGAGGCTGTCGCCGTCAAGCTGATGTGGGCGCTGGGCCAGACCGAGGACCGGAAGAAGGCGGCACGGCTGTTTGAGACGCCGATTGAATACGACATAATGTAAAGATGAAAAGCCCTCTCTCTCCGAAAGCAGGCATCAGAAAGCAAAGACTGCCCCGTGAATGACCGGAGCGCAGACTTCCCATTAGCGGGCACTTGCGGGTAAGTCGTAGGGAGGGGTCTTGACCCCTCCGCAGGAGGCTTGTGGCAGTGATGCACTTTCCTAGGCAGCATACATGCGTCCCGGGGTGGTCTGTGGCTGCCGCAAACGTCCCGGAGGGGTCAAGACCCCTCCCTACGGGCTAGCAAAACAGACGTATCATCGTAATTCAACAAAACTTATTACATATTTTGTGAACAAACATTACATAACATGTAAACATTAGCACTCTACTATTGACAGTGCTAATTTTCGGTGCTATTATAGAGGCGTTCCAAGGGAAAGAGGAACGGAAGAACCGAATCCCCAAAGGGAACGCAACAATGTGTATCAAAAGTCAACCGCTCACAAACAAAACGGGCGGCCGATGAAAATTGGAGGAATGACTTATGATGATGGTTCCGTATATGTTCAATGAGGCTTTGATGGATGATCTGTTCAGCAACGATTGGGAGCACGATTTTGACCGCGCCATGAAGGCCGCTGCGCCCCGCGGTATGTTTGGCAAACGTGCCGCCAATGTGATGAAAACCGATGTCCGCGAGAACAAGGACAGCTACGATGTGTTCGTTGATCTGCCCGGCTTCAAGAAAGAGGATGTCAAGCTGGATCTGGACAACGGCTATCTGACCATCAGCGCCCAGCGCAATGAGGAGCTGGATGACAAGGACAACGAGGGCCGCTATATCCGCCAGGAGCGTGCTACCGGCAGCTGCGCACGCAGCTTCTATGTCGGCAAGGAGCTGGAGCCCAAGGACATCAGCGCTAAGTTTGAGAACGGCATCCTGACCCTGCATCTGCCCAAGGCCGAGGCCAAGAAGCTCGAGCCGAAGCAGACGCTGATCGAGATCGAGTGATTGCAAAAAAATGTGCAGCCATGCTGTACCGTAGGGGCGCATTCTATATGCGCCCGCTTGGCAGCATCCCGTTGTGAAAAAAGATGAACGCAGGGTAAACGTCCACGGGCGGATATAGAATCCGCCCCTACAGAGTCCCTGCACTATAAATCATCAGGCCGCAGCCCAAAATTCCGGGCTGCGGCCTTTTGTTTTGCCGCAAGGTGTGCTATAATTCCATATAGATGTAAGGCAATACCGCATAATTCTAAGTGCCGATACGGCGAGCGAGGTGCGGCAGC
>OLQD01003106.1_pt1 | contig 11227 bp, 7 predicted proteins | sample 1672841 | NCBI WGS metagenome assembly OLQD01 (sample SAMEA3136729, study PRJEB25190) | human gut metagenome | biome: human gut; feature: human-associated habitat; material: faeces | place: Austria | collected 2013 | reverse complement strand
CAGAAGCACGGTGCCATCGACAGCTACCCCACCCTGCCCGAGATGGGCCTCTGATTTTCTCGCATCCTGCGCCCGTTCCGGCCTTTGCCGTCGGAGCGGGCGTTTTTGCTTTCCGTATTGTAATATTGCACAGCAATATAACAGATGTAGCTTATTTCTGCACTCCTGTTTTTTGCCTGCCGGGTTGTGGTGGGCCGGAAGATGTGTTACCATAGAACCAACAGACAGGAGGTTCTTTATGCCGTTTGAATTCGCATTTCTGGACTGGCTGCAGCAGTTCCACAACCCGGTGCTGGATGCGCTGGCCGTCTTTCTCAACTACGCCGGTGAGCACGGTGAGCTCTGGATCGCGTTCACGCTGCTTTTGCTGCTGTTCCGCCGCACCCGCAAGGCCGGGTGCGCCATGGCCACGGCGCTGGTACTGTATCTGGTGGCCGGGGACTGCATCCTCAAGCCGCTGTTCGCCCGGCCCCGCCCCTGCGACGTGAACACGGCGATCACCATTCTGGTCAAGCGTCCCCACGGGCACTCCTTCCCCTCCGGGCACACGGCCTCGGCTTTTGCGGCAGCCTTTGCGCTCTGGCTGCAAAACCGGAAGTTGGGCGTCCCCGCGCTGGTGCTGGCGGCTTTCATCGCCTTTACCCGGCTGTACCTGTATGTGCACTTCCCCACCGATGTGCTGGGCGGCCTTGTGCTGGGCATTGCACTGGGTTTCTTCGCCTCGTGGCTCGTTGACAGCTTGGCAAACAAGTCCAAGAAAAAACAAATCGTATAATGTAAAACACCCTCCGCTGGAGCAGAACGGCTCCAATGGAAGGTGTTTTTATTTGCTTTGTCGGCCACACTTTACGGTACCGGCCCACCACAGCACTTCCCTGTGAGGGCCGAAAAAAGAAGAACCGCCGCGTCGTTCTCTTGTGTGATGCAGCGGCTCTTCTTTTGCAGATGGGATCTTGCTTTTCTTCCTGTTGCAGGGGCTTATTTTTTAGCTTCGGCGCGCTTGCCCAGTGCGTAGGTTGCAACGAATCCCAGGACCACAGCCACAATCATCACGATGACCGAGACGATAAGGTTGTAACTGGAACCGGTGGGGTCAATGTAGGCAGGCAGGCTGATGAAGCCCGGCGTGGAGATAACGTACTGGGTCATGCCCAGGATACCGGCCAACAGACCACCGATGCCGCCACCGATCATAGCGCCAATCAGCGGGTAGGTTTTGGGGAACAGCACACCGTAGACGCCCGGCTCGGTGATGCCGCACAGAGCGGTGATACCGGCGGAAACGCTGACGGACTTTTCTTCCACATTCTTGGACAGCAGGGATGCGGCCAAGCAGGCACCACCAACGGCCACGTTTGCGGGAGCCATGCCAGTGCAGATCAGCGGGTCAGAGTTGACAGCTGCCATCAGGGCAAAGACCACAGGGTAGGTGGCGTTGTTCATGCCAAAGAAAACCATCAGCGGGGTGGTGATGCCGATGACCATGACGGCCAGCGCGGGAACTGCCTGGTACAGAGCGTAAACACCGTTTGCCAGCCAGGTGCCCACGGTGTTGCCGACGGGGCCGAGAACGATCAGGGTGACAGGCACCGTGATCAGCATGGTCAGCAGCGGCACGACGATGGTCTTGAGAAAGACCGGGAGATGCTTTTGCAGGAACTTGTAGACCACGCTCATGAACAGTACGCCCAGAATGACCGGGAACACGGTGCTGTTATAGCTGATAGCCTGCACCGGGATGCCGAAGAAGTCCAGACCTTCGGCACCGTTGATGCTGGAGTACAGCAGGATCGCGCCCAGAAATGCTCCCAGGAAACCATTGGATTTCAGGCGGGCAGCGGCTGCAAAGCCGATGAAGATGGGCAGGAAGTAGAAGGTCGCCTGGTTGATAGCGTAGAAGATGGTGTAGGTGCCAGACTCCGCCGAGACGCCGAACACGTTGGTCAGCAGGGACAGCACCGCACCAGTCAGGCCGCCTGCCACCAGCACCGGGATCACCGGGCCGAACGTGCCGCCGATGAAGGAGAGGATCGCGTTGCCGATGTTGCCGTGATCCTGTGCCAGATCCTTGGCTGCGGCCTCATCGTCCTGCACGCTGCCGCCGGCCTGGATGCCGTCGATCTTGACGACCTCTTCATACAGGTCAGGGACATCCTGGCCGATGACCACCTGATATTCGCCGTTCTGGATGATGACGTTCAGCACGCCGGGCACCTGCTTGACGGCATCGGTGTCAAACTTGGATCTATCCCGCAGTACAAGGCGCAGACGGGTCATGCAATGGGTCGCGCTGACAATGTTGTCCGCTCCGCCGGCCTGCTTGATGATGCCGGCCGCCATGGCCTTATAATCTTTCTTTGCCATTATTTCAGCATCTCCTTTCCCCAGTCCTGACCGTTGGAACGGATCAGCTTGGAGTACCAGTAGAAGGAATCCTTCCGGATACGTTTCATGGACAGCTCTTCCACGCTCTTGGCCGCGTTCTGCTCCTCATCGGTGGTGTCGATGTACACCAGACCGTAACGCTTTGCCATGCCATTGCCGGTGGACAGCAGATCGGTGAAGGACCAGGGGTTGTATGCGATGACCTCGCAGCCGTCCTCGATGGCCATGCCCAGCTGATAAATGTGCTCCCGCAAGTAGTCGATACGGCCCTGATCGTGCACCTGGCCGTCGGCGTCCTTCGTCTCATGGGCGCCGTAACCGTTCTCGGTGATCATCATGGGCAGGTGATAGTGATCCCACAGGTAACGCATCTCATAGCGCAGGCAGGAGGGGTCAATCTCCCAATCCCAGTCGGTGTACTCGACATAGGGATTGCGGGTCAGAGCGTAGCGGCCCGGCTCCACGGGGAACACCATCTGGCCCTTGACGCCGTTCTTATTCAGCAGATAATCCTGCTGTTTTGCGTCATGCGGCGCATACTTTGCAACGTTGCTGCGGTAGCAGTTGACGGCGATGAAATCGATTTTGGCGCTCTTCATCAGTTCTGCATCGCCGGGCTGCATTCCGATGTCGATGTCGTTCTCTTTCCAGTAGTGCTTGATAAAGTTGCTGTACTCGCCGTAAACATAGGTATCGATCCAGAACTTCTCGGTGAACTCCTCGGCGTTCATAGCAGCGATCTGATCCTCGGGGCGGCAGGTCTCCGGGTAGATGGGCACGCAGCCGGGCACAGGGCCGATCTTGCCGCCCGCCACCATCTCATGGCAGGCGTTGACAGCCTTGGCATGGCACAGGTTCATGATATGGTTGATCTTCCACTGATCCTTGAACCAGTCGTCACAGCCCTTGCTGACGCCCAGCCAGTTGCCATAGCAGATCTGCATATTCTGCTCGTTCAGCGACAGCCAGTATTTGACCCGGTCGCCGAAGTTCTCAAAGCAGACGCGGCAGTAGTGCTCGAATCTTTCCACGGTGTCGCGGCTTTTCCAGCCACCCAGCTCATCCACCCAGACCGGCAGGTCGTAGTGATACAGGGTAACGATGGGGGTGATGTTGTGGGCCACCAGCTCATTGATCAGATCATTGTAGAACGCGATGCCTTCGGGGTTCACCTTGCCGTCTGCATGAGGGATGATGCGGGACCAGCTGAGCGAGAAACGATAGCTGGAGAAACCGCACTCTGCCATCAGGGCCACATCTTCCTTGTAGTGATGATAGTGATCCGCCGCATAGGTGTTATCCGCAAACGGCTTCTTGGTCTTGGAGTTCAGGTCGATGATGGCCGGCGTGCGTCCGCCATCGGCGACTCCGCCTTCCACCTGCCAGGCAGCGCTGGAAGCGCCCCACATGAAGTTGTCCGGGAATTTGGGGTTGTGTCCGTAATACATAGTGTGATCCTTTCCATCTTTGTCAGTCTGTTCTGCCGTCGCAGAAGCCCCCGCGGGTTCAATTCTTTGCAGGACTATCGTAACACATCTCCGACAAAAAATGGGGTTCGCGATGCGAACCCCGTTTGGATGGTTGAACAATTTATTCTTTTGTTTTTGAGCAGTTCCACGGTTTCACCTGTCATTCTGCACATCTTTGCACCCGCATTTTTTGAGAATCCGACAAAGGCAGTTCAGAAATTGGACCCTGCAGCAGGTCAGTCTCCCGGTATTTATTCACATAGTAGCTGTACAGGATATCAAAGAAATAGGTCATACCATACTGGGAGTACACCGTGCGGGCACCGCTGTTGTCCTTTTCGCTCAGGTAGATCACCTGATCGTAGCTTTTCCACATTTTTATGGCGTGGTTGACCGTCACCAGCACCTTATAGGCTGCAGCCTTCTGCACCATTGGCTCCATCAGGGTGGCAAAGTTGCCGGTGGCTGAAACTGTAATGAGCAGGTCCTCCGGTGTCAGCACTTTCAGATAATCCAGCGTATAGTGGGCATCAGACACGATCTGCACCAGCTTGCCCATGACCACCATGGACTGCTGGAAGCTGCGAGCCGCCATGCCGGAAAAATCCGAGGTGAAGAGCACCACATGTCGGCTGGCATGAATACTTTCGGCCAGCTTATCCAGTACAGCGGGAGTGGCAATGCGGTTGATCTCCTCCATCATCTCCCCGATGCTGCCGGAAAGGTGTTCCTTGTAGTCCGGACGCACGCTGTAGCCGATGAAGTAGTTGCACTGGCGCTTCCATTCATCGGCCTCAGCCTTCAGGTCGGAAAAGTTGTCAAAGCCGATGGACTGGCAGAACCGCCGGATACCGCTGCGGGACACATAGCAGGCATCCGCCACGTCGTAGATGTTCAGATCCCGCAGCTGGTCGAAGTGATACAAAAAATACTGCGCCAGCACATAGTACGGGTCTTTCGGTTCACTTTCGTTCATCACTGCCAGCAATGCCGTCATCAGGCTGAAAGCCGTATTTTTCATGGTTTTCTCCTTCTCTGTTTTTGCAGGAATCACACCCCAAAGAATTCCTTGGCGATGTCGGCGCTGCGCTTGGCGTCCTTGGCGTACCAGTCCGCGCCGATCTTTTCGGCGTATTCCGGGGTGAGCACGGCACCGCCCACCATGATCTTGCAGTCCAGTTTGGCTGCATGCAGGGCGGCAATGGTCTCTTCCATGCTCTTGAGGGTGGTGGTCATCAGGGCCGAAAGGCCCACCAGATGCACATCCTTTTCCCGCACGGTGTCCACCACGGTCTCCACCGGCACATCGCGGCCCAGGTCGATGACCTCAAAGCCGTAGTTCTCCAGAATGACCTTGACGATGTTCTTGCCGATGTCGTGCACGTCGCCCTTGACGGTGGCCAGCACGATGCGGCCCTTGCTGGCGCTGCCCTCGCCCTTCTGGGCAATGGCGGTCTTGATCTCCTCAAAGGCGCTCTGGGCGGCGCTGGCGGCCTGCAGCAGCTGCGGCAGGAAGAGGGTGCCCTTCTCATACTTGGCACCCACGATGTCCAGCGCTGGGATCAGGGCTTCGTCCACCACTTCCAGGGGCTGTTTTTCCGCCAGCAGGGCGCGGGTCTGGGCGGCGGCGTCGCCCTTCAGGCCCTTTTCCACCGCCTTGATCAGCGCCGCATAGGGGCCGGAAATTTCAGCGTTCCCGTCGGAAGCTGCCGCCGCAGGCGCTGCCTGGGCTGCCTGCTTCAGGGCCGTGGAGGCAGGCACCCGGTTTGCGTAGCGCTCGATGTACTGCATGCTCTGCGCGTCCCGGTTGGTCAGCACGTTGTAGGCATATACGGCGGCCATCATCTCTTCACTGGAGGGGTTCATGATGGCCAAATCCAGCCCGGCATACATGGCCATGGTGAGGAAGGTGGTGTTCAGGTAGGGGCGGCAGGGCAGGCCGAAGCTGATGTTGGACACGCCCAGGATGGTGCGCACGCCCAGCTCCTTCTTGCAGGCTTCCAGCGCCTGCACCGTGGCCAGCACATCCTTCTGCTGGGCGCTGGCGGTCAGGGTCAGGCAGTCGATGTAGATGTCCTCGCGGGGGATTCCGGCTTCCAGTGCCGCCTCGGTGATGCAGCGGGCAATGGCCACGCGGTCCTCTGCGGCGGGCAGGATGCCCCGCTCGTCGATGGCAAGGCCCACGATGGCCGCGCCGTACTTTTTGCACAGGGGCAGGATGGCTCTGAGCTTTTCCGGCTCGCCGTTGGTGGAGTTGACGATGGGCTTGCCGTTGTACACCCGCAGGCCGTTTTCCAGTGCCTGCACGTTGGAGGAATCCAGCTGCAGCGGCAGGCTGACCACGCTCTGCAGGGCCTTGACCACCTGCGGCATCAGGGCCGGTTCATCCACGCCGGGGGCACCCACGTTCACGTCCAGCACCTGGGCCCCGGCTTCCACCTGGCTCACGGCTTGTTCCAGAACGTAGTTCATATCATTCTCCCGCAGTGCCTGCTGGAAGCGCTTTTTGCCGGTGGGGTTGATGCGCTCGCCCACCACGGTGATGCCGTCCACGTTGACATAATTCATGGGGGTGCACAGCACCGAGGGCATGGCGTGGGCCGGGCGGCCCGGCACACAGCCCTTGAACACCCCGTTCAGCAGCCGGATGAACTCCGGCGTGGTGCCGCAGCAGCCACCAGCGGCAAACAGATTCAGCTCCCGGTAGGGCTTCATTTCCAGCGCAAACAGCTGCGGGGTAATGTCGTAGCCGCTGCCGTCGGCCCGGGGCAGACCCGCGTTGGGCTTGACGAACACCGGGAAGTTGCCGGGCACGGCCTCGGTCAGGCGCTTTGCCATGGGGAAGATCTCCTTGGGGCCCAGCGAGCAGTTGATGCCCACGGCGCTGGCCCCCAGCCCCCGGGCGGTGACGCCGAAGCTCTCCACCGTGCAGCCGGTAAAGGTGCGGCCGCCGGCTTCAAAACTCATGCTGGCCAGGATGGGCAGGCTGGAGTTTTCCCGGGCGGCCAGCAGCGCGGCCTTGAGCTCGTACAGGTCGGTGAAGGTCTCAAAAAAGATCAGGTCGGCCCCGGCCGCCGCACCGGCCCGCACGATGCGGGCGTATTCCTCCACGGCATCCTCAAAGGCCAGGGTGCCGTTGGGTTCCAGCAGCTCGCCCAGCGGGCCGACATCCAGCGCGGCAAGCGCACCATAGGGCGCACAGGCCCGCTTGCAGTTGGCAATGCCCGCCGCAATGATCTCTTCCAGACTGTAGGTGCTGCCCGCCAGCTTGTGGGCCGACGCACCAAAGGTGTTGGCGTTGATGATGCGGCTGCCCGCTGCGGCATACTGAGCATGGATGCCCTCGATGAGCTGCGGGTCGGTGATGTTCAGTTCCTCCGGCCGGGCGCCCAGCTTCAAGCCGGCCGCCTGCAGCATGGTGCCCATGCCGCCGTCCAGCAGGATGGTATTGCTCTGCTTGAAAAGTTCACTCACTTGCACAGGTCTTTCCCCTCTTTCTGTATTCGCAGCGGGTGCGCAGCACACAGTGCCCGCACCCGGCCAGATGTCCCTTGACCGGATGGTCGCTGACCCCCAGAATGGCGGTCACGCTTTTGCGGGGGGTCATCAGGTTGGTATCGGTGACGCACAGCCCGGCCCGGCGCGCCGTGTCCAGCGCGGCGGCCACCAGCGGCTGCACCGCGATGTCCCAGTCGCCATAGCCCGGCGAGAACCGCCCGGTGAGGTAAGTCCCCTCGGCTGCGGCCAGCTGGCGCAGCTCGGCTTCCGCCGCGTCGGCGGTCTGCTCAGCCAGGGCGCTGCCCAGCGCATCGGACGCTACACCGGCGGCGATATCCCCTACCCCGGCCCGGCGGATCTGGGCGTCCACCCCGGGGCCAAGGGTCACGGCCAGCAGAATGGCCTGCCCGCAGCCCTCCAGATGCCGCATCACGTCGCTGCCCCGCAGGATGCCGGCTTCGGCCAGCGCCTTCACCTCCGCCCGTAGCCAGACGGCGCGGGGCGTCGCAGCGGCCAGCAGCGGCACGGCGCAGCGCTGCAGCAGGGCCATGGTGGCGGTGTCCGCCTCCCCGCGCGCGCCGAAATACCGCGCTGCCTGCGCAAGGTCGATCAGCTCCGGTTTTTCCACCGGCAGGGTCCTGCTCTGCCCCAGCTGCATCTGCGGTTCCTCCTTGCTTTTTTGAAATAAAGTAATTTTAAGTATACCGCAGCTGTGGGATTTTATCAATCCCGGAGAATGCAAAAAATCCCTCCGTCACGGCTCACGCCGTGCCAGCCCCCTCGGGGAGGGGGCCTTGACGGTCCGGAAACGTTCCGCTTTCAACAGGAAACATCCCGGTTCCGTCAGAAGGCTCCATCTCAGAGGGAGCTGGCAAACCCGAAGGGTTTGACTGAGGGAGTACTCTTATTTGATGCAGGTGGAGCAGGGTGTGTAGCCTGCCTCGATGGCCTCGTCGTAGCTGGAGAAGAGGATCTGGTTCTTCTCAGCCGGCAGGTTCGGGCAGGTGGACAGGTGGAACTTTTTGCTGTTCACATTGCCGATGTAAGCCTGCTGTACCGTGCTGGCAGCCGCCGGGTCGGTGGGGTTCAGCTCGGCATCGGCGGCAAAATGCTCGGTGCCCACGGTGTAGTTCTGGCCGTCGCTGCCAATGGTGATGGTGCCCAGCAGGTCGGTGCGGTACACGTCCACCCCGGCGTCCCGCAGGATGCTCAGGGTCTCCTCATGCGGGTGGCCGTATTTGTTGTTCACCCCGCAGGAGATGATGCCCATCTCCGGCAGGACCGCGTTCAGGAAGGCGTAGCCGGTGGAGGTGCTGGAACCGTGGTGGCCCACCTGCAGCACATCGGCTTTCAGATTGGCACCGCTGGCCACAAGGTCGCTCTCTGCGGTCTTTTCCATGTCACCGGTGAGCAGAAAGCTGGTGGAACCGTAGTCGATGCGCAGCACGATGGAGGTATCGTTGGTGTCGCTGTACTGCGTCACGGGGCCCAGCATGGTCACGGCAGCACTGCCCAGGGGCCAGGTGGTGCCCACGGCGGGCACTTCCACCTGCAGGCCCTGCTGCTGGGTGTACTTGACAAAATCCCGGAAGCACTTGGTGGAGGCCTCCATCACCGGGCTGTATACATGATTGGCCGGGAAGTAGGCCAGCGCAGCCGCCAGGCCGCCTACATGGTCCTCGTGGGCGTGGGAGCAGAATACATACTGCAGCTCTTCCACCCCCTGCTTCTGCAGGTAGGACACCACCAGGCTGCCGTCGTCCACGTTGCCGCCGTCGTACAGCATGAACTGGCCGTCACATTCCACCAGCACGCTCAGCGCCTGCCCCACGTCGATGAAGTGCATCTCGAACGGGGCATCCACGCTGGCTTCCGTAGAGGAAGGGTTGGGCACCACGTCGGCACTGCCGCCCGGCACCACAGCCGAGGTACCACAGCCTACAAGGCTCAGGGCCAGTGCGGCCGCAGCGGCCAGCGACAGCAGCCGCTGCAGCAGGCCAGCTTTCTTTTTCGGGGTCACTTTTTCTTTGTTCCAGTTTTCCACGATGTATTCTCTTTCTGTTGATTCTTTTTGGGTTTGTGTCCGGGGGCCGAGTGCGGCGCAAAGCGGGCACCCGGGCTGGGCTGACGCCCGGCAGGGGCGGCGGTGCGGTTCGGGCCGTGGGCAGGCTTGCCCTTGCCCTTCTGGTTGGGGCGCACGGTGTAGGTGCCGTCGTTGTGGATGGTCACCTCCGGGCTGTCGGCGCGGCGGGCACTGCGCTGCACCGCGCGGCGGCCCTCGGCGGGCACCAGCAGGGGGATGAGGTCCTCCCGGTGGGTCATCCTCAGGGCCTTGACCACCTTTTCGGCGTTGCGGGGCTCATAGTATTGCAGCAATGCACGCTGCAGGGCCTTGCCCTCGGGGGTCTTTTCCACGAACACCGGCTTGAGGGTGTAGGGGTCGAGGCCGGTGTAGAACATGCAGGTGCTCACGGTGCCGGGAGTGGGGTAGAAATCCTGCACCTGCTCCGGGCGCATATGGTTCTTATAAAGGTACTCGGCCAGATAGACGGCATCCTTCAGGGTGCTGCCCGGGTGGCTGGACATGAGGTAGGGCACCAGATACTGCTTTTTGCCGGCCTTCTTGCTCAGCTCATAGAACTTGTCCTTGAACTTGTTGAAGGTCTCGATGGGCGGTTTGCCCATGTAGGCCAGGGTGTTGGGCGCGCAGTGCTCCGGGGCCACCTTCAGCTGGCCGGAGACGTGGTACTCCACCAGCTCCTTGAAGAAGGTGTCGTCCGGGTCGGCCATGAGGTAATCAAAGCGGATGCCGCTGCGGATGAACACTTTCTTCACACCCGGCAGCTCCCGCACCCGGCGCAGGATCTTGAGATAATCGCTGTGGTCCACGATCATGTGGGAGCAGGTGGTGGGGGCCAGGCAGTGCTTGCCGCCATTGCACATGCCCCGCAGCATCTGCTCGCGGCAGGACGGGAACCGGAAGTTGGCGGTGGGGCCGCCGACATCGTGGATGTAGCCCTTGAAATCCGGCTCGTGGGTCATGCGCTCGGCTTCCTCCACGATGCTGTCCGCACTGCGGCTGGTGACCCGGCGGCCCTGATGCAGCTGGATGGCGCAGAAGTTGCAGCCGCCGAAGCAGCCGCGGTTCTGGATGATGGAGAACTGTACCTCCCGGATGGCGGGCACGCCGCCCATGGCCTCGTAGATGGGGTGATACCGGCGGGTGTAGGGCAGGGCGTAGACCTTGTCCAGCTCCCAGCGCACCAGCGGCTTTGCCGGGATGTTCTGCACCAGATACTTCTCGCTCTGCTTCTGCACGATGATCTGGCCGCTGACCACGTCCTGATTGTCCATCTGGATGCGGCAGGCCTTGGCGTAGGCGGTCTTATCGCTGGCCACCTTTTTGAAGCCGGCACACTCCACATACCGCTCCGGCAGGTGGTCGAAGTCGGTCAGGTAGCAGGTGCCGTCCACATCGGTGATCTGCTCCACCGGTTCTCCGGCGGCCAGACGGCGGGCGATCTCCACGGTCTGGTGTTCGCCCATGCCAAAGCTGATGATGTCCGCACCGGAACTCTCGGCGATGCTGGGCAGCACGGTGTCCATCCAGTAATCGTAGTGGGCAAAGCGCCGCAGGGAGGCTTCCAGCCCGCCCAGGATGACCGGCAGGTCCGGGTAGGCCTGCTTGGCCAGTTTGGTGTACACGGTGGCGCTGCGGTCCGGGCGGGCACCGCCCTTGCCGCCGGGAGAATATTCGTCCTCGGCGCGGGGGATCTTGGCCACGGAATAGTGGCTGACCATGCTGTCCACGTTGCCGCCGCCAATGAAGAAGCCGTACTTCGGCTTGCCGAACCGCTTGAAGTCCTCGCAGTCGG
>OLQD01003092.1_pt1 | contig 11301 bp, 9 predicted proteins | sample 1672841 | NCBI WGS metagenome assembly OLQD01 (sample SAMEA3136729, study PRJEB25190) | human gut metagenome | biome: human gut; feature: human-associated habitat; material: faeces | place: Austria | collected 2013 | reverse complement strand
AGCCGCCGGAGCGGTGCTTAAGCCGTCAGGCGGGAATTGTGCGGTGTTGCCTTAACAAAATTCACCGCATAGGCTCATCCGCGGGACGATGCAAGCATCGTCCCCTACAAATGTTTGTAGGTTTGCAGCAAATATTTACGTTTCTCGGCGGGGTCGGGTGCCCCCACCTTACCGGGCAAGTTGCCCTTCCCCCACAAAACAAAACACCCCCGTCCTTATTCCAGCTGTCACGCAGCCAAAACAAAGGCGGGGGTATTTTTTAATGCCAGAGGGTAAACAGCAGCGCCAGCAGGGCCAGCAGGCCAAGCAGGTAGACGCCACAAATCAGCAGGGTAGCTTTCAGCGCACCCAGGATCGCCCACAGGCGCTCCTTACCGGTCAGCTGGGGGTCTTCCTCCCAGGGACGGTCAGCAGCCTGTTGGGGCTGCTGTGCGGGGGTATGGCCCTGCTTGCGGCGGCGCGGCAGCCAGATACTGTCGTGCTCAATGCCACTCATATCGGCCACGGTGCGGCCGTCATCCTCAAAGGGTTCGTTATGCTTCATTTTTCGTACAGGTGGCACACAACATAGTGGCCGGGTTCCACCTCACGCTGCTGCGGCGCTTCGGTCTTGCAGCGCTCGGTCGCATAAGGGCAGCGGGTATGGAACTTGCAGCCCTTGGGCGGGTTGGCCGGGGACGGAATGGAGCCCTGCAGCACAATGCGCTCGCGGCGAATGGTCGGGTCCGGGATAGGAATGGCGCTGAACAGTGCCTTGGTGTAGGGATGTAGCGGATGGCTGAAGATATCCGGCGTTGCACCGTACTCCACCAGGTTGCCCAGGTACATAACGCCGACCGTATCCGAAATATGCTCAACAACAGAAAGATCGTGGGAGATGAACAGGTAGGTCAGGTTATATTTATCCTGCAATTCTTTCAGCAGATTGATGATCTGGGCCTGAATGGAAACGTCCAGTGCAGAGACCGGTTCGTCGCACACAACAAACTCCGGGTTCAGGGCCAGGGCGCGGGCAATGCAGATGCGCTGGCGCTGGCCGCCGGAAAATTCGTGCGGATAGCGGGTTTTGTGGTAAGGCTGCAGGCCGCAGTTATCCATGACCTGGTCAATATAATCATTGAACTCTGCCTTGGGCACCAGGTTATGCTCGCGCACAGCCTCACCGATGATCTCACCAACCGGCAGACGCGGGGACAGGCTGGAGAACGGGTCCTGGAAGATGATCTGCATCTTGGTACGCAGGTTACGCAGCTCCCTGCCGGTCATATCGTACACTTCTTTGCCGTTGAACAGTACCTGACCGCCGGTTTTTTCGCCGGCAAGGCGCAGGATTGTACGGCCGGTGGTGGATTTGCCGCAGCCGGATTCGCCGACCAGACCCATGGTATGGCCGCGCTTGAGGTTGAAGGTAACGCCATCGACAGCCTTGACATGACCCACGGTCTGGGACATCAGGCCGCCCTTGATGGGGAAGTATTTTTTAAGCTGGTTGACCATCAGAATATACTGATCATCATAGGTGACGGGGGTATAGTCCAGCTTTTTTGCGTTTTCTGCCTGTGCCATCGTCACTCACCCGCCTTTCGATTATTTTCATAGTAGCGGTAGCAGCTGACCTTGTGCGTGGGGGACAGGCTGATCTCGCAGGGGTATTCACCATCGCAGCAGGGCAGAGCCATCTCGCAGCGATCCTTAAAGTAACAGTAGTTGGGCATATTGACCGGGTTGGGCACCTTGCCGGGGATGGAGTACAGTCGGTCCACCTTTTTGCCCACGATCGGTTTGGAAGCCATCAGGCCGATGGTATAGGGGTGAGCCGGGTTTGCGAAAATCTCCTGAGCGGTGCCTTTTTCCACCACGCGGCCTGCGTACATGACAACAACGTAATCTGCCATCTCGGCAATCACACCCAGGTCATGGGTGATCAGCATGATGGAGGAGTTAATGCGGTCCTTCAGGTTGCGCAGCAGGTCCAGGATCTGGGCCTGAATCGTCACGTCCAGTGCGGTGGTGGGTTCGTCGGCGATGATAACCTTGGGGTTGCAGGCCAATGCCATGGCGATCATGACACGCTGGCGCATACCGCCGGACAACTCATGCGGGTACATCTCATATACACCCTGGCTGTTGGCGATGCCAACCATCTCCAGCATTTCAACGGTGCGCTTTTTGATGTCCTCTTTGCTCTTGCCTTCGCCGTCATGCAGAGCAATGACTTCATCGATCTGAGCACCGATGCGGAACACCGGGTTCAGGCTGGTCATCGGCTCCTGGAAGATCATCGAAATATAGTTGCCGCGCAGGTGCTGCATGACCGTGCCGGGAGTTTTGGCAACATCATAGGCTTTGCCATTACCCAGGTTCAGGCGGATCTCGCCCTGAACGATCTGGCCCTGGGGGCGCTGCAGCAGCTGCATCAGCGAAAGGCTGGTAACGGATTTGCCGCAGCCGGATTCGCCCACAACGCCCACGGTTTTGCCCACGGGAACTTCAAACGAAACACCGTCCACGCTTTTTACCACGCCGGTATCGGTAAAGAAATAGGTGTGCAGGTTATCAAACTCAACAGCGTTTTCCGGGTTCTTCATCTGGGTCAGATACTCAGATTCCGGCACATTCTTGCGCTTGCGCTGTTTTTCGTACTGGTCCGTAATGCGGCGGTTTTCTTTGGAGATACGCCGCGACTCCTTGGCGGAAAGGTAACCGTCCTGTTGTTTAGCCATCGTGTGTGTCTCCTTTCATCAGCGTTTCATCTTGGGGTCAAAGGCATCGCGCAGGCCATCGCCCACAAAGTTGAAGCCCAGAACCGTGATCAGCAGGCAGATGCCGGCCGGGACCCAGATGAACAGATAGTTGGTCATAACATAAGCGTTGTTGACATCGTTGATGATGTTGCCCCAGGATGCAAACGGGTACTTAACGCCCAGACCCAGGAAAGACAGGGTGGCTTCCGTCAGGATGGTGGAGCCAAGGCTCATGGTGCAGGTAACAATCAGCTGCGGGATAACGTTGGGGATCAGGTGGCGGAAGATGCGGTGCCATGCGCTGATACCGCAGGCTTCAGCTGCCGTCATGAACTCCTGCTCGCGCAGGGACAAAATCTGGCCGCGGACCAAGCGGGCAATGCCGGGCCAGCCCAGGAAGCCGAGGATCAGCATCAGGTACATCATACGGGTCCAGGAATCAATGCGCATGGCGTCCATGGCAGCGCCCAGAATGATGATGATGGGCATGGAGGGCAGGCAGTAGAAAACGTCCACGATACGCATGATGAGGTTATCCACCCAGCCGCCGAAGTAGCCGGAGATACCGCCCATAACAATACCGATGGAGCCTTCGATCGCAACAACGATGAAGCCGATGATCAGGGAAACACGGCCGCCGTACATCAGGCGGGTCAGCATGTCCATACCGTTGGTATCGGTGCCCAGCCAGTGCTCCTTGTTGGGGCTTGCGTAACGGTCAAACACATAGGTTTCCGTCATCTGCTTCACGCTCCAAACGCCGGTGCTGGCATCGTACACGATGTCATACTCGGCTTCGTTGCCGTCGGCATCGGTGTAGGTGAACTCGGTAATATTATCGTCAATGGCTTCTTCCAGGCGGTCGCGGAAGTCACGGCTGATGACCACGCTGGCATCGGCAGCGGAAACAACAAAGCGGCCGATGTAGGCAACTTCGCTGCCGCTCTGGATAATATTGCCGTCAGCGTCCAGTTCATAATCCTGGCCATCGGCAGCAAAGGTGGTCTCCCCTGCTGCCTGGGCAGTCAGGGCGGCCAGCTTGGCATCAAAGCTCAGCTCGGCCACGCCGTCCGCTGCGGTGACCATATCCTTAGCGGCATAAGCCAGCACAGTGCGGCCCTGGCGGAAGACGTACAGGTCCTCGCTCAGGGTTTCCACTTTGTAATCGTTATCTTTATAGGTAAAGGTCTCTTCACCCTTCTTGATGGCCTCGTTGCCCTTGCTCTGGGCAATGGAGCCGAACTCCTGGCCATCGGCAACAACAAAGCGCAATTTATCGTTGCGGGTCACACCCACATACTCTTTGGACATCTGGGTGTAGGTGTAGAACTGCTGGTCCTGGCCGTAAGGGCTGACCACGCCGCCAATGAAGGAAAAGACGAACATGGCAAGCAGCATCGTCAGGCCCACAACGGCCAGACGGTTGCGGAAGAACCGCTTGGCAACCAGCGCGCCGGGCGAAAGCACCTTAACGCGGCGATCGTCGTTCAGGGAGTACTGCTCCTTTTTGGGGGTGTTGTTCTGGGTATTCTCACTCATGGGTGCAGTCTCCTTTCTTTAAGAAATGCGCACGCGCGGGTCAACCACTGCGTACATGATGTCGGTCAGCAGGTTGCTGACCAGGGTAAGCACCGCCATAAAGGACAGGTAGAACATGGTGAACGGGATATCGCCCGCAACCATGGACTGGTAAGAGATATAGCCGATGCCGGGGATGGAGAACAGAGTCTCCGTGATCAAGGCACCGCTGAACAGGCCGGGCAGGGAACCGCCGATGATGGTAACCAGCGGGATCAGGGTGTTGCGGAATGCGTGCTTATAGATGACCACATGCTCCGAAAGGCCCTTGGCGCGGGCGGTACGGATATAGTCGGCGTTCAGCACTTCCAGCATGTTGGTGCGGGTGTAACGCATGGTAGAGCCGATGGAAACAATGACCAGCGTGACGATGGGCAGCACCAGATGGTTGGCGCGGTCACAGAACTGGCCCCACGAGCTGAGCTGGGCATAATCACGCCCGACCAGGCCGTACAGGTCAAACCAGCCAAGCTTGACAGAGAACAGCAGCTTGAGCAGCGTGGCAAAGAAGAAGCTGGGCAGAGAGATGCCCACCAGAGCCACAGCGGTGATGACGTAATCGGTACGGGAATACTGTTTGGTAGCAGCAAGGATGCCCAGGGGCACAGCGATGATCATGGACAACACAAAGGAGATGCCGCCCATGACAACAGACAGACCAATAACTTCCTGGAATTTTTGAACAACAGGGACGTTCCACTTCCAGCTGTCACCGAACTGACCGTGCACTGCGCTGGACAGCCAGGTCATGAATCCGGGCAGGATGCCCTTATCCAGACCATAGGCTGCGTTGAGCTGATCCAGCCATTCCTGATACGGTTTTGCGCCCGGTGCCTGGGACAGCTGCATGGCCATGTTCTCGGCAAAAGAGCTGGGCAGGCTGCGCATCATCACATAGATGATGAAGGTAACGCAAAACAGGATCACAAAAGAAAGCAGGATACGCTTGATGACGTAGTTTCGCACTTGAAAAATCGTTCCTTCCTTCGCGGGCAGGGAGGCCGCGTTTTTAATGGCTGCGCCGCATGGCTCCAAAATACACATGAGCCGGAACCTTGTAGCTTCGCCTATGGTGTACCTAAAAAGTCGAAAATTTAGGGCAATACCGCATAATTCTAAGTGCCGATACGGCGAGCGAGGTGCGGCAGATGCTAAGCCAAAAGCGCAGATAATACTGGAGTCTTATCGAGCATTTTGGCAACGCAGATGCCGTGCCGCAGCCGCCGGAGCGGTGCTTAAGCCGTCAGGCGGGAATTGTGCGGTGTTGCCTTAGCCTGTTTCTACAAACACGACTGAATTTTGCGTTAAAAAGCCTTGGAATCCACAAAGGATTCCTGCAGCTTTTTGCCTTAAATTCGCCTCATGTTTGCGAAACATCCGTCATTTTCTTTGTTTTCAGATACACCTCATTACTTTGATACCGAATATGGGCATCCCCCTCCCTCGGACAGAGGGAACTGTCCGGGGGAATGGGACGGCCACATTTGGGCTGCAAATGCTGCCGCCGTTTGTACTAACAGCAAGCAACCGCTCCCAGAACCAGTGCGGCACCAAGAGCGGCTGCTCACCATAAATTCAACAACAGGCTGCGCTGAAATTACTTCAGAGCGATCGTATTGATTTCAGACTGGTAAGTCCAGTACGGGGTCAGATCGTTGGGGATGGTAGCGGTGTCGATACGCTCGCTGGAGAAGATGGCGGATTCGCTGCGCTGGTAAACCGGCAGTTCAACGCCCCAATCCAGGATGATCTCCATAGCTTCCTTGTACATGGCCTTACGGGCATCCTGATCGGTGGTCTGGCGGGCAGTCTCGATCAGCTCGTCCAGGTCAGCATCATTGATCTGGTAGTAGTTGGTGGAACCCTTGCTGTCGTACAGCTGGTACATATCGGGGTCGTTGGTGGACTGCCATGCAGCAACCCAGCCTTCGGCAACGCCGGACTGATAAGAGCTGTACAGGTCAGAAGCGTTTGCCAGGTCGTTGACGGTCAGGGTGAAGCCGATGGTCTTGAGGGCAGCGGCTGCATTGGTCAGAACCTGGAAAGAGGGGTGGTCGCCGTTGCCGGAAGCGCCGATGTTGACGGTGTATTCCATCTTGGCGCCAGCCGGAGCTGCGGTGACCTGGCCGTTTTCAACGGTGTAGCCGGCTGCTTCGAAGTAGCCGAGGGCGGCCTGCAGAGCAGCAGCATACTTGGTGTCGCCGCTCATATCGCTGGTGTAGATCTCGTTGCCGTCAACGTCGGTAGAGTAAGCGATCTTGTAGCCGTCGTCGGTAACGGAGGGTGCTGCCCAGGAGGTGTTGGAGATGGGGTAGTTGATAACGCTTGCGGTATCGCCGTAGTAAGAGTTGATGCCCTCATCACGGTAAGCGGCAATCACGGTCATGATAGCCTTGCGCAGGTTCTTGGATTCCTCAGAAGCGGGATCATCGCCGACCTTAACGTTGTTGGCGCTCAGGGCAATGTAGCCATAGCCGCGGAAGTCCATCAGACGGGTGGTGATGACAGAGCCGTCGAGGTCAGAATTACCACCATTGATGGTAGCGATCTGGTTGGCAGCTTCCAGAGAGTAAGAAGGATCGGAGATGTCGATGGTGCCGGCCTGAACACCGGTGATCTTATCGGCTTCCTGGGTTTCCTTCATGTTGACGTGCTTGGCAGCGGGCTCGCCCTGATAGTAGCTGGGGTTGGCATCCAGGTAGATGACGCCATCGCTGTACTTATTGAAGGTGTAAGCGCCGGCGCCCAAGGGGGTGCTGGTGACGGAACGAACCTTGCTCAGGTCGCCCTTCTTGAAGCCGTAGGAGTGGTTGTCGTAATCATACAGGCTGCGGTCGCCATAGTAATCCAGGGAGGCGATAGGCAGCTGCAGCTGGTAGATCATGGAGTTGGACAGCTCGGTGGTGGTGATGGTCATGCTGTAATCGCCGGTCTTGACAATGCCGGAAACGGTGTCAACGTCAGCGCCGGTGGCAACACCGGTGGTGGAGTAAGCATAAACATCAGCCGGAATCAGGTCAGACAGAGCAGAACCTGCGGTCTCAGCTTCCATGGAAGCAAAGTTCCAGTCATATTTTTCTGCGATAGCCAGGAAGAAATCCTTTGCGGTAGCGTCAGCGGCCAGGCCGTCAAAGCCCCAAGCGGAAGCAGCAGCGGCAACGTCGCCTTCGTCAGCGTAACCGTCAGCAACGCAGCTATCAACGATCTCCTGTGCAAATGCAGTGCCGCCTTCGTTAACAGCATCCCAGAAAGCCTTCTGCTGCTCAGCGGTGAACAGGCTGTTATCAGTGTTGTCCTCGCCTGCCTCAGCAATCAGCTTGGACAGGGTGGTCATGCTGCTGCGGTAATCATCCAGGCCGACAATGGGCATGGAGTACAGGATGGCGGAACCGTCATAGGTCGGGTCCATGTAAACATACAGGTTGAAGATGACGTCATCAATGGTGATGGGGGTGCCGTCAGCGAAGACCAGGTCATCGCGCATGTTGATGGCATAGGTAACGGTGCCGTCAGCATTTTCGGTCACTTCGCAGTCAGCGGGGCCATAGTAGGTGTAATCGGTGCCGTTGTACTCGCGGGTCTCACCCTCGATGCCCTTCAGGATCATTTCGCCCTTACGGTCAGCGCCCAGCAGGGCAATGTTGGTCAGGTCGATAACGTGCTGGTCAGCGGAAGAAGCGGCGAAGAACGGGCTGAACTTGCCCTCAAAGCCGGTATCTGCCAGAACCAGGGTGCCATCGCTGCTGCCGGTATCGGTAGCAGCGGCTTCGCTGGTCGCCTCGCCGGAAGCAACAGACTCAGCGCTGCTGGAAGCGGAAGAACCGCAGCCAGCCAGCAGGCCCGCAGCCATTGCAACAGCCATGGCCAGTGCAAGCACTTGCTTGGTGTTTTTCATGTTTGTATAACCTCCCAAATCATTTTGGTAATGGCGGCAATTTTAACACTACCAAAAGGAGTGTTAAATAAGAAAGGCTTAAGCCTTTCCGCATTTGCGGTGTTCCCTCACCGCAAACAAATGTCACCAATAACTATGTTATAATATCGCAATTTTCAATTTCTGTCAACCAAAAAACGCCGTTTTGGCAACATCTAAATAAAAGTCAGCAGGATAACCATAACAGCACGCTGAATTTTGTGAAATTCTTCCGCGCCGCACTTTAGCGGGCTAAATTCTGCGTTATGGTGCAAGGTCTTTTACTCTTCGCGCCCGGAGTCGGATTCTTCGGTATAAACCGCCGCCCGGATGGTGTGCCCTGCGGCAAAAGCAGCCGCAGCAGCCGCAGCGGCCAGCGCTGCAAATAATACTGCATACCAGATAGCGTCTTGTCCGCCATTCAAGAACATATCCATGCACTCCCCTACTGCAGCCAGCGCGGCGAACACCCCTGTCAACAGGCAGCGCAGCGGCAGTTTGGCTACCGTTTCTTCATACACATAGCTGCGCAGGCGTGCCCCGCCGCGGCTCATGCGGGCCAGCGCCCACACCGCGCTGATGCCAGCCACCAGCGCCCCGGCATACGGCAGCAGTACATAAAACTGCTGCATGGCCCCCGGCGCGGGCACCATGCCCGCCGCCGCCAGCGCCGCCAGTGCCCCGCCGCACAGCGCCCACAGCAGGCCCCGCAGTTTGGCATACGGCATGCTGCCGGTATAGCGGCGGTAGCTGCCCTGGTACAGGTAGCTGCCGTTGACATCCCTGCGGAAGTCATTCAGGTATTCCCGCCCACGGCGGGTTTTCTTTTGCTGCATTATTCGATCCCCGTCAGGTCATAGTTGTCCAGCCACTGCTTGGCCGTTTCGCACACGCCGCGCAGGCAGCTTTCCTCAAACGGGCTGTCCAGACCGGCGTTTTCCAGCAGCTCAGTAAACACGCGGCTGCCGCCCTGGCGGGTGTATGCCATGTAGTGCTCCCACGCGTTGGCGCGGTCCTTTTGCAGCATGGCCCAGAACTGCAGGCTGACGGTCTGTGCCAGGCAGTAGTCAATATAATAGAAGGGGCTTTCGTAAATATGCTTCTGGCGCTGCCAGCCCTCACCCTCGCTGTAGAACGGGATCTCGCCGTCCAGCTTCATCCACGGCATATAAATGCCCAGCAGTTCTTTCCAGGCGGCGTGGCGCTCGGCAGGGGTCAGGTCCGGCTTTTCGTACACGATATGCTGGAAGTGATCCACCATGGTGCCATACGGGATAAAGGTCAGTGCACCGGCCAGATGGCTGTACAGGAACTTGCGGGTATCCTTGCCAAAGAAACCCTCCGCCCACGGCCAGGCAAAGAATTCCATCGACATGGAGTGGACTTCGCATCCTTCCATGCTGGGCCACACGGTGGAATACGGCACGCGGTCACGGTTGGTGTATGCGGCAAAGGCATGCCCCGCTTCATGCGTGACCACCTCAACGTCATGCTGGGTGCCGTTGAAGTTGGCAAAAATGAACGGTACCTGATAATCCCACAGGCTGGTGCAGTAGCCGCCCGCCGCCTTGCCGGGGGTGGAAAGCACGTCCAGCAGCTCATTGTCCAGCATGGTGTTAAAGAAGATGCCGGTTTCGGGCGAAAGTTCCTCATAGAATTTTTTACCCTGGGCCAGAATGGCATCGGCATCGCCGCAGGGGGCGGGGTTGCCGGAACGGAACATCAGGGCGTTATCGGCAAAGCTCATGGGGTACTGTTTGCCCAGGCGCTTGGCCTGCTCACGGTAGATGCTGTCCGCCAGCGGCACCAGATACTTGACCACGGCGGCACGGAACTTTTCTACATCCGCTTTGGTATAGCAGTTGCGGCCCATGCGGTAGTAGCCCAGGGTGGTATAACCCTCGTACCCCAGCTTTTTGCCCATCTTATCCCGCAGGTGGGTCAGCTTGTCATAAATATCATCCAGCTGTTTCTGGTTGTCCTTATACCACTGGCCCTCGGCTTTCCAGGCGGCCAGGCGGCGGGCATCGTCCGGGTCATTCTTGAACGGGCTCAGCTGGGACAGAGTGTACACCCCGCCTTCAAACGGGATCTGTGCGCTGGCCAGCAGCTTGCCATACTGCTGGGTCAGCTCGTTTTCCTGCTGCAGTTCCTCCATGATATCGGGCGAGAATGCCTTGCGCTCAATTTCGGCGTTCACAAACATCAGGTCGCCGTATTCTTCGGCAAAGTTTTTGCGGTAGGGGCTTGCCAGCATGGCGGCGGTCCAGGAATCCTGCCACTGCTGGATCTGCGGCATGGCGCTGTTGGCAAATTCCATCTCTTCATCATAGAACTTATCCCGCGTATCAATGGTATGGCGCACGCTGGCCAGAGTGAACAGGGTATCCACATGCTTGTTCAGCACCTGCTCCTCCAAAAAAGCGGCGCGGGCAGCGGCATAGTCAGGGGCGTTCTGCAAACGCTCGGTCAGTGCGGCAAACTGTTCTTTCAGGGCGCTCATGTCCGGGCGCTCATAGGGCATTTCGGAAAATTTCATGGGTTCCTTCTCTCCTTATTCTACAGTTTTGTTCGTGACTTAGGAACATTATACCATGGCGCAAAAAATAAGACCAGCCCGAAAAAGGCTGGCCTTCCATGATCCTGTATGATTTTACATGCTATTCATAAATTATCGCACGCAGCGGCGGCGCGCTCTCCCCTGCCCCTTTGCCGTCAGCGCAGGGGTTGGCCTGCCTGCCATTCCGTCCGCCGGGCCTGATAAACATCCAGGCGGCGGGCGGCAATGGCATTTTTGCAGGCAGCTGCCCGGCGCTGCGCCTGCTGTTCAGTACGGGCGGCAGCGCGCTGCTGCGCGGTATTTTGTGCAAGCATCAGTTTCATGGTTTATGCCCTCCCTTGTGTGCTTCCAGCATACCACGGCGCGGTGTGGCACATCATGCCGTATTTTTACTTTCAGGAAAGTTTTATCCGCTTGCATCCCTATGGTATAATAAAGTTGCAATATTAAAGCAACACCGCACAATTCCCGCCTTACGGCTTAAGCACCGCTTCGGCGGCTGCGGC
>OLQD01003086.1_pt1 | contig 11312 bp, 8 predicted proteins | sample 1672841 | NCBI WGS metagenome assembly OLQD01 (sample SAMEA3136729, study PRJEB25190) | human gut metagenome | biome: human gut; feature: human-associated habitat; material: faeces | place: Austria | collected 2013 | reverse complement strand
TACAGCGGGTTACACGAACCACTAGCTAACAGCCAACAGCCAACAGCTAACAGCCAACAGCCTCATAATGCGTCAGCCGTGAGCAGTATGCCGTTGCACGTCACTATTTAGTACCTTTGCCAGCGGTTGATGTATCATCACAAGCCAGCTCGCGTTATTATAGCACATGTCTAGCTCTGTCATAGTCCCTCGCTCGCTCTTGCGACTGCTCCTCCTGCTCTGCGTAGGCGTGGCGGTCGTGTCGTGTGCGACGCAGGTGCGACGTACTGAGTCGCCCGTAGCTACACCATCACCGACGGAGCAGCTAGACACGGTCGTGGCAGATCTATCGGCAGATACAACCCGCTTGCTGGACACGCTACCCACTTCCCCTGAGATAGACTCCGTGGCAACGACCGTCGACAGCCTCGCCATCAAGGCGGATACGACGCTGACGCCCACGGCTACAGACACGTTAGCTAGTAACGCAGAGACGCCTGTCGCAGAGAGCGACTCGGTCGAGCTCTTTAAGCTAGAGGCGCCTGTGACCTTCTCGGCAGAGGATTCGCTCGTCATGACTGGCGATAATATGATGTACTTCTTCGGTCCGAGCGAGGTCAAGTATCAGACGATGAGCATCGAGGCAAACTACCTCAAGATCGTCTCCGATAGCTCTGAGGTCTATGCGCAGTATGTCCTGGATAGTCTAGGACAGCCGACCGCTAAGCCGAGGTTTGCCGATGGGGATCAGAAGTTTGAGAGTACGACGATGAAGTACAACTTCAAGACAGGTCAAGGCTTCATCACAGACGTGACAACCCAGCAGGGCGAGGGCTATCTGACGGCTACGCAGACGAAGCGACTCAAGGACAATACGATGTACCTCAAGGATGGCCGCTACACAACTTGCGACCAGCACGATCATCCACACTTTTACATCAACCTGACTCGTGCCAAGGCTAAGCCTGAGGACAAGATCGTCACGGGGCCTGTCTACCTGGTTATGGCGGACGTGCCGCTCTACTTCATCGGGTTGCCGTTTGCCTTCTTCCCCTTCAATGAGAAGCAGACCTCTGGTATCATCATGCCGAGCTACGGTATCGACCAGTCACGAGGGCTGTATCTGACGCATGGTGGCCTTTATCTCAATCTGAACGACTACTGGGACCTGACGCTCACGGGCGATGTCTACACCAACGGCTCCTGGGCTGTCAATGCGTCGTCAAACTATCGCAAGCGCTATAAATACAATGGTAGCGTGCAGGCGGGATACATATCGACGGTGCAGGGAGACAAAGACATCCCCTCGACCTACAGCCGCTCACAGGATATATCGCTCAGATGGACTCACTCGCAAGACCCCAAAGCGGATCCGCTACGCAACTTCTCAGCGTCGGTCAACTTCTCGACCAGTAGCTACAACCACAACGCTACCCAAGCGGTCTACAACCATCAGCGACGCGCTGAGAATACTAAGGGCTCTAGCATTAGCTACCGCCGGAGCTTTGCAGGTATACCACTCTCGCTGACGGGGGCTTTTAACATTGACCAGCGCTCGCGAGACTCGACCATCAGTGTGACCCTGCCGAACCTCTCGCTCTCGCTCTCGACGATCTACCCCTTCAAGCGAAAGAACCGCGTCGGCAAGGAGCGTTGGTACGAGAAGATCTCCCTCAGCTACAACGGCTCGCTACGTAACAGCATCACTACCAAGGAGAATCTGATCCTCAAGAGCAATCTGGTCAAGGACTGGCGCAATGGTATGCAGCATTCGATACCTATCTCCGCCTCCTTCGACCTCTTTAACTATATCAAGATCTCTCCTTCGATCAGCTATACGGCCTACTGGTACACCTCGCGCGTGGAGAAGCAGTGGGACGAGGCGCAGCAGCGCATCGTCGATGCAGACACTACTTACGGCTTCTATCACTTGAACAACTTCAGTGCGTCGCTCTCGATGAGTACGACACTCTACGGCTTTTACAAGCCGTGGCAGAAGCTCTTTGGCGATCGTGTGCAGATGATCCGACATCGTCTGACGCCCTCTATATCACTATCGTATGCTCCAGACTTTGGCGATCCTTTCTGGGGCTACTATCGTGAGATAGACTATGTCGATACGCTGGGGCAGGCACACAACTTCATCTATACGCCTTACGAGCGAGGCATCTTCGGCTACCCAGGGCGAGGCAAGATGGGGGCGATCAACTTCTCCTTTGACAACAATGTGGAGATGAAGTGGCGCTTGCCGAGTGACTCGACAGCCGTCGAGGAACAGTTTAAGAAGATCTCGCTCATCGATCAGTTTGGTCTCCGCTTCTCCTATAATATGGCTGCGGACTCCTTCCGCTGGAGCAACCTCAGCACCAACATTGCGATAAGGCTCACGAAGACTTTCGTGCTGCGTCTCTCCGCCTCTTTTGATCCTTACGAATGGGACTACTACACCGACCCACAGGGCAATGTTAGACCCTATCGTGTGGACAAGCTGCGCCTGCTCAATGGACACGGTATCGGAGCTTTCCTAGGCACGGGTACGAGCTTCAACTACACCTTTACACCGCAGACCTTCAAGAAGATCGGCAACTGGATCGATGGACTCTTTAATAAGAAAAAGAAGTCGGCTGCTACTGACGATGAGACTGCTAAGTCGCCTGCGGATGACCCGACGGCAATGGGCGGTAGACCAGGCGCCGACGGGATGGGTCTCGATGGGTCTCCAGGTGGTGGACCGCGCAGTAGTTACGGCCAAACGGACAATTGGGACGATGACGGCTACTTGAAGTTTGACGTGCCGTGGAGCTTTTCTTTCAACTATAGTGTCAATGTGGTACAAGACAGAGAGAAGTTCAATACACACCGACGGGAGTTTGACTACAAGTTTACGCAAAACCTCTCCTTCCGCGGACAGCTACAGCCTACGCCAAACTGGAACTTCTCCTTTGACGCCAACTACAACTTCGACCTGAAGAAGCTGACTGGTATGACCATCAATATCACGCGAGACCTGCACTGCTGGTCTCTGACGGCGAGTGTCATCCCGCTCGGTGCCTACAAGTCGTACAACGTCGTGATCGGTGTCAATGCCTCTCTACTCCGTGACCTCAAGTGGGAGCAGCACAGCCTACCTACCTATGGTGGCAGTGGCTGGTACTAACTCCCTACACAACGCAACGATCAGAACACAACGCCTATGCACTCATTCGATACATCACCTCGGATACAGATTCCGCCCGTGACACTCAATCTGCTTATCATCAACGCAATCTGCTACATCGCTCAGCAAGTACTGCCCCGAGTGGGCATTGATCTGACGGGACTCCTCGGGCTGCACTATGTGACGGCTCAGGACTTTCACATCTGGCAGCCACTGACCTATATGTTCCTTCACGGGAGCTTCACGCACCTCTTCTTCAATATGTTTGCGCTCTTTATGTTTGGCACGACCATCGAGCGCACTTGGGGTGCTAAGCGGTACCTGCTCTTCTACCTGGTCTGCGGACTGACCGCAGCACTCTCGCAGGAGCTCGTCTGGGGCTTGACGACCGTTCGAGAGGTGGCGGGCTATGAGGTGATCGCCTTCCCCGATGGCACCCGCATGGCTACGAGGTTCTTTATCAATCAGCTCCTGACGATAGGTGCTTCGGGAGCTGTCTTTGGGCTGCTCCTCGCCTTCGGCTGGCTCTTTCCCAATGCAGCGATCTATCTCTTCTTCATCCCCATACCAATCAGAGCTAAGTACTTTGTCATCGGCTACGGAGTGATCGAGCTCCTTCTCGGCGTGGCAAATCTACAGAGCGACGTGGCACACTTTGCCCATCTGGGGGGCATGCTAGGTGGTCTGCTACTCATACTGTTGTGGCGCAAGCAAGGCAAGCTGTACAATGCGTTTGGCGAGTCGTATAGATCCTAATCGGCAAGTTCTGTGGGGCATCACGCTCCTGCTGGTAGCCTTCTGGCTGGCGGACTTTATCGTTCGTCAGCTACCGGCTCCGCTACCCACGCAGTGGACGCGCAGTGTCGTGGATCAGCTCTACCTCTCCTGCTCGCCTGATGCTCTGTGGCGTCGCCCCTGGACGATCGTCACCTACACGCTCCTGCACAATAGTAGTCTGCACCTCCTGCTCAACCTGCTCTTGCTGTGGCTCTTTGGCGAGATGCTGCTGCGCCTCAGCGGATGGCGACAGTTCGTCTGGAGCTATCTCGGGGGAGCGATCGTAGGTGGAGGCGCCTTCGTGCTTTTCACCACATTGCTACGTAGCAGCGGGGTGCTCCTACTGGGGCTACCGCTCGTGGGTGCCTCCGCATCGGTCATAGCACTCGTAGGCTATATGATCGGCTCAGCTCCTCGCGAAGAGATGCCCTTACCCTTGATCGGATCGCTCCGTGTGTGGCAAGTAGGGCTCTTCGTCTTCCTCCTCCTACTTCTCGCCTATGGCGGGTACAACGTAGGCGGGCTGATAGCTCACCTCGCTGGCATCCTGTGGGGCTGTGGCTTAGGACTGTACCAGCGTCGGCGACAGCGCACTGCACGGCAGCAAGAGACCCTACAAGATGCTCAGGCAGCTCGCTACCGCCAGCTCCTAGACAAGGTGCAGCAATCTGGCTACCAGAGCCTATCTGACGAAGAGCGTGAGCAGCTCATCGAGCACAACAATCAGTGGCTTGACCAGTCAGACCAGAACTAATCATGCAATCTCAACCTATGGATAGCACCACGAAACCTCCAGTAGCTCCTAGCCCAAAGAGCCGGGAGAGCCAGCAGCCCGCCAAGAGACGTACCCTCTGGGGTATGATCCGTGGCTTCTGGCACACCTTCGTCTCCTTTGGTAATTTGCTCCTCTTGCTGCTCTTCGCGGGCGCCTTGCTGAGTCGCTACATTTCGCCGACGACCATTATCCTCTCGGCTTATCTGGGATTGCTTTTTCCTCTGCTCTTTGCGCTGGTCGTACTGCAGGCGATCTATTGGTTTATCATCCGCGCTTGGAGTCGCGCCGCGATCAATACGGTGATGCTCCTCATCTCCCTCCCCACGCTCCTGCTGTACGCCCCTCTACGACTACGCCAGACGCCTCCGATCGATCGGGAGAACTGGATCAAAGTGGTGAGTCTCAATGCCAATGCCTTCCAGTTTGCCAAGCTAGGCCCACACGACTACCACCCCACCACGGAGTATCTCGCCGAGAGCGATGCCGACATCATCTGCCTGCAAGAGGCCTGGCTCAGCTCCAATAAGTCGAAGTACATGTCTGAGCGGAGATTGCAGCGCATCCTCAAGGCGTACCCCTACTATAGCTCAGCCTATGCGGTCAAGGATCACGGCAGCCGCCTCATCGTACTCTCCAAGTATCCCATCCTATCGACACGTCCCATAGATCTGCACTCTGACTTTAACGGAGGAGCGGTCTTTACGATCCTTGTTGGGGAGAAAAAGCTCGTACTGTACAACCTACACCTAGAGTCCTTTGGCTTTACAAAAGAGGAGCAGGCACACTACTTCCAGTTAGCGCAGGAAGTCAACCCCAAGGGCTTCACCCAAGCCCTCGGCGTACGCTTCTCACCAGCCTTCAAGCGTCGTGCTAAGCAGGTCGAGCAGATCTATCAGGATGTCAACTATCAGGAGTCGCCCTACGTGCTGATCTGTGGCGACTTTAACGACACGCCGATCTCCTACACGCATCATCGCCTCTCGACGGGACTGCACGATGCGATCGCCACGACAGGGCGAGGGACCAACTACAGCTACTACTTTAAGTCGCTCATCGGCGTACGGATCGATCACATGCTCTACAGCGACCAGATAGAGGCACGAGCCGCTTACGTAGACCGCACGGCAGAGATCTCCGACCACAAGCCGATCATCTGCTACTTCAAGCTCAAGTAGTCCGTCCATGTCGCAACTCGCCCCCGAGGAGACGAGTAACGGTTTGCGGCACCTAGGTCGACATCCACGCGAAGATCAGTCATTAGCCTAGCTAGCACCCTCTATCAGCTCTGAAGAAGTCCGATTTAGCTGGTGGGTATGTGCTATTTTGTATCTTTGCACTCAGATACCTATCGGAGAGCATCGCCTAGAGCGTAGTAGCCTCGCGATGGACCTCTCACTACAGTAATACGCTTCTAATGAAATACAAGCTCCCCAGTAAGGATGAACTTCGTGCCCGCCTAGCAGCTCTGCCTGCTCAGGCCGCTGACCTACTCACTAGTCGTAAGTTTTGGTACGAACTGGTCTTGATGACCATTGCCATGTTTATCGGTGCCATGGCGGTACACTACTTCCTGTCTCCTAGTGGTCTGATCGTCGGATCGGTGACGGGTCTAGGCATCGTGCTGGAGCGTCTGCTCCCAGTTATGTCGCTGGGGTCCTATATGTTTCTCATCAATGCGATCTTGCTGCTCCTCTCCTTCATCCTGATCGGCAACGAGTTTGGTGCTAAGACTTGCTACACAGCTCTGATCTTAGGCCCGTTTGTCGACTTGATGGGCTGGATCGATCCAGTCGATGGGTCGATGTTTGCTCAGGAGGTGCATGGTGTCATGGTGGCCAATCCAGGGTTTGACTTGGTCTGCTTCATCTTGGTGATGAGTGCGGCGCAGGCGATCCTCTTTAGCATCAACGCCTCGACGGGCGGACTAGACATCTTGGCAAAGATCTTCAACAAGTTCCTCCATGTGCCACTAGGCGTGTCGGTTACGATCGCTGGAGGTCTGATCTGTTGCTCCGCCTTCCTGACCAGTCCTACGGGCTTGGTGATCATGGGTCTGGTGGGTACTTGGCTCAATGGCTTGATCCTCGACTACTTTATGACCCGCATGAGCTCACGGACACGTGTTTACGTCATCTCCAAGGATTGGGAGCATATCCGTGACTATGTGATCCACACGCTCAATCGTGGTGTGACGATCCACCCCGTGACGGGTGGCTACTCGGGCGAGGAGCACAAGCAGCTGGAGTGCATCTTGACGAGAGATGAGTTTGGCAAGCTACTAGATCATCTGCGTGCCGAGCGTATGGATCCCTTTATCACCTCAGACCCAGTCAGCGAGGTGTACGGACTGTGGCGTAAGAAGAGCCAGCTTGAGGAGCTTCCAGTCGAGACGGATACGCCTGATGAGAGCACCTTTTAGTATTAACTGATTCAGCTAGAACTATGTCACCTCTTACGAAGTCGCTTGCGGCTATCATACTCCTACTATCACTCTCGCTCGGCTCGCTGATGGCGCAGGAGCCTACACCCGATGCTGAGCTAGAGGCACCGCATGACAAGAAGGTATCGCTCTCTCTAGAGGCGCGCGGGGACTATCAGCGCATTTATCTAGGCAGCCAAGCGGACAAAGCGGGCTCAGGCTTTAAGGGCAATATTGCTAACGTCATACTCAGTGGCACGCTCTCGCCAAAGTTTAGCTACCTCTACCGACAGCGGCTTAGCTCGGCCAATCTAGATCGCACATTCTTCGAGTCTATCGACTTCCTCTACCTACAGTACAACCCGATCGAGCAGCTCAGTATCAAGCTCGGCAAGTGGATCGTCTTCGTCGGTGGGTGGGAGTTTGAGCCAGCACCGATAGATGTCTTCCAGCTGGGAGAGTTTTGCTATCACATGCCCGCCTATCAGTGGGGCGCTACCGTGAGCTACACATTGCCCAATGGGCAGGACAACCTCCATGCGCAGGTGATCCAGAGTCCTTATCGCAAAGACTACGAGGCGAGGAGCGGACAGCCAGCCGACATGTATGCCTACAACCTCATCTGGACGGCGCACCACGACTGGTTTGTACCGATGTGGAGTGTCAACTTTATGGAGTATGCGCCTGGACGCTTTATGAACTATGTCTCGCTGGGCAACCGATTTCAGCTGACCCGTCGCACATTCATCGATCTAGACTTGATGCACCGTGCGCCACTAGACGGGGATGGCAAGAAGCTCTTTGCCGACTACTCTATCTACGGTCAGCTAGCTTTCCACCCGACGAACCAGACGAAGCTCTACCTCAAGGGAAGCTACGATCAGAATACGAGTGGCTTTCACGCAGACTACGGGGTCACCGATGGCACGCAGATAGCTTGTCTCGGTGGCGGTGTCGAGTACTCACCCATCCCCGAGGTGCGTCTGCATGCACATGCTAACTACGCCTTTGGCACCAACACGAACCCGCAGGCCGTGCTACATGATCAGCGCACGCAGATCAACGTGGGGGTCACCTGGCGCATGAAAGTACTCTAACACCTTATACGATATACTATGAGCCTTTACAGACAGCTTAGCGAGGCAATCGCCTCGACACTACATACCCTTTACGGTCTCAACACGACCGCGGATGAGATCACGCTGACCGCCACGCGCCCTGAGTTTGAGGGGCATGTGACGCTCGTCGTATTCCCCTACCTCAAAGCTTCGCACAAGTCTCCCCAAGAGACTGCCGAGACGATCGGTGCCAAGCTCCAGGAGCAGACAGACCTCATAGCGTCCTATGGTGTGGTCAAGGGCTTTCTCAATCTCACACTGACCGACACGGCGTGGCTCTCAGCCCTACGAGAGATTGCCGAGACTCCACACTACGGTCACATCACACCGACAGCTCAGTCGCCACTCGTGATGATCGAGTACTCCTCACCAAACACCAACAAGCCACTCCACCTGGGGCACGTGCGCAACAACCTACTCGGCTACAGTCTCGCTCAGATCCTGGAGGCGAGCGGTCATCGTGTGGTCAAGACAAACATCGTCAACGACCGCGGCGTGCATATCTGCAAGTCCATGTTGGCATGGCTACGCTGGGGCAATGGCGAGACGCCTGAGTCTTCGGGCAAGAAGGGCGACCACCTCATCGGAGACTACTACGTGCGCTTTGACAAGGAGTATCGTGCCGAGCTAGCGCAGATACGTGCTGCGCATCCTGACTGGAGCGACGAGGAGGTCGAGGCTAAGTCGCAGCTCATGGCTGATGCGCGACAGATGCTACGTCAGTGGGAGCAGGGCGACCCTGAGGTGCGTGCGCTATGGCGCAAGATGAATGAGTGGGTCTACAAAGGCTTTGACGAGACTTACAAGCGTATGGGTGTCTCCTTTGACAAGATCTACTACGAGAGCGACACTTACCTCGTAGGCCGCGAAGAGGTCTTGCGCGGTCTGAAGGAAGGGCTCTTCGAGCAGCATGAGGATGGCTCCGTATGGGCCAACTTTGAGGCGGAGGGACTAGACAAGAAGATCCTCCTACGCAGTGACGGCACCTCGGTCTACATCACCCAAGACATCGGCACTGCCAAGCTTCGCTATCAAGACTTCCCGATAGACCAGATGATCTACGTCGTAGGCAACGAGCAGGAGTACCACTTTCAGGTGCTATCGCTACTCTTAGACCGCTTGGGATATAAGTGGGGCAAGAGCTTGACGCACTTTAGCTACGGCATGGTCGAGCTCCCTCACGGCAAGATGAAGAGTCGCGAGGGTACGGTGGTCGATGCGGACGATCTGATGGACGCTATGCGCGACACCGCACTAGAGGTAGCACGGACAGCCCAGCAAGCTAAGGGTGCAGAGCTAGCTACCGAGCCGACAGCTGAGGAGCTACGCACCGCTGAGATGGTCGGTCTAGGCGCGCTCAAGTACTTTATCCTCAAGGTGGATCCAAGGAAGAATATGATGTTCAACCCCGAGGAGTCTATCGACTTCAACGGCAACACAGGTCCCTTCATCCAGTACACCTACGCTCGCATCTGCTCACTCCTGCAGAAGGCTGACGAGATGGGCTACAAGCACCAGCTCCCCGAGGGTGGCGCGTTAGCACTCTCATCGTACGAGACGGCACTCGTCCAGCAGCTACTCGACTATCCGACAGTCGTCCAGGAGGCAGCCGAGAGCTATTCGCCAGCCCGCATTGCCAACTATACCTACGACTTGGTCAAGGGGTATAACCAGTTCTACCACGAGTGCTCTGTGCTGCGTGAGGAGGACGAAGCGCTACGTAGCATGCGCCTGCAGCTCAGCAAGACCGTTGCCGAGACGATCCATAGTGCTATGGGGCTCCTCGGCATCGAGTTGCCCGAGCGTATGTAGTTCGCTTTGAAGGCTTGACTCTTGAGGTGTATGGAGACCACTCTCTACACAGCACTGCCACGGGATAGTCGCATCGCTCTGCTCGCCTCGGGAGGCGTGGATAGCAGCGTGGCGATGCATCTGCTCGTCGAGGCGGGCTTTCGCCCAGACCTTTACTATATACGCATCGGCATGCAGGACGAGGATGGCGGCTACCTCGATTGTCCTGCTGAGGAAGACATCGAGCTGGTGACGCTCTTGGCTCGTCGCTACGACCTGCACCTAGAGATCATCGACCTGCACCAAGTCTATTGGGATCGTGTGGTCTCCTATACGATGGATGCTGTCAAGCGGGGGCTTACGCCCAATCCCGATGTGATGTGCAATAAGTTGATCAAGTTCGGAGCTTTTGAGGAAAGGTGTGGCGCCGAGTACGACTACATTGCCACGGGACACTACGCTACGATACGAAAGACGGCAGAGGGCTTGACCTTCCTCGGCACTTCTCCCGATCCAGTGAAGGATCAGACCGACTTCCTGGCGCAGATCGGCTTTCGGCAGATGGAGCGTCTCCTCTTCCCTATCGGTCATTTGCCCAAAGAGGAAGTTCGTCGCATCGCCCTCGAGGCGCATCTAGTCAATGCGCAGCGCAAGGACAGCCAAGGCATCTGCTTCTTAGGACAGATTGACTACAACGACTTCATCGAGCGCTACTTAGGCACTCAGACGGGCGACATCATAGACCATGAGACCGGCGAGAAGATCGGTGAGCATCGTGGCTACTGGTTTCACACCATCGGGCAGCGCAAAGGGCTGGGGCTCTCAGGCGGTCCGTGGTATGTCGTGGCAAAAGATGTGGAGCACAACGTCCTCTACGCCTCTCGAGGCTACGACCCCAAGACGCAGTACGGCACGATCATCGAGACCGAAGATATGCACTGGCTAACGGTCGATCCGTGGCTTTGGACGGAGACGCCGTCAGATAGTCCGCTGGAGGTCACCTTCAAGATTCGTCACACGCCCGACTTCACCGCGGGTCGCCTCGAGCGACTCCCCTCGGGGGGCTATCAGCTGGTCAGCAGCGTGCCGATACAGGGTATCGCAGCTGGTCAGTTTGCCACCATCTACGATCCTCAGCGTCAGCTCTGCTGGGGCAGCGCACCGATCCGCTCGGGTCGCTAGTCGTCGTATTCGAACTTCGTCCGCCCTAGATTTCTAAGATTTTCGTCTCTTGTCGCTTTACATATCTTTACAGGGAAATTCGTCCGATTCCCTCCTTTCTCGAATATCCACGTG
>OLQD01003075.1_pt1 | contig 11339 bp, 7 predicted proteins | sample 1672841 | NCBI WGS metagenome assembly OLQD01 (sample SAMEA3136729, study PRJEB25190) | human gut metagenome | biome: human gut; feature: human-associated habitat; material: faeces | place: Austria | collected 2013 | reverse complement strand
GCTGATCCGGGAGATGGAGGAGCAGCAGGGCATCGCCTATGCCCCTCAGCAGCGTCAGGCGGTGGAGCTGGCGGCCCGCACCGGCGTGCTGCTGCTGACCGGCGGCCCCGGCACCGGCAAGACCACCTCCACACGGGGCATCGTGGCCCTCTTCGAGGGCATGGGCCTTCAGGTGCTGCTGCTGGCCCCCACAGGCCGTGCCGCCAAGCGCATGAGCGAGCTGTGCCGCCGGGAGGCCCAAACCATCCACCGGGCGCTGGGTATGACCTATAACGAGCTTACCGGCGAGACGGTGTTCAAGAAAAACGGCAAGGAGCCGCTGGAGGCCGATGCCGTCATTGTAGACGAGATGAGCATGGTGGACCTGCCGCTGATGCAGGCGCTGCTGGAGGCTGTGAAGCCCGGCTGCCGTCTGGTGATGGTGGGGGACCCCGATCAGCTGCCCTCCGTTGGCCCCGGCAACGTGCTGGGGGATCTGCTGCGCTCCCACGCAGTGGCCGCCGTGTCCCTGACGGAGGTGTTCCGTCAGGCGGAGCGTTCCGCCATCATCCGCAATGCCCACGCCGTCAACAGCGGCCGTCCTCCGGAGCTTGGCAGCGGCCAGAACGACTTCTTTTTCCTGTGCCGCCGGGCCCCGGACCGTCTGGTGCAGACGGTGGTGGACCTGTGCCGCACCCGCCTGCCGGACAACATGGGGATCCCCGCCGATCAGATCCAGGTGCTGTCCCCCACCCGCCGGGGTCTTACCGGCACCGTGAGCCTGAACCGGGCGCTGCAGGCGGCTTTGAACCCGCCTGCCCCGGACAAGCGCCAGAAAACGTGGGGGGAGCTGACCTTCCGGGAGGGGGATCGGGTCATGCAGACCCGCAACAACTACGATGTCCTCTGGCAGAAGGACGACGGCGAGATGGGTACCGGCATCTTCAACGGCGACGTGGGGATCATTCAGGAAATTGACCCCGGCGGCGAGCTGGTGACCATCCGCTTCGATGACCGCACCAGCGTCTATACCCCGGATCTGCTGGGCCAGCTGGACATGGCCTACGCCATGACGGTACATAAGGCACAGGGCAGCGAGTACCGTGCCGTGGTGCTGGTCAGCGCCCCTGCCGCCGCATCTCTCATGGTGCGGGGGGTGCTGTATACTGCCATCACACGGGCCAGAGAGCTGCTGGTAATGGTGGGGGACGATGTGATCCCCGGAAAAATGGCAGAAAACGACCGGCAGGCCCGGCGATACAGCGGCCTGCGCCGCAGGCTCATGCAGGGAGGTGGCAGCGATGGCGCTTCAGGATGATCTGAACCGGCTGCAAAAGCAGCTGGGGAATTTTCTCTTTCCCCGGAAATGTCCCTTCTGCGGGGCCGTCACCGGTGGCCGCCTGCTGTGCGGCAGCTGCGAAAGGACTCTGCCCTATACCGGGGAGAACGCCCTGTGTCAGGGGACCTTCGGGCGGTGCGCCTCGCCGCTGTACTATACCGCCTCCGTCCGGGAGGCTATCCTCCGCTTCAAGTTTCAGGGCCACACCGGCGGGCTGGACTGCTTCGGCCGTCTGCTGGCCGACTGCGCCGCCCGGTGGTATTCCGGCGAGTTTGACACCGTGACGTGGGTGCCGGTGAGCCGCAAGCGCCTGCGGCAGCGGGGCTTTGACCAGTCCCGTCTGCTGGCGGCCAGCCTGTGCGTGGATTGGCACGTGGCCCCGGTGGAGACCCTCCGCAAGGCGGTGGACAACCCCGCCCAGTCGGGGCTCACCGATGCCGAGCATCGCCGGGCCAACGTGCTGGGAGTCTACGAGGCCCTGCCGGAGAACGTCCGGGACAAGCGTCTCCTGCTCATCGACGATATCGTCACGACTGGCGCGACGCTCTCGGAGTGCGCGCGTGTGCTCGGCAAGGCGGGCGCGGAGCAGGTGGTGTGCGCCACGGTCGCGCGCTCCGCTGACTAAAACAGCCGCGAGACGGCTACGATTGACTATAACATCCGCTGTGCGGATGATACAGGAGTTTTGCTTTATGATGATTTTTGAACGGGACATTGCCATCGACCTCGGCACGACTAACATCCGCGTGTTCGTGCGCGGCAAGGGCATCATGCTGCGCGAGCCGTCCATCGTGGCGGTCGACAAGTACACCGGCCGCATGCTCAAGGTCGGTCAGGACGCGCAGAAGATGCTCGGCCGCACACCGGCGAACATCGTGGCCATCCATCCGATCAGCGCGGGCGTCATCTCGGACTATGACATGACGGCGCTCATGCTCAAGGAGCTGCTTTCGCGCGTGACGTCGTTTAGCCTCTTCAAGCCGCGCGTGCTCGTCACCGTGCCGAGCAGCGTGACCGGCGTGGAGGAGCGCAACGTCATCGACGCCGTCATCGAGGCCGGCGCGCGCAAGGTGTATCTGGTCGAGTCCGCCGTGGCGACGGCGGCCGGTGCGGGCGCTGATCTTTCGAAGCCGGACGGCCATCTGGTCATCGACATCGGCGGCGGCACGACGGAGGTTGCGGTCGTGTCTCTCGGCGGCGTGGTCGAGAGCGAGTCGATCAAGACTGCCGGCGACGCCTTTGACGAGGCGATCGTGCGCTACGTGCGCCGCAAGCACAACATCCTCATCGGCAAGCGCACGGCCGAGGAGCTCAAGGTCGGTATCGCGTGCCTCGTCCCGCGCGCCGAGGTCGGCATTCAGGAGGTCAAGGGCCGCTGCCTGACGACTGGCCTGCCGAAATCCGTGAAGATCAGCTCCGTCGAGCTCGTGGAGGCCATCGCCGAGCCCGCGCGCGACATTCTCGAGACCATCCACATGGTGCTTGAGCGCACGCCGCCGGAGCTCGTGGCCGATGTGGCGCAAAACGGCATCATCATGGCCGGCGGCGGCAGCCTGATCTACGGTTTCGACCAGCTCGTGGAAAAGGACACCGGCATCCGCACGACCGTCGTGGACGACGCGCTCTCGTGCGCGGCGTTCGGCAGCGGCAAGATGCTCATGAACCTCAACGATATGCCTGAGGGCATGGTCAACCTTGCGCGCAAGCGCCAGATGAAGGCATAAACACAAAGGCCGGGCATCCCCGGCCTTTTTCTGCTATGTATTATCACACTTTGAACGAGGAGCTGCGCCGCCGCTTCGGCTGCAAGGTCTATAAGCTTGCGCTCGACGGCGGCTTTACCTGTCCGAACCGGGACGGGGCCATCGATACGCGCGGCTGCATTTTCTGTGCCGGGGACGGTTCCGGCGCCTTTGCCGCCGACCGTGCACTGGACATTCCGCAGCAGATCGAGGCGGCCAAGGAGCGCGTCCGCGCCAAAAACGGCGGCGGCAAGTACATCGCCTATTTTCAAAATTTCACGAATACCTACGGCAGCCTTGCGCGCATGGAGGCGCTGTTCACGCAGGCGCTCGCGCCGGAGGATGTGGTCGCGCTCTCGGTCGCCACGCGGCCGGACTGTCTGCCGGATGAAACCGTTGCGCTCCTGCGGCGGCTGAACGCCGAAAAGCCAGTCTGGGTCGAGCTCGGTCTGCAAACCATCCATCCGCGCAGCGCGGCCTATATCCGCCGCGGCTACGACCTGCCGGTGTTTGACGATGCGGTGCGCCGTCTCCGCGCCGCCGGACTCGAGGTCATCGTGCATCAGATTCTCGGCCTGCCGGGGGAGACGGATGCGCAGATGGTGCAGACCGCGCGCTATATCGGTCAGAGCGGGGTACAGGGCATCAAGCTGCACCTGCTGCACGTGCTGCGCGGCACGGATCTGGCGGCGGACTACGCCGCCGGTCGGTTCGAGGTGCTCACGCCGGAGCACTATATCGACCTGCTTGAGCGGTGTCTGCGCGTGCTCCCGCCGGAGACGGTCATCCACCGTCTGACCGGCGACGGCGCCAAGCGCGACCTCATCGCGCCACTCTGGAGCGCAGACAAAAAGCGCGTGCTCAATGCGATCCACGCCGCTTTCGCGCGCGACGATCTTACACAGGGTTCTGCGCTGTAGCGGGGTTCTCCGCTGCGCCTGCGCAGGACCCGTTTTTGGCAGTTGTGCCCAAATACAGCAGTGTGTTCCTAAAAAAATTATACGAAAATTTGTGCAAAAAAGCAGTTAAGGTATTGAAACGTCGCAATTTCTATAGTAATATAAGAACAGTATGTCGTGCTGCGCCCATTTTGCGGCACGATGGCCCCAAAACGGCAGGAAAAAAGGTATCGAAAGGAATGACAAGAATGAACCAGGCACGGAAAAGAACGACAATGCAAAAAGTGCTTTCCATGATTCTTGTACTGGTCATGCTGCTGAGCCTGATGTCCATGTCAGCGTTCACGATGGCAACGAACGAGACAGGAGCGAGCAGCTCGGCACGAAATGATTTCATGCGCGTTTTCCATTTGGATTGCGGCAGAAAGTATTTCAGCGTCGCTGAGATCAAGTCGTTGATCGACACGGCTTCCGCGGCGAACTATACGCACATAGAACTGGCGGTCGGCAACGACAGCCTGCGTTTCCTGCTGGACGATATGTCTGTCACGGTTGATGGGAAGACCTATGCCAGTGATGACGTGAAGACGCAGATCCATAACGGCAACGTGAAGTATTACGATGCGGGCAGCGTGAATGAGCTCTCGCAGTCTGATATGGACGCGATCATTGCCTATGCGCAGAGCAAGAACATCTCCATCATCCCGCTGATCAACACGCCGGGTCACATGGATGCGATCCTGAGCGCGGCGACATCTCTGACGGGGGTGAACTGCTCCGCCTACGACTCTGTACGCACGATCGACGTGGCGAATACCACTGCCGTTGCGTTCACGCAGGCGCTCCTGCAGAAGTACATCAATTACTTCGCCGGCAAGGGCTGCGGCTACTTCAACATGGGCGCGGACGAGTATGCCAATGACAAGACCGACGGTTTTGCAGCGCTGATCAAGGATAAAAAGTATGGCAACTTTGTCAGCTATGTCAATGCGGTCGCCGCGCAGATCGTTGCGGCCGGTATGACGCCCATCGCGTTTAACGACGGCATTTACTATAACAGCAACACAAGCGGCGGCGAATTTTCCAAGGACATCGTCGTCAGCTATTGGACGACCGGCTGGACTGGCTACACCCCGGCACCTGCAAGCTTTATTGCAGATAAGGGTCACAAGATCCTCAATACCAATGATGCATGGTATTATGTGCTTGCTGATAAAGTCACAGCATACACGTATAAACATGCCCAAAACGGCGTGGTAAATACGCCTGTCACCTCTGTGCGCGGCGATAAGAACGGCAGCGTGACGCCGATCGGCGCGATGATCTGCTTCTGGTGCGACGATCCGAAACCGGAATACAACGCCAACGAACAGGGCTATGTCAAGGGACTCATGCAGACGCTGTCGCAGAAGAACAGCGACTACTTTACGCCCGTAGTGCCGCAGGTCGAGACCGCTCACCGCGGACAGACACTGACTGTGGGCAATTCTTCGGTTCTGCGTCTTTCCACCGGCCTGAATGCAGTGTGGTCTGTCAGCGATGCGAGCGTTCTGTCTCTCGGCAGCGTGACGAGAAGCGCCGCAAGCACCGTGACCGGAAACCGCGTGACGGTCAACGCCCTCTCGAGAGGCACTGCGACGGTCACCGCCAAAGCCGATAACGGCCAGTCCTATTCCATGGATCTCACGGTCGCGGGCGAGGGCGACGTGCGCATTGACCTTACCGTCGGCGAAACGTGGTCTACGACCGTTCTCCGTAAGAATCTGAGCAATCAGTCCAATATTAACAATTCTACGGCAAAAGTCGATATTGTCTGCAAGCAGCAGCGCTTTGGCGAGTTCGCGACGAGCATGACTAAGGGCACGGCATATTACATCGTAAACAGCGAGGGAAAATATCTGGATGCCAACGCCGAATGGGTGGATGATGCTGACAATGCTGCTCAGTGGTCATGGATTTACTATAATGGTCTTTTTAATAAGGCTTATTATCTGGACCTCAATCCCAAAGGCAGTGAGACATGGCTGTACTGTGATAATGGGCACTGGACAACCCAGTCCAGTGGATTAAGCTGTTCATATTTTGATGGCCTTACCGACGGCAAGCTCGTCAGCAAAGATGGCGACGTCCTCGGCACACCCATTACGGTTGGAAAAGAACCCATTGACGTCAGCACCATCACCATTACCGGCCGCAATGTCGGAACGACGGATGTTCAGATCGATGGAACATGGTATCACATCGTCGTCAACGACAACCTGCCTTCTGATCCGCTCACGGCGAATTCGCTTACCCTTGAGTACATGATCACAACTTGTCATGTGTATGATTACAAGAGCGAAAAGAACAGCCATGTGATCACGAGCGCGGCAGCATCGAATCCCACAGGTGTTGATGTATCGACGCTTGCGCCTGCAAATGGCTATTTCCGCAAAAACAATTCGAGCAGCAACCCCAAAATGGATGCCACCTATTGGCAGACCATGCGCCTGGATAAGTACCATAAACAGGCTGCTTCCGGCTGGGGAGACAGCACCGGTGACGGTACGACGCTGACCAATGTCCGCTACTATACCAACAGCGCGAATAAGAGCGCGTGGCAGTATCAGACTGCGGACGGTATCTGGCACTATTTCCGCTCCGGCGATCAGCTGGTCGCGTATTACCTGCAGAAGACGGAAGTCACAAAGGACGTCACCACGTACACAAAGGACTGGGGTGTTGGAATCCCCTCCGATGGCAATGGAAGTAATGGTCAGGTAGCGCTGACGTTTGCGGTCGTCTATCCTGACAACACGGTGCTGCCTTCGAAGGAAAATATGTATCCGGGCTCCACGACGATTTATAACTATGAGAAAACAGGTCGTGACATTGGCATCATCATGCCGAAAGAGAACGAGTACTATACGATCTCGAAAATCACGGTAACCGATGGTGTGCGTACCAGACAGGATGACGACAATAAATGGTACAAAAATGACAGCATCAACTGGAATATGAAAACGACGCAGGCCGGCGGCATTTGGTATGATGAGACCGTGGTTTGGGACGCAAGCTATGGCACAGAACCTATTGTCAACGGCAAGATTAGCAACATCAAGTGGCCCGCAAAAAATACAGGCAAGCTTGTGCTGATCTACCTGAGCGCGGTGGAACTCGAAACCAACCTGAACGTCACCTATTGGGATGACGATGCCGACACCCAGATCTATAAGTATCAGATCGTGGCAAAGCATCAGGCAACCGATCCTGAGCCGAACTACAAGACTGCGCTCATGGACGGCAAGTCCTGCATCGGCGAAGCCGGTCCGTGGATGGGCAAGACTGCCGAGGATAACGGCTATCTGCCGGACAGCGCCTATGTGGTCAATGCTTCCGGTAACCAGCAGACCATCAGTAAGGACATTAAGCAGCTTGACGGTGTGACCGGCAACTACAAGAGCGGCATTTACGAGTATCGCTGGGCTGAGATTTCCGAAGACGGCAAGACGCTCATGCTGCACTATGACCGCAAGGACTTGAAGGCCAAGACCTATGTCGTTGACTTCGGTCTGCCGGTGACGATTCCGGTGAGCGCATTCGGCATTGAGGATGCCAGCACGATCGCGCAGATGTCACTGCTTGCCGGTGAGCAGACGCTTGAGAATACGGGCAAGTACGGCACTGCGAAGATCAACAGCGACGATAAGACGGTGACGTATACGCTCCACAATACGCTTGACAGCACGGCGGCGATCTCGCTCTTTGTCAAGTTTACGAATGATCCGGCTGAGCAGCCGACGGTCTTCTCCGTCAACATCATCCCCGCGACGAGCGTCTACTATGAGGACAGCTTCGCCACGTTTACGAATGCCGATGGCACGAACGTTGTCAATAAGAACCAGAAAAACGGCTACTGGACGACCGTCGGCGAGCAGGATACGACGAAGCAGCAGGTCTTTGAGCAGCTCAAGAGCGAGAACAGCAATGTCTACGGTTATGACCCTGCCTATGCCAACTGCAGCACCTTCTCCATGGGCAGCGCCACCAAGGTCACGGTCGATGCCAACACCAGTAAGCTCGGTCAGGTGCCCGCTGCGACCTTCACCTTCAAGGGCACCGGCTTTGATGTCATCTCCCTGACCAGCAACACCTCCGGCACGGTCATGTACACCGTGACGAATTCCAAGGGAGAAAAAGTGAAGGTCGGCCCGTGCGACACGTACTACGGCTACAATGGCGATGCCGCCGGTGTGACGACTGACAGCGCGAAGGCGCTCTACCAGATCCCGGTGATCAAGGTCTCCGGTCTGGATTATGACACGTATACCGTCAAGATCGAGGTCGGCTACGGTGAGTTCTTCGATCACACGGGCAATGATTCCTACAGCTTCTGGCTCGATGCCATCCGCGTCTATGACCCCATGGGCAAGAACAAGGATGTCTACGCGCAGGACGGCGAGGGCTACCCGCAGTACATCAAGCTGCATGACGCGCTGGTGGCTGATAATGTAAAGACAACTCTCTTCATCGACGGCGCTGCAGCAGCGGACATCACCGCCTATAAGAACCGTGGCCCGAACAACGAGGTCTATCTGGCCACCGGTCAGGCGATCACGTTTACCGTCCCGGGTGATACCAACATCGCAAGCGTCCAGATCGGCGCAAAAGCTCCCAGTGGTATGGCCGCGACGATGGTTGTTGGCACGGATGGTCAGCAAATCAGCACCGCCACCGAGCAGACATAGAGAAAGCCCCCCATGTAACCGCTCGGCATATAGACATCTATCCAGCGCGTGACGGTTTCAGCCTGAGGCACCAGCCAGCGCAAGGCCAACCCCGCTCCGATCAGCAGGACGGCCAGCGCGATGACGCCGCGCCATGCCCGGAAAAACCGCGGCACGCTTCGACCGAAGCAGGCAAAGGATCTTACGGCACGCACCTGTCTAGTTGACCGCCACGCGGACCGTGTCGCCGGGGCGCAGGGCCGTATTCCGGCTCATGTTGTTCAGCGAAAGCAATTCAACCGGAGAGACGTTGAACTTGCGGGCAATGGCCCAGAGTGTATCACCATTTTGAACCGTATACTGGACGATCTTATTCGTGGCCTTAGCCTCGGCCACGGGGCGGGAAACGGGAACGCTGGAAACAGAGGCAACCACAGGGCGAACCGAAGAGGCTACGAGAGCCTTTTTAGCGGACTGAGATACCATATAGCCTAGGTGTGTAGTAGGCTATACCTGCTAGGCCAAGGCTAATATTATGATTTTTCATGCCGTTTGCGGCGAGGATCGCTTCCTGCGTCACGCCGTACCGCTTCGCAATGGAGTACATGGTATCCCCCTGCTTCACTTCGTGCGATGCGGCGGAAGCGGTTGATACGACTTTCTCACGCACCGGCGCGGAAGTGGAAACCGTGCGCGAAGGGGTCACTTGACGCCCGGCGGACGCAACGGACGTCCCCTTTGCCGACGGAACTCCCCGCACGGATGCCAACGCGCGAGGTTCGACGCCCGTCCGGTTGGTTCCGGGGATCTTCAACACACGGCCAGCACGCAAAGGTTCGCTGACCTGATTGATACGCCGGAGTTCCGCCACCGGAACGCCGGTCTTCCGGGATATGCTCGCCATCGTGTCGCCACGCGAAATCTTATAATCCCGCAGCCCGGCATAGCTCTTGCCGCTGTTTGCCGGAGGCAGCTTGAAAAGCAGGGCCTGCGCCTTGCCAGCCATCGCGCGGGGCACATAAATCTTGGTAGAGCGCGAGGGGTGGCTCACATAGCGCTGATACGCCGGGTTGTGCGCCGAAAACTCCTCCCAGCTCATGCCGATGCTCTTGGAGAACAGCATGAGGTCCGTCCCCGGTTTGGCCCTGACTTCCGCAATCTGCGACGAACTTGCGAACGTCGCGCAGGAAAACCCTAATTTATCCAGATTGCGCACTATTTTGCAGACAGCCAAAAACTTGGGGAGATACTGCTTGTTCTCATCGGACAGGCGATCCCGGACACTGTAAATCTGCTCGTTCTTGCGGCGCAACTCAAAGAACGTCTTGGCGCCGGTAGCGGCGAGCCCGCGCTGGATCTTTCCTTCCCCCGCGTTGTAGGCCGTAACCGCCAGATGCCAGTCGTTGAACATCTTATAAAGCTTGTCGAGATAATCCGCCGCCGCCCGCGTGGACTGGTACGGATCGCGGCGCTCATCCATCCACCAGTCCTGCTCCATGCCGTAATGCTTGCCCGTGCTCGAAATGAATTGCCACATTCCCGCGGCCCCGCTGCTCGAAGTCGCCATCGGGTTGTATCCGCTCTCGATAAACGCGACATACGCCAGTTCGCGCGGCAATCCCCTTGAACGCAGCGTCTCGTAAATAAACGGCATATACAGCTGCGCGCGCTCGAGGTTCTTCTCGACGGTATAACGATCCTTATGCACCAGATATTTGAAATGGAGCAGAACGTCCCCAAGCTCTTCCTGCGGCAGATTCCTGTCGATTTCCCCTTCGGACAGGAACGCTTCCTGTTCGGCTTTCGTCAGCGGCCTGCCGTCGTCGGAAGGCAAATAGACCGTTCCCGTTTTCTGTCCCGAAGAGGAAGGCACCGAAGGATACCCTTTGGAGGGCTCCTGCAATACAAAGGGGCCTTTGCTCGTGATATTTTTGGAGCTGCAGCCGGTCAGCGCAACGAGGACGCACAACAGCAGCCCCCCCAAAACGCCGGAAGGGCGAAAAGCCACACAGGACGGCAAAACGCCGTTCAAGCGCATTCCGATTGCCCTGCGGAGAAACATAGACGCGGGAAGGACAACACGATACACTCTACTCACCTCGTGATGTTACCCCGGGCCATTCCGGGGGCATAAATCCATATCCAGTCTACTCGACGAGGCCGAGCTTGGCAATCCTCCGAGACGTGACAACCTTTAAGGATCTCATGATTACAGAGAAAAATACCTCCCCACGCAAGGCGTTCCGTTCCGCCCCGAAGGCTTTTGAACAGGACGCATCTCTTGAAAATGCTTCCTGTTCCGATTCCAAAGAAGAACAAGCCGTCCTCTCCGGCGTCAAGCCGGTTTTGGAACTCCTGGAACGGGAACCGGAACGCATCGATGCCGTTCTTGTCCGCAAGGGCAAACGTTCGCAAGATACGGATCGCATCCTCGACCTGTGCCGTACCGCCAAAGTCCGTTTTACGCTTGCGGATGCCCAGAGCCTCGATCGGCTTTGCCCCGCCGGGCATCAAGGCGTCGTCGCCCGGCTTTTCGAGGCCGGTTTCACCGAGTTCGCCGATCTGCTCACGGACGCTACGGACGCTCCTATGCCGCTCATCCTTGTGCTTGATCAGGTGCAGGACCCCGGCAACGCCGGAACCCTCGCCCGCACGTTGTACGCGATGGGCGGGG